>OBUW01000099.1_pt1 | contig 66406 bp, 32 predicted proteins | sample 1475761 | NCBI WGS metagenome assembly OBUW01 (sample SAMEA2579908, study PRJEB22360) | human gut metagenome | biome: human gut; feature: human-associated habitat; material: faeces | place: Denmark | collected 2008/2010
GAGTCAAAGTTATGCATACAATAGTGTATCTCTTTTCAAAGCTTGTTTGTGGTTAAACTAAACAAATGATAGCCGTATACAGGTTGAGTGGCTTTAATGAGGCAAACCTATCATATTTCCGGCAAATAAGAAAACAAGTAACAAACTGCAGCTGCTTTTCTATGTAGGGATCATGCTTGCTTTAATTAACATGACAACAACTGTATTATAATCAGATACACAAAATCGGGGAAGAGAGAAAGAAAAAAAAAAGAATCCTATAAAAATCTGTATAAGCTAGTAGTAGTAACATGGTTACAAATAATGTACACTTTTGTTGAAAAATGAGTGGAATTTTCAAAATTTCAAGGGGATTTAAAATTGCTTTATCAAAGGGATATCTGGAGAAAAAAATTTAGACCCATTACATAATAAATCAGTTTTTGCGGAGAAAATTATCAAAATTTGAAAAAAGTCAGCGGAGATAATAATAATAAAAAATAATGTCAAATTCAATTTTCACACTTCCGCTAGCCGTCGTAAAAAACAATAACAACAAAATAAATATTGGGTTTGTCACAATAGCGTCAAGAGTTTTTTCATAAGATTTGCATATGGAATTTATTATCGATGATTGGTTCTTGTTAAACAAAAATTTTGTTCAAAGCAGCAAATGTAGAAATAGGCCAGTAAAACTGGGTATATAGAGTGTCTAGTAAAGTCTTAAATAAGTACTGAACACCCCAATTTCAATATATTCTAAATTGTAGTAATTGTGTATATTCATAAGTTGTAAAAGTGAACTATAAAAACGTCAAACAATAAAAAGAACAATAAAAACCATGAAATCAATCCAAATTCAAAACATGAATAGTAAACACATTTGTATAAACAGCAGATGAATTAATTCTCGATATATATCAAATCAAACTTCAGCGACAGTCACAAGACCAAATTTAATCCTGTTTCAAAGTTTTTTGAACTTTATCATAGACTTGACTCAAATGTTCGTGAGCGTGAACTTCGGCAACATCAGTGAATTGATACAATTGATGGATGTAAGGGTAAACATAAGTAGAAAATTTGTTCTTAGCACAAGTCAATTTATCTTCAACTTTGTATTCAATGAACAATGGGTGAGAATGAACATGATCATCTAAAAATCCATGAACTTTAGCAGTATAAGGTTCAACAGTGTTAATACCAGTGTGTAAATAATCACACAAGACTGAATGATGGGAATGTAATGGGTGTAAAATGGTTTCAACACCTTCTTGTAATGGAGTTAAAGTTGGACATTTGTAATTGTACAAGTATGAAATGTAATATAACACGATACAGGCTAAAAAGCATTTAACTTTGGCAAAACAACTCATGATGGTGGCAAAATAAAAATCAGAAAAACAAGATAAAAGGGAATAAGAAAAGACTCTTGACAAATGATATGAATTCTATAGATCAAATATCAAAGATTCAAAAAAATTAAAAGAAAAGTAAGGGGAAAAAGGAAAAGAAAAAGAAAAGAAAGAAAAGAAAATGGAATAAAAAAAAAATTTGGAAAATTAAAAGTTGAAATTTAATGAAACAAAAGAAAAAGAGAAGAAGAAGAAGAGGAAAAAAAGAAAACTTGAAAATATGAAATTTTGGAGTATCAAATGTGTGTGTGTGTGTGTGAATTAATTACTTGTTTACAATTTAGAAATACAAATCAAAGGCAAAAATAATAATAATGACAATATCGTACTTTGTATTGACCAATGCCAAAAGATATAAACATCGCATATTATTTTAGGTGATTGATTTTTGGCCACTGGTGTTGGTTGGTGGTGAAGTATAGATACTGGTCGAAGTAGTCATGGTGGGGTCAATCCAATTATTAAGGGAGTTAAGCGACAGGATTCGGTGTGGTCTTAAATAACATTTAGTTGGTGGTAGTGGTGGTGGAGGAGGAGGGGGAAAAAATCACAGAAATGAGTGTGGTGTGTACTTTTGATAAAATTGGAACTTATCAAACAGTCTCGATTCTTAATTGCTTGCACGTGATAAGTTGATTACTTTTATCATCGGACATAACAGGAGGGAAGAAAAAAAAAATGTTGCAAAATATCAAACTAAAAAGTTGTTTATATTTTCACCTAAAGTAGAAATCTGCACAAATTGGTGGGAAAAAACTGCCACCAATAAGAACAACATAACCTCATCACACCAGTCCTACTCTATCTTATCAATGGCTTAAAAAATGACTTATTCTCAATGTGAGAAGTCTTGTGTATTATACTGTAGCAATTTTAATCTCTCACCTGATTCTGTTTCCAACGTTTGCAAATATTTCATTAAAAGAAAATTGCTAAAACTGAAAAAAAAAAAATAGAAAATAGAAAATAAAATAGAACAAATATTTCTATTATTATTCTTTCTATTTTTCAAGAATTATTAGACGATAGTAATTTGTTAACAATGCAACCACGTCAACAACAACAACAACAATTTGCATCTTCTTTTGCACCTAGAACTCCCACTAAACCCAGATCATCGATTCTTACCCCCATTTCACCAAATAAACTTCTGTCGTTATCACCAACTAAAGAAAGAAAAATCAGTGAATCAACTGGATTAGTCAAGTTTTCATTATCGCCAAAGAAATCAACTACCACTACTGCTCCTAAAACCACTCGTAAATCTACCATATTAGCAACACCTACAAAACCGGGATTATCAATTGAAGTGCCAATCTCATCACCACCACCAAAACAACAAAACCCACCTAAATCGCTCAAAGATTTACAAATTGAACAACAAAATTTACTAGAAAAATATTCTACTTATCAGGCTCAATTACATGAACATGAAAGACAAGCAGAATTGAAAAAATTGGAATTATTGGAAATATCGAAAAAAATAGAAGAAAGTAAACGTCAAGAAGCTATACTTAATGGATCACAAGATATTTACAAACAAGCATATTTACAAACGGAAAAAGAATTAAATCAATTGAATATTCGATTGTCACCACCTAGACAAACTATAAAACAAATTCCACTAAAAAAGCAAGCATCATTTTTGATGAATCAAGCTATTGATGAATGTACAAATGTGAAAAAGAAGGCATCAATAATATTCAATAACCATTCTACTGCTAGTAGTAATAATCGTGAAATGGTTTCTCCATTGAAAAAACAAGCTTCATTTATAGTTAATCAAGCATTAGATGAATGTAATAATGTTAAACAAAAGGCATCAATGATATTTAATAATCAAAATGAAGAATTACAAACATTTATTAAATCATCAAATGATAAATTCGATGTATTGGCAAAACAAACTAATAAATTTTTTAATAATAATTTTAAAATTTTTGAAAAAAATGATCCTCAACCAAATAATATTGCTGATAGTTCATTTAATATTGAAAATCTTGAAGGAGTGATATATGAAAGATCTTTTGAAATAGATATTGATGATTATGATTCATCTTTTGATTGATTAATCCATTGTTCTTCATTGGTATTACTACTATTATATAGATATATGTGAATATATAAACAAATAAATAAAAAGATTTAACAATGTTCAAATACAATTATCAACAACTTTTTGTAAAATAAATAAATAAATATATGAATAAATAAATAAATAAATGAGTTAGTGTTTGAATCTATAATATTTCCTTTTTTTTGGTTCGTTCAGTCTTTATGTTTTCATAAAAATAAAAATAAAAAAAATGCACATGTGTCTCGTATCTATTCGTCTTCTAACCAACCTTTGGCTCTATCTACAGCTTTTTCCCAACGTTTCCAAGCTTTTCTTCTATTTTCATCTGATAATTTGGCAGTAAAAGAATTAGCAGCCACATCTTCACTTGAACCACTAATTTTGGCCACTACATCATCCAAATCTTTCCAAATACGATCTTCCTCATTCTTGAATGATAACCCAGCGGCAATAGCAGCACCCAATGCAGTACATTCAGCAGTTTGTGCACGTTTCACAGTAACACAAGGACCCAAAATATCCGCTTGAATTTGTAAAACTTCATCAGCTTTAGACATACCACCATCAGTAGCTAATGTAGATAATAATTTATCGGTGTTTTGACATGATAATGCGTCCTCCAAGAAATCATCTACAGCACCAGCATCACTAGCCATTGCTTTCAAAATAGCTCTTACTTGATAACAAACCCCTTCCAATGCAGCATGAGCAATGTGTGCAGCCGATGTGTATTGTGTCATACCGAAAATAGTACCTCTAGAACCACCATCCCAATATGGGGCATAAAGACCAGAAAATGCTGGGATAAACACCACTCCACCAGAATTTTCCACTTGTGAAGCTAATGGACCTATATCTTTGGCATTATCAATCATTTTCAAGTTATCTCTCAACCATTGAATAATCGACCCAGCAACAGCAATAGACCCTTCCATGGCATAATGAGGTTTACCATCAGTACCCTTTAAAGTTGGGAACCAAAATCCAAAAGTGGTCAATGCTCCACGTTTACTAATCAATTTATGAGGTCCAGTATTATATAAAAGGAAGGCACCAGTACCATAAGTACATTTGGCAGAACCAGCACTGAATGCCAATTGACCAACAAGTGAAGCAGATTGATCACCAAGACAACCACAGATTGGCACCCCAGTGATTGTTTTCAAAATATCATAAGCTTCTTTAGTGATTTTATTATGGAACCCCAAATTGTCCAATTTTGGTGCGGCAAATTCCCCATAAAATTCTGAAGAAGATACAATTTTCGGCATTCTGATTTTTGTAGGATCAATCCCCCAAAAGTCTAACAAGTCATCATCATAATCTAAAGTTTCTAAATCCATGAAATAAGTACGAGAGGCATTGGTGATATCTGAAACAAATGCCTTTTCTTTGGTCAAATGATAAATCAACCAAGTATCAACAGTACCAAACATTAAATTGCCATCACCTTTTTCATATTCTTCTCTAATAACATCATCATTATCCAACAACCATCTTAATTTGGCAGCAGAAAAATAAGTAGATAAGGGTAAACCAGTTTTCTCTTTAAGTTCAGCTTTTCTATCTTCATCAATCATTTTTTCCAAATGTTGAATAATTTCTGAAGTTCTAGTATCGGTCCAAGTAATACCTCCACTCAAAGGTTTCCCAGTTTTTCTAGACCAAACAATAGTGGTTTCTCTCATGTTGGCAATACCAATGGCTTTGACTTTATATTTAAGTTTTAAATTTGGATCTTGGTTAACTTTTCTCAATGATATCAAACAAGCCACTAAACATTGAACGGCATTAGCTAAAATATGAACCGGCATACATTCAACCCAACCTGGTTGTGGGAATCTAATGGTGGGACCAACAGATGATTTATTATTCTCAATCATAATATTGTCATTGAGAGTAATGGCAATACCTTCAGCTGAGAAAATGGGTTCATCATGTCTTAATAAAGAAGATCTTCTTCTGAATTGATCTGTATTTGACGAGTTTTCTGGGGCCTCTGAAGCAGTGGTGGAATATTCAATTTGATGCTTGGCAATTTCTTCTCCTTCTGCCGAGAATATAATAGCTCTTGCTGAAGTAGTACCAATATCAATTGTAGCTACAACAGGAATACATGGTGCATTACTAACACGACGAGGCATAGTTGATTTATAAATGAATAGTTGGAAATAATAAAGAAAGTAGTAGTAGTAGTAGTAATTGAAGAGTTTTTCAAAATTTAATTGTTAGTAAAAAGAAAAAAGAAAAAAGAATAATTAGATTGAAAGTTTTTTTTTTTCCCAAGAAGTTTGGGGAAGGAAGGTGGGGAACAAGTCAACAAGAGGTCAACAGGAAAAAAAATTAATTTTCCATTCATTGCTAAATCAAATTTTTTTTTTTGGCCCGCCTTTTTCTTAGTAATAATGATATTGTGTTCTGTTGCTTAGTTGTTCAGTGTGTCAAAGTATCGAATTCTCCCCAATCAAAAATCGTTCTCGGTCCAAAAAAATTTCAATTCCATCCGAATAGAACCAAAAAAAAAATAGAATAAAATAAATTGATTTGCATTCTTGAAAATTTTTCTTTTCAATACAAAACAGGCACCACAAACTAAAGAGAAAAAAAAAAGAAATTAACATAGTTTAGCAACTTGTTTGCTACCATATGATCATTATATACATTTATTAACCAACCAACCAACCACCAATGGTCTGAAACCTCACTAGAAGGGGAGAGAAAAATAACGTCAATCCTTTATTTACACATGGGTCCATCAGGGCCGCGCAATATCTACGTCCAAATATATTTTTGGAATTTATTTGTTTGTATTAAAATTAATCTCTAAAATGCACATCTATACACACACACACATACACACAGAGTATTTCTCTGACTCGTTTATTTACTTCTCTCACTCACTCACTAATAATTAAAACTTGTAGAACCTTGTTACTCTGAAAGTCCTTCGTCTTCTTCTGGGGTATATTCCGGATATTCGATATCAAAAGGATCGTCACACATATCCTGATGAATACTACCGTCTTTCAAGCCGTCCAATTCGGCATAATCATCCAACCAGGGACACGATTGTTCTTTTAAAGTTTGCTTGTTTTCTTGAATCCAATCAACCATTTCTTTGGTGTTGTTTAGTTTTATCCGGCTAAGAATACTAAAAATTAATGTAAAATAAACAATTAACGAATTTAACCCTCGTAAATAACCCAAGTCTGGTGAATCAGGGTGTTGTGGTGGCACAGTAACATTATCTATATTTTCTTCGCCTGCTATTACTGCATTAGCAAAATCTATAATTTTCACTTTTACTTGATTTTCCAGATTATCTTCACCTCCTTCATACATTAATAATATCAGACTACCATACATTCTATACCCTGGTAATCCAGTAAATATTGTGTATAATTCTTTAAGTTGATCGATTAAATGGGGGATACGGTTTAATAATGAATAAATGTCATGGCCATTATATAAAAATTTTGCTAAAATTTTGCCAAACTGTTTACCAACAGTTATTTTTCTTCCAAGATATTTATCCTGATAGAAATATTTGTTTTGATAATTAAAGATTTGAAGTCCGCATATTCTAACACCCAATTTTCTTGTTGTTGTGCTTCTGGCTTTAGCTCGATGTGATTGTTGTTTGGTGATAGTTGCATTACACCCATATTGTCTTGTCCCCATCTTTAAATCCAATATACAGGGAGTTCTCATTTGAGATGTAAGATCCTCTAGAATTATTTGGGATCCATTACTACCTTTATACCTTGGCATATAATAAAATAAAGGATGATTCTTGGAGATTTTCTTGTAGAAATTTCGTTCGGTATTGTTGAGCTCTTTGCATATTTCTTGCTTTGATATTGAGAATATGGGTGTATGACCTCCCACTTTGTTTTTAAACGGCTGCATTTGGGAAGTGGTAATATTATTCATGACAACACCTGTATCAAAGTTTTTTTTCCTAAGTACATCAACTACAATTAACACCATCGTAAGAAATCGTGCAAATGTGACTAAAAAAAAATAGATGGAAATATCTCCCACAAGTTTTCCCAAAAAAAACACAAACTTAAATGGATTTCTCTTTTTTGATTTTGTTACGGGACCCGCCCCTCGAAATATATATTCTATTTTATGTTACACACTTAAAGATGGGATGATAAAGGGATGGTAGGAAAACAAAATGATAAAATTAAATAGGAAGTAGTTCACTTCAGGGGAAGTTTTTTTTCGAATTGAAAAAAAATATAATTATTAGGATACACAGAGAGTTTTATATCTTTACATTCTTAAAGTTGAAACGCAGTTTATGATGATAAATAACACACAGTGTGATATGTATCAACAACAAAAAAAGGTTTGTGAGAAAAGAAAAAGCCACAAAAGAGTTACTATCTTAAAACAAAACAAACTAATCCCAAAGTTAATGAAGATTTTCTTCAGTTTTGAAAAAAAAAAAAGAAACAAGAAATCTAAGGAACATGTGGGCCATTTTTTGACCAGCTCATCTAATCATTCAAAATTCGGATACCGTGTCTATAGTATAAAGAGGATGTGTGATTATTTTTTTTGGTGGGGGAACATTATGGTTGTTGTTATTGTTGTTGCTGATGCTTCGGTTTAGAGTTGTTGTATGGAAATTGCAAAACGTGGTGTTCATCGCGATTCCAAAAACTTTGCACCCCGCCACCGCCATCACCACCAGAATTCATCATCCACGCGGTATACCCAGCAACAATAAACCAAAAAAACAGGAACAGAGAAATACGACATCATCTTATCTTGCCCACGCCCCCCCCTCCTCCTCCTCTTCTTCTTCTTCTTGTTTTCTCTTTTCTTATCTACTTGCTTATGCTTTTTATCAACAAAGTCTTTCACGTACCACATTCCCTTTTGGAATCCTTGCCAAAAAGTCAAACTTTAAAACTTAGACGAAAAAAATTTGCTTTTGTTAAATATCATTATTTTTGTTTTTTTTTGATAGTGGGAAATGAAATGAAACCTAAAACTGGAAGTTTAAGTATTGTATTTTAGCAGCATAGATCAATGATTGTTTAACAATAAGATTATTGACGTATCCCTCCTACATAATTATCTACATAATCAAGATTCAAAAGAAAATGCAGCAGTCGCAAATTCAACTTAGTTCAAACATTTATATCTTGCATTTGTTTTTATTATTCTCTTCTAAGCACTAGTGGCAAAGTAGTTTTTAATTTTGTTATGATCTATAACACTGTGATCTGTAAAACTATTACGAAATGTATGGATTTCATTTAATCAATAGATGGTGTAATTTTTCATGTCGGTATTAATAAATCCAAAAAAAAACAAAAAGAATAAACACCGTTTTGATGTTGATCAATAGCTAACAGTGTCAACAGCAAGAAGTACCCAAGTACATGCACGTGTATGCTATATACTTTAATTAACATTAATTTTGATTTGCTTTTTTTTTGCAACTAGATTCAATAAAAATTTCATAACAATTGTTGTGAATACGTAGAGGAAAAAAAGAAACGAAACAAAACTGTGTTCAGAGTCTGAAAAATCTTCAGCCAAAAAAATAAGTAAAACCGTCCATTCAAACCATTACAAGAATGATAAATATCTGACTTGATTACAGATTCTTTACTTAATAATGCTACGGCATTTGGTATTTATTTTGATTGCAATACTTTTATTGACATTCCCTCCTAAAATCGAATCTTTATTCAAATCTTTTATCATCAATAAACCAACTAAAACAACATGTTATCAATATACCACTCGTGAACAACTTAAATCAATACTTGAATCAGATATCCATGAGACAAATTTTTGTATTGAAAAACCTTCCACATCACCCCCAAAAACAAATTCTACATTGTTAATGTTATGTCAAAATTCCGATATATTTTCCGTATTAGAAACCATTCAAAACATTCAGGATCGATTCAATGATAAATACAATTATGATTACACGTTTTTAAATGACGTTCCCTTTAATTATGAATTTATTTATTTAGTATCATCAATTATCCCTCATGGGAAAATCAATTTTGGTCTTATACCAATTGAACATTGGTCATATCCATCACATATAAATATATTATTAGCTACTGAAATCAGACAAAATTATGCTAATGTCCCTTATGGAGATTCAGAAAGTTATCGACACATGTGTCGATTTTATTCTGGGTTTTTTTATAAACATGAATTGGTCAAACAATATCAATATTATTGGAGAATAGAACCTGGCATTAAAATATATTGTGATATTGATTATGATGTGTTTGAATATATGATAATTAATGATAAAAAATATGGATTTGTGATTTCATTATTTGAATACTCGGAAACTATTCCTACGTTATGGAATCATGTTGTTCAATATATAAATGATAATGAAATCAAATCAGAATTGTTACCACTTTTGACTAATAAATATAATTGGTATAATTTATGCCATTTTTGGTCGAATTTTGAAATTGCAAATCTTGATATATTTAATAATGATGATTATGAAAATTTTTTCCAATATTTGGACAATTTAGGAGGGTTTTATTATGAACGATGGGGTGATGCTCCAATACATTCCATTGCTATAGCATTGTTCTTACAAAAAAAGGATATTCATTGGTTTGAAAATATAGGCTACTATCATGTTCCATATCTACAATGTCCTCAAGATATTGACTTGTACGTCAAGAATAAGTGTACTTGTAACCCCGATGAAGATTTTACATGGAGTGACCTTAGTTGTACTAACCATTTCTTGAACATTCTACATAATTGAAAAAAATACTTGTAATGTGTTTTTTTTTTCTGTATTGCTATTGTATTTTGTCTTGGTGTATATTGTGATGTATTTTAATCAGTTATATTCTGTGTACTTTCCAAAAATCTTAAATGCTCCAAAATCTCATCACATAAATCTGATTTTTTAACATCCTGAAAAATTTGTAGGTTAACATCATAAATACATAGTAAATATTTCATTCCTTCCCATTGAAACCATTCAAAATCATACCCAATTCTTTTTATCATACCTGGTCCATATAATCTAACTCTATTGCCTTTAGCATCAAATATTTTCTTCTCTTGTTTTAACTTCCATGGATTCAATTTAGGGAAATTAGCATGGACAAATAAAATCTCTGGCCCCTTTTCCAAAACTTGATGTTGTAATTTGAATTTATGTTGTTTTTCTTTATCCTTTTCTGGTATTTTGGCATATTGTTCTCGTAAATTGATATATTCCAAATCCTGTTGAGGATCAAATTGTCCCATTCCACATCCTTCGAAATCACCACCAGGCACTTTGAAATGGCCTAAAGACACCAAAAATTTGGCAACTTGGTAATACCTTTTGCCTAACGTGACTGTAGCAGCCAAAAATGTCTCTTTGTCACCTTCACCATCTGATCCTTGTGAAAATAATGGATAATAATGTGATGGACCATATAAATTGTAATATAAAGCTAATAATAATGGCTTCAAATGAGTCTTTTTCGAAATCAATAATTGACCTGATTCACTAGTAGGATCAGGTATGCTTCCTAATCGTTGATGTAACGGTATTTTATCTAATTCAACTGATCCTTTCTCAACTGACAAATCAGTGTATTGTCCTTCCACTTCATTGTATTTACTACCCAAATATTTTTCGCTAACATCAATGTCAGCAATGTTGTAATAATATGGAGATGTGGCACGTTTCCAATAGTCTGGCCAGACCACCAACCCATAAGATTTAAATGGGTCAGTTTCAAATAGCTCTTCTGGTGAATGTGCGGGGATATTATCACTATCAAGCAACAACACATTCTCAAAACTCGATAATAATATAGCCAATGCTTTATATTGATAACCTTTGAATTCAAACTTGTTAGCAAAGCTATCCAGATTATCTTTGTTGGGATTCATTAATTGATTTTTCATATATATACAACGGGCGTCTAATTCCGGTAATATTCTATTACACAAATCAGATTCATACTCTTCTATTTTAGGAATGAATACTTCAATAGGCAAATGACATCCAACTGCTCGTAATGACTTTATTGATAATAATGTAAGCCAATTGAAACTTCCACCAGCAACGTAAACTATCCCATTCTTCTTGTATAATCCATCGGGGGCATCTTCCGGTAAATTCTCAACAACGTATTTGTGAGATTTTTTCATGGCGGCCAATTCTTCGTTACTCAATTGTAAAAACTGGGATAAATATTTCTCACTGAATATAGTATCGTCATCGGCTAATGAATCAAATCGAGCATGATATATTCTTTTCTTAGAAGGATAAGTGTTTAATTGTGACACACTGGGTTTGGCTTGATAAAATATTTTAAAAATATTGTTGAAAAATTCGTATCCTTGTTGTAGTCTTTTTTGTTCAAACGGGTGTAATCTATTGTATTTTTCTTGTTGTTCATTGATTAGCTTTAAATTCAATTGATAGGCCTCATCCGACACTAACGATTTCAGCAGTGTTTTCGTTGTAGGCTCTTTTGCATGCTGCTGTTGTTGTTGTTGCTGTTTGTGTTGTGAAATTTCAGATGCACCTGATTCAACGCCGACTTCTTGATTGTTGTTTGGATTAACTTGAGGTTTCTTTTCTTCAAAAGGTTTGGTTTTCGGTGGAAACAACGCCATAGTTATCGATTCCCATAATGAACGATGATATGTACCTTTTTCATTGATAATTGCTGAATTATCTTCAGCGGGAAGATTACTCCAATATGAATATATAAGAAATATTATAATGACCAGTAAGAATATGGAATTAATGAAGATATACTTGTGACGACGACGAAACAATCGTAGCCTATAAGTAAGTTGTTGAAACATGATTTGTTTGTGGATTGGAAGGAGGTATGAAAATCAGTTGCGAACACTAATGTGGGCTATTCGATAATGTCGAGATACTCTGGATCAGAAACAAACTTATAGCCACGTTTGAGAACCTTTAGATTCAGCTATGGCAATAAACTTGGTTTGTGTTTATTTCCAACTAATGATAAAGAGAAAAAATGTATTGGGGAAAAACAAAAAATTTTGAAAATTAGAATTGAATGAAAAGAATTATTATTCTATTTGGTGTTGTTTCGTAAATGTAGCCAGCTAAAGGGACAAGAAGGACGGAAGGGAAAGAATGGGAAAAGAAGGAAAAAAGAAAATGTATGTACCAATGTGAAAAATGAAAAAGTTCTTTCTTAACTATAAAAGAATAAGGAAACCAAGCCAAATTCTTTTAGTTTTTTTTTTTTCGTTCCTTCTTCGAGGCGTGTTTTAGTGTTGGTCACCAATTACAATCAATCCAACTTTAGAAATTTGATCTAGAACTGGTTTTTTTCACTTCTTTAGGTAACTAATGGGGCCAATTCCCAAGAAGTTTAGCATTCCTAACCTTATTGAGATGTAGAATTTATTTCTTTTTTGTCGATTTGAATTGATAAAGCACATACGAGAATTGCATTATCTGCCTTTATTTCTTGAATTAAAGAATACCAGTTGAATGATAATTAACTTGACAAGACAGAGCAGAACTTAAAACAGTTGATGTGCAGATACTTGTCAATGTCAACAATGCTCTTTCTTTTCGTTGTTGTCGTACTCTTCAACGCCTTTCTTCCTCCCCTCAGGTGACTGCCACTAGAATAAAGCTTAATATTCCTAAAACACAAAAAAACGATACAAAGCTTATTTGTTGATGTGGTGGGACAAAATAAGATAAGTATGATTGTTCTGCAATAAGCCGATGTCTAGCAATCGTGGTGTTAATCTTCTAGTGTATGTAATCTGAATCGTAACAGTTGTTGTGGCTTAGATACCCAATTTTTCGCTCATCTCAGTGCTAGCTTACATTACAGAGGATCCCTAGATGTATAAATCACTCTTGGATGTAAGTATTTGGAGGAATAGTACCCATTTGTATCTAACATGGCGGAGCATAAACCGTCAGTAACAAATTTGGCAATATGCACGACCAATACTTCCCAGATTCATAACAGCACAACGCCAATGGAAGAAGAAAAAAAAACAACAACAGTATGAAAATCAGAATCAACAATATTGAACAACAACTGTACAATTTTGGTGTGGAATCCCTTACATCAATTCCTACTAAGAATCAACAGTCATGGCCATTCAATTTTTATTTCTCATATCTCGACAAGGTAAAACCAGATTATCAAAATGGTATCAAACGATCCTGCAAAAGGAGAAATCCAAGATTATACGAGAATTAAGCACAATAATATTATCAAGACGAGCCAAAATGTGTAATGTTTTAGAATATAAAGATTTAAAGATAATTTATCGAAGATATGCTAGTTTATTTTTCGTCATTGGGGTGAATTCTGATGATAATGAATTGATTGGATTAGAAATAATTCATCGATTTGTTGAACAAATGGATAAAATATATGGTAATGTTTGTGAATTGGATATTATTTTTGGATTTGATAAGGCATATCATATATTGGATGAATTGTTGATTGATGGATATTTACAAGAAAGTTCGAAACGAGAAGTGTTGAAACGAGTTAATCAACAAGATGAATTGGAAAATATGGATGAATTTGAAAACATATTGGCATGAGTTGGAAGGGTTAGAATAAAGCGTTTAGCTGTTATATACATATATATATGGGTGTAACTGTTGGTGCAAGTTAATAGATGCCGTTTTAACTATTCATTGGGTATTATCCTAAGTTTAAAAGTTAGCTAATACAGCTGATCTTTTGTAAAACTTCAACTACGATAAGTATATAGTTTGAGTGCTTGCATTTGTTTCTACATTATTTGATTGTCTAAATTTTTACATACTATTTCAATTACGGTTTTGTTTCATTTTCCCCATTTTTTGGAAACATTTCTTGTATGAAAAACTTGAATTAGCTTACTGGCAAATTCATTGACATTGTTTCAATAAAAGTAGATTTATCAGTTCTTGTTTCTGTAAATTTTTGTATTGAATAACAGTATGATGTAATTTATGAATATACGCGTCTTCAGGGTTTTACTCGTGTTTTCTCATACTAGTTTTCTCTCGTCTAAATATGATGGAAATAATTTACATCTATACTATATGTGCCGATACAGGGAGTACACTGTAATGAAGATCAAACACATGAGGTGGAGACGACAGAAAACAAAGGAAAATGTAGAAAATCCAAGAAAACATCAACATACATTAGTGCATAACAGTTACTAGATTTAGTGAGGTGATTTCGTGTTTTATTCAGGTACACATCCCCCGCCCCACCAAATATATTTTGAAACACACATTATTGAAGGTGCCTAATGCAATATAGGATAATGGCAGCAACGACATTTTTTTTCATTCGGCAGAAGATCTAGGTCCATTACAACATTAGTGAACTTGAAACAATTGCTTGTGGGCAAATCGCAAGTTAATAGACAATCATTCTCTTGTGGGAGAGAGGGGTGTGAATAAGTAACCAACATCTAAACTTTTACTTGAAAAAAAGGCAAAAAACTTGAGTTTTGTGCTTTATTTGTTGTAATTAGTAACAGTTCAAGGAGGCTAGTAAGTATTTTGCTGCCATTCACGAGTCGTTAATCTGCGTATACGGACACGAATGGTTGTTGGTAGTTTCTGTTCTGTAAAAAATAAGTAATAGATATTTGATAATTCAACAGAGCCACATTTGCACTGTTGTATAGCTTTACAACAACACGTTGAAAGAGAAGAGCTGTATAAAATTAGTGATGTAATCTGGCACTGGAAGATTTAATCCTTACAAAAGTTCTGTTTGCTTGCAGATGTTTCAGAAATGACATAGTTTTCAATTTCGATTTTCGTTTGTGTGTTTTGTATGTGAATTTATCGACAATTGATATTATCCAAGCCAATCAAAAAAGAGCTCCCAGTAATTTAAGACCAACTATGAGCTATGTTTCTAGCTGATTGTGCATTTTCAGGTCACATAAGTATTGCTCGTTAGGTGTGCAAGCAAAGTGTATGTGTAATTCGTAAATTGGGATAATCACAATAGAAGACAAGAAAGACTAATAAACTGAGAGCTTAATCCATTTAGATAGAGTTTTGATGACATCTGTGTTTAGAGTTGCAAGTAATTTTCTTGTCATTATAATTGTGGATTGAGAATTGTGTGTGGGGAGATTGTCAAGAAGAAGTTTCTACATTTGACTGGCTTATGACGTCATAAATCTCTGTTTCATTAAAGTTCTATTGTTCGGTTATCGTGCTTAAAAAAGACGAGTCAGGAGAAGCTAGAAGAAGAAAAAAACAGAAATATTCAATTAATATGCATAAAGGAGAAAACTAGAAGACGACATTTTATACATTATACAATAGACAACAATCTATTAGATTGGCATAGGTTGTGAGAAGTGGTTAAAATTATAGATAACAAAACCTATATTTAGAATATATGATGAAGAAATAAACAAACATCCAACGTATTGGAGTATCCTTTCTTTTTTTCTTCTTCTACAAAAAGTAGACGGTCATTCAGAATTGACAAATTGCAGTTAAAGTCAAGTCTTATGAAACAATCTGAGTGATGAAAGAAAGTGGCAGTGAATTACATATTGTCAGGATATGTTGTAGAACCTCAAACATTATTGTTTTTGGTAGTTCTTGCTCGAAAGTTGTATTAAATTATTGCTGGTGGTGGTGCTCGTGGAAAAGTCGGCTTATGGGTATGTGTCAATCGTTCCAAGCATTAATTAAGAAATTATAGATTTGCTTCCCAAGTAACTCTAATTTTATTTTTCTCTTTGAAAAGTAGTGTTTCCACTTACTTGCGGGCAAACTTATTTTTGTTTTTTTTCCTAATACGGATGGTGTTAAAATCGTGGTTATTTGTTGCATAATATCGATGTAGGTTATTGTTATTTGTTACCCCTTGCAAAAACTAAAACGAGTAATATTCACACATAGTGTCTACACATTGTAGTGGCAAAGATCACAATATATTGTTTTCTTACATTAAACTTTTGTAAAGCAGCCATTATGTAACGAAAAAGACTCCTGGTGTTTGGAGATCAACAGCAATAGCAATAATATCATTATAAATGAGTCATCAGGCAATATTATGCAAGAGTTCAAAATAGTTGTGTTTTAACAACAAGCTTTCTACATAACATACTTCTTGGTGTGATTACCACGGTTATTCAAGTGCAATTAAGCTATTAAGTGCAAATCCAAGGGAATGTGTACATAGGTTGAATTATTTTCGGAAATACGTTAAATCTCGCCAAGTGTAACAACAAGATTTTTGAGCAGATCCGCAAATGCCTTCAAAGTAGAAAACATATACAAGTGCAAGAGAAGAAATAAAAAGCTTCTGTAGGCATTGACGCTTTTTGCAAATTTAAAGTAGATATTTTCAGATGGGAGTCTATGAAAAAAAAAAGCTTTACCCAACAATAATAATAATTACGAACTTAATCAGCCAAAATCATGTGTGTTAAAATAGACTTTGGGGTTTTCTTATTCTATTGTAATTGGTTAACGTATTTGTTAACGTTCTATTTACATTATATGTGTAAACCAAGCCAAATATAAGAAAGTAGAACCCATTTATTGAATAGTATACTAATTTACTTGAATTTAAAATTTATTACTGCTAATACTTTTTTGTTTGACTTTGTTTGACTCTTGTTCCCTTTTTTTTTCTGACGAATATTTGTATGTGCCAAAGTGGTGTGTATGGTGACGATGGTGGGTGGTGTTTTACCCAAATATTTTATTCCACACAAATTACAAAGAAAACACTGGAAGCAAAAAAAAATTTTGTTTACACGAAAAAAAAAACCTGCAGGAACGACTTGGACGACATTTTTCGAGAAAAAAAATCCCTCATAGTTAAAAAGTACGTGCTTTTTGAAGAAAATGCTTAGAAGCTTAAAAAAAAATCACCCGACATTGTGATTAATTTACCAGAACCCAAAAAAAAAAAAATCCGTCCAAGCACTACCGCCAGAAAAAAAATGTATTACCTCTTCTTCCTGCCTCCACTTCCTTTGCCTCCGCACGCACATACACATACACACACTCGCACACGCACACACATCTCCATTTGATACACATTGACCGACATTATTGTTGTTTTTAGAAGAAAGTTGTTTCACAACTGAACAAACAGAATTAGTTTGAATAATATGTTCTCTGCCTCCCCAAAGCTTACCCCTAAAACATTATGTAATGGTTTACGATTTTACTAGTAAAATCTAGTATTATGTCGTCAGTTTATAGTTCCTGTATTTGAAACTTTGCATACAAAAAAATAATAGAAATAAAAATGGAAAAGTATAAAGACATAATTTTCCCACTACAATATTCTTCATTTTTTTTTTTTATTTTAGTTTGTACCATTCAAAGAAAAAAAAAAAATTTTCTTTTAGCTCTGTTTTATTTTGTTTGTGAATTGAAATTTTTTTTTTTTCCCTCCAGGAGTATTTAATAATCATTAAATTTCTCCCGACTTCAAAAAAAAAACTTCATTTCTTTTAAAAAAAATTTTATATTACTTGTGGGATATATCTTTCCATTAATATTCAATTTTAATAAATTGGTTGTTGTTACAGATAACGTTCCATTTCCTTAGTATTTGGTGTATAACATTTGTTGTTTGTTTGGGTTGATTCCATTCCACAACTTCCACTCCCCCCTAAATTGGAAAAAGATTTTTTTTCTTCTTCTTCACACCATAACAACCACTTAAGAGACGAGTCTACTTATTTTAATTTTCCTCTGTGTGTTGAAAATACAACAAGACTGACTGGTATTCCCCATTATTTTAATTGGTGAACATTTCAATCGTCATTATAAGAAGAATCACAAGTATCATTCTACTAGTCCTAGAAACTCCAACCAAGTATTTACCCAGTCCACTCCTTTAAACTAACGATTTATTTTTTTTATTTATACATATCAAGTGTTACATTACTATTGTTTTATTTCCTCCTTCCTCCCCCGTTTGTATTATATTTATTATTTTAAAATGTACTAGAAACTACGTTCAGTTTTCTAGTATAGGTCACAGGTTTATTGTCTTTATTATATCAGGTTAAAATTTTTTTTCCCCCATCTTTTTTTTTTATTTCACATATTTATAAAACTTTCTAGCAAAGAGAAACATCATGGGTTTATTTGGTGGTACGAAAAAGAAAGAAGTATCTAGAAGCTTGTCTTCATCGTGTTCGTCGAAGAACTCGGCGGCTTTTTCAAACTTTGATGAAAAACAAGAGTATCTAAAACGATGTTCATCCAAATCAAGAGATAAAAAGAAAGCTCCTCAGTGTGTAAGTTTTAGTATAAAAAAGTAAAAGTAAATAATGAATGGTTCCCTGTATTTCAGGTGATATGAGATTTGACTCAACTTGCTCTTTATTGTAAACCCTATGACTATGACCATTGCTTTTCTTTATTCATTTCCCAATTCTCGTATTTAGCACAGTTTTTTTTTTATTTTTTTTTCCCTTGTACAAATAGGGTTAACAAACAACCAAAAACGGGCATTCATTTTCTTTTCCATTACATCATAGGACTCACAAGTACTGCATAGTATGCATTAATAATTTTTGCACGTGACTTGGGTTTTTTTTTTGTATTCAAGACAATTTTCAGAACCCATCATCAACACCACACTTTGTTTCCTTTTCTTTGCAACCTCAATTAGCTATCTAAACCATTGATTGCTTGAAACAGCAAACATATGTTTTTTTCTGTAATATATTAACTATAAATGGAAAAGCAAATGTATCTATTGTTCTATATCGTCTATTGTTCAATTTCATCTAAGAACTAAACTGCACAATCTAATCTTGTTTTGCATTTTTGTTTGCAAAACTTTTCTTTTCTTAGTTTGCTATTAGAAATTGTACTGGCAGTTCATATCACACCTGAAATTGGTTGCAAATGTCTTTATTGTTCTAATCGTGTATAATTCAATCTAGATATGGGCTTGGGTAATGACAAAATATTAGAGTGTTATATTGATCACCATAACTAGAGCTCTTCAAAGGTTGGCGAATAAATACAAACACAATAATAACCCCTTTGAGCTTCTACACAGATAAAAGATTCAATATTAATTAATTTACTATATATTTTAATTATTAAGTACCATTTGTCTAAATTAGACAAACTTATTCAAGGATGTAACAAAATTTTAATATACTTTTCCTTGTTGTTAATCAAATCTAAAATTCCATGTTCAATGCCATCTCTCAAAGGAACTTTTTTGGAAACCAATTTGGCTGCTTCTTTTGGATCAATTAATCCGGTTTCAAATGCCTTGACAACCAATTCAAAGTCAATCTTTGTATAATCCATACTGGCAGTAAGATAAAGCTCATTCAAAGTCAAATCCATTGGGTAGAAATCAATCGGAACTTTTGGCCAAATTGCCACATTAGTACCTACACCACCAGTGGCTAAAACTTTAAGCATGGTATTGAAAGTGGCCTTGTTTCCTGAACAATCATAAACGTGAGTAAAACCACTATTGGTTTTGGTCATTTTCAACAATTCTTTGATTTGAGTCTCGGCATCTTTATAATCAAACGGATTAAATGTCTTGACACCAAAAGATTGAGCTAATTCTCTACGTCCTTCAGCTGGTTCACTAACAACGATATCGGTGACTTTGTGCCCTTTCAATGCAAATATAGTACACAATCCAATTGGACCACCACCAAGAATCAATGCTTGTGGTGATTTACATTCTTCAATCTTTGATTGACGTACACCATGCCATGACACTGCCAATGGTTCAACCAATGCTGCGACTTCATCAGGGATAATATTAGCATCATATGGAATCACTTTATTTTCTGAGGCAACAATGTATTCAGCAAATCCACCATTATCATACCCAAGGCCATAAAATCCAAGTCGCTTACAAGCATTATATCTACCATGAGCACAAGCACTACAAACATCATTTTGTTCTTCTTGCAGCTGTTGTAAATACTTTTTATCCAAACATGAACCATTGGCTTCAAGGACAACATGTTGGCCAGGTTGCAAATGATGGGAAACATCACTACCAACTTCAGTAATAACACCGCATAATTCATGGCCTAAGCATTGACCCAATTTCTTCTTTTTGGACACAGCATTGATTTCACCATCAAAGAAAATTGGACCGTCAAGATATTCATGAAGGTCGGATCCACAAATTCCACAATGAGAAATTTTGATTTTAACATCATGAGGATGGGTTATTTCAGGAATTGGTCTGTCTGTGACATACTTTAAATTTCTATTTCCGTGGTACTCAATTGCTTGCATTGTCTTAGCTACTTCTTGTTGAGGTTGTTGTTGTTGTTGATGTTGATGTTGATGTTGACAATTAGAATGATAAAGAGAAAATGAATTGCAAATTGTTCGGGTCAGAATAATCCTTTTATATAATTTTGGTTGAGAAATAATTTTCCGAGAAAGCAACGAATTCATGACTTTATAACTTCCTAAAATTTTGTGTTTTGTGGGGTGATGGTACTACTATTTTTTTTTCCATAAATATATGAAATGTAAAGAAAAAATGACCAAATAAATACTATTCAAAACCCAAATACGTTCTTCAAGGCGGGCTCTCGACATCCAGCATACATTATAGACATGTCACAATGCTCTTTTGAGTGCATTATTCAAAAAGTATTGGTTAATAATCCTTTGCAATCTTAGTCTGACCAGGTACAGAAAATCAGGTGGGAAAAAAAAAATCATGCATAACGCAATAATTGAATTTTTGATTCGGCTAAATTATACTATCATCCTGTGTGGATATCCCGGGTATTAAATATTAGACTGTTACAAACAAACAATAGCAAATATACATAATTTATTCATTTGCTAATATTACTTCAATATTTGTTTACTATTATGGAGATATTTGTCAACTCAAGACCGAAACAAATTGAATTGTAGTCTTGAAATTTAAGTTAATTTACGAGATTATAAACTCCGGTTCTAACCCCGAAGGATCCACAAAAAAGAAAGAAAGACTCGCACCATACACTTACTAAATTTGACTTTGACTCTGACTCTGAATCAATCTAAAAAAAGTTAAAACATATAATACTATTGGATTAAGTCTATTTCCTCCCCCACGTTGAATAATGGACACAAATTGCACAAATATAGTAGCGGTTTTTATTTTCTACCATTATGTTGGATCTCGTATAGGTTTGAATTTGTGTGGGGGTGGGTGGTGGAAGTGGAGGAGAAGACTGAGGCTTAGTGAGGCGGGCACATTGTTTGGTGTCGATGCTGTATTGTTCTACAAAATATATAAATATAAATGTATGAAGGAAAACACTTGATTCTTGAGGAAAACATTTGAGAAATCTGACCATTTTTGTTTTATGAAACTCAATTGACGAAAGAAAGAATGGAGCAATATACTAGACGAATATGAACCTATCAATGAACGGTCAATTACATTGATATATCCAAAAACAAGAGGTGGAGACGGGTATTTCGTTTCAAAGAAAAAACTATCAGGTGGTAATTAACACCAAGTGAGGGTGAGTCTAATAAACTCGAAAGATGTAATTAATACAACACGAAGGGACTATTCTTTTTTGGCAGTTTAATTGGGTAATTTCAACACATGGTTTTTTAACTCCGAGTGATATTCTATTTCCTTAAGAGGTCAATAAACAAGTTTTAAACACGCATCATTTTATTAGATCATTGGTGTTTGTGTAAACGCATAATATTCTGGGAATTCCTATGTACATGATGATTTGAAAATACTCTACCTCTACAAAAGTAATCCCCACAGCAAAAACAAACAGAAACTATATTTTGACAACTAGTATTGGTCCAAATACTGGTCGTCTATGAATTAATCCCTCCTATCAATTGTTGGCGGATACTTCATTATTTGTTTAGACAGCAGAATCATCAAATCAAATTAAATCAATAAATAAGCATTGTAGTCGTGTGTGCGTGGATAATATTGGTTAAATCCCATCATAATCCTCATCGTAGTAACTGAGACATTTAAGGTGAGAAAAAAAAATTTTTCATTTCCTTGTATATTTTCTTTTCTCTTTTTCTCTTTAGCTAAAATATATTCAACCGGGACAACTTGCATTGAGCGGTCATGCCGGCTGTTATTAAAGCCCTAGTATGGACGTACTCTCTAGCCCGGGAAATTGAATGAAGTGCTATGTTCAGTTGTGATTTTTGGAAAAAATGTGAAATCCTGACTCTACGAGCTTTCATACATACGATTTATCAAGAGAAAACGATTATACAATCACATTAAAAATATGTAATACTTATTTATTCTTTAGTTTTTGATGCAAAGGGTCTATCTTGACCCGTTTTGATAAGCCTACTCTAGATCTCGGATGCTGATTGCATATTTCTGATAATGGTTTTGAAGCAATTCGTTTCCTAACTATCTTTCGATTCACTCGAACAGCATCTATATTTTCCTTGTTGCTTGCAGTTTTAGAATGTGATAAGTTACTTGTTGCAGTTTCTGTTGCAGATGATTTCGTTGGCACTGACTTGCTATTGTTAGACAGTTTTGTTATATCTTTGCTAACATGTTCATTGTCACATTTCACTGACTTTTTGACGTTCTCTTTAGCTCTTTTCCCGTTTGTGTTTTGCTTCACATTGACAGCTATGGTTTTGGGTGTCGAATTATGCAAATTTTGCAGACTCACGGAACTATTATTTGTAGCTGGTGGTGTATAATTTTCACTTATGGAATTTTTTAGTGTTTTCTTGGAATCATGATTTGGTTCTTCGTTGCTATCAAGACATGAACTGGTCAGTATTTGATCATTTGGTATTTCAATCTCTTTCTCATTTTTCAATTCTGAATTATTTTGGTAAGACTCATCCAATTGTGATCTTAATTCTTTTCTCTGAGATTTATTCACTCGGTTGTCCTCGGTCATTCCCGCTCTCAAACTTTCTTTTTCATCTTCTTTCTTAGGTGATCTCTTGACAATTTTAATTTCGCCTGGAAAGCTTTCAACTAATATCTCCTCATTTTCGGTTTCATGAATGTAATTGCTTGATATTTTGCTTTGCTCGCTATCTTCTATGATTGTTGGTTCAACTTTGGCTCTCTCTCCCTCCGCTAATTTCTCCGACTGTTGTCCCTCAACTTCTAGTGTTACATTCATATTATCGGACTCTACTACTATCGCATCATCTTCTTCGCCATATTGCGTTGAGCATTCTAAAATCTCATCATCATTTGGTTCCTGTGAAAAGTCTACCTCAACTTTTGGTGCCAAGATTTTTGCACTCTCTAGTCCCAAAAGAATGTTTCCCTTATCAAACTCTTCAGTTGAATCTGATTCAATACTTATATTTCTCTCACCTTCATAATCATATTCTTCATGTTCATGCTCGTCTTGGTCTATCGTCAGATTAATCAATATCACATCCGAATCATCATTGCTTATCATGATTGGCTGGGACATATTACACTCGTGACGGTAACTCAATTGCGACATCACAGCAAAATCTTGAGGATTAAAGTTTTCATTATGCATTTGAAATTCTTCGTCACAATGTTGATTCACTAATAAATGGCTCGTTTCTAAGGATGAATGGAATGAATTATATATGGAGCTGAAACGAGGCATACTAGTTGATATTGAACTTAAAATTACAGGTATTTCATCTTCACTATCTTCAATAAATGATGGCTCCTGGGCTGTTTGCACTAGCCTGTCCGTGCTGTCTGCTGTGCAATGTGGAGTTGGTTCTGTAAAACTACGTACTCGTAGTTGAAGGTGACGCGGTGGTTCTCTGTGTATGGCTTGGTCATCATCTTGCATGAAATAACGTGGTTTCGGTCGCTGGTTTTTCATTTGTAGATCTATAATATCTCACTTGTGGTTGTATTTGTCTAAGCAAAACGGTAAATAAGAAATTGTGACTTGGTACAGTTCTAGAATTTTTGGTTGTAAAAGTTTGGTGGAAATTGAATTGGAAAAGAGAAATGTAAACACGCGCAATTAAATGGTTGTCTCAAAATACTCTCCTTTCAAAAACAAAAAATTTGCCATAAGCTGCTAACTTAATGTTTCCCTTTATAAAACAAATACCTAGCTAGTTGCTAAACTATACAGTAAAAAAGAATTGACGACTACCATTCAAAGTTTAAGCTTTTACTTGAAAAAGCTTGATATATTGAGTGTCTAAATACCAACTCACTAACTGTTTACTTTTTAGAAAGATGCAGTATAAATTCATGGTCGTGTATTCAATTCAAAAATAAACACTTGAAAAAATAAACGAATAAAAGCCTGTTGTCGTTTTCTGAATAATACAACTTCATATGTTTTTCTTCTTCTTTTTCTTCTTCTTTCTGTAGCCATTCATTATTCTAACCCATATTCAATGCTCTTGGAGTGTGAATATACTCAGTACATGCTATTTCATTAAAGGCATTACTTCTTTTCGTTACCATAATCACTAACAGTTTATTTGTTTATGCTGGTTAAGACAAGTACATGTCCAGAATATAATAAATAACCGATTGAAAACCCCAGGGGTCTAGTGAATCATCTGAAAGAAGCATGTGCTTTATTGATAGTGTATCTTTTAAATTGAGACCTACTTCATGTACACCAAGAAGTTAGACATCCGTACATCAAATCAATGTCTTGACATTGAGTTGACTCCTCCCATTTTTGTGAAAAGAATTGTTCTTCCATAATTTGTATGATACCTTGTGGAGCACAAGCAGCATAGTCTTTTGCTTCTCCAATCACAAATGTTGCATATCCAAGAATGCAAATGATTGTTTTTCAAAAGGAAATTAAAAACCAAGATATTGTTAATGGGTTTGAAAATTTCATGTTTATTATTTGCAATCATTAGTCATTCCGGCGGATTATTTCATCTTAGTCACTGCATGGTGTTATTATCTACTTTGGAGGTACTTCTTTTCATTGGAGTTCAACAACCCCCATTCCCATGCTTTCTTTTTGGTTTATTGTGATTCTTTTTTAGTTTGAAGGGAATTAAAATATTTATCAAACAAAAATAGGGTAGAGGTTCCCTTTTATGATGAGAAACTGAAATTGGATGTTGTGTTTTTGGTGAAATTATTTTTAGCAGGTGTTTTATAATGGTTGAACTGGAGAGCCAATGTGGAAATTGATCTGAGGTTTTCAAAACTTGGGGTGCTTTTTTTTTTCAACTAAAGTGTCCGATCCAAGTTATCTCATCTATCTGTTGACACATTCTCTTTTCTTGGCGTTTTTGTCAGATAAAAGGTTTACCATTCACTTTGCTGAAGTTATTTTGATACTGGAAATGCAACCCTCTTTCATTGCACTGTCTCGTCGGCCTCTGTCCCTGCTTTAAGAATCCAAACGGTCTGGTGAAAAGAGTCACTCTATCAATTGTCATTGTTTTCTCATATGAGTTTCACAAATTTGTCCAAGATTTGGGTTTATGTTATTTAGAAAACTTTTCTTTTCCAATCCAGTCAACTCTTTTTGACGCGACATTGTTGGGTCATAAAAGTGTGAGTTAAATTGTGTTGAATAAAATCACTAGCCATGCTTCTTTGGGAGTACTGGTGGATTTCCCCTGTTTACTTGTGTTTTATGTGATTTCATATCTAAGGGCTTCCCGAATTGTGGATAGTTTCAATACTCGAAAAAATTGGAAGTAGGGTATGTTGGGTGTGAAACAGATAGCATTACGTAATTGCAGGTAAAGTGGTTCACAATTTGACTTTTCGCGCTGGATTGGTATGAAGAAGCTCTGGAGTACGAGTTTTATCACATAAGCATAGTATCTGTTGGAAAGGTAACATTGCACAAGAAGAATGTTGAGTGTGAATGTGTGTTATGAGATGAGTTGGATTTGAGTGACTCCTTTCTATTACATTTTTTCTTTTCTGTATGTATTGATCATTTCTGATAAGAAAGCAGGTTCTATTATACTAACCCTCCCTCCATTACAATTGTGATATTTCATCACTACCATTTTTTTTTTTTTCGTTAATTTTCATTAATTTTCTATTAATATATTAAAATCTATTTAAAGAAAACCATTTAAGTACTTTTTCTTTAGGAATACATTTGTTGTTTGTCGATTTCGTATTGAACTCCACTTTACATTATTATACATTTGGAACATGAGCTTTTTTCAGCAGTTTCAGGGGCTTTTGTAGATTGTTGAGTTCTAGTAGCGGTGCCATTGGTAGCTTCCTTTTTGGCACTAGAAGAAGCTTCTTTGGTGGATTCTTTAGGAGCGGAAGTTCCGGTAGCAGCACCAGTAGCAGCACTAGTACCGGCAGCGGTACCAGAGGTTGTTCCAGCAGCATCACTGGTAGCAGCTGACTTAGAAGTAGTGGTGGTATTGGTTTTTTTGCTACCTTTGACTAATTTAGTAGCAGATTTGACAAATGCTTCACCTTGTTTTTCAGCAATTTCCAATTCCAAGGTGGATGGTTGTCTAGAACCATCGACGTTTGCAAAAGTACCGGCACCATATGGAGAACCACCGTGGACCTCTTCCATACTAGATTGCAATGCGAAAGCATTAGCATAACCCAATGGGATGTATGGCATTCCATGATGAGCTAAGAAATTCAAAAAGTTTCTTACGGTGGTTTCTTGACCACCACCTTGGCCACTTGTGGAGACGAAAACACCAGCTGGTTTACCAGCTAATGAACCATTAGCCCATAACCCACCGGTGGCACCCCAGAATTCGAAGAATTGAGCTGGAGCAGTACCATATCTAGTTGGGACACCAAATAAGAAAGCATCGTACTCAGTCAATGTATCGTTGGTAGCAATTGGAATATCAGTTGGTTTTGCTGGAGCATGCATTTTATCCAACACTTCTTGTGGCAAAGTTTCTGGAACTTGGAAAATATCAGCCTTGTAGCCGGCGTCCGCAACACCTTTTTGAACGGCTTTGGCCAATTGAGTAATGTGACCGTAGGTGGAATATTGGATAATGGCGATCTTCATGGTTGGTTTATTAAAAGTGTGTATGTGTGTTTGTATAGAAATAATAAGAAAGTAAGCAAAATAACTAAAGGAAACTCCCAAAAATGAAAGAGGAAAAAAGTGGGAGAAGGGTTAATTAGGAAAATTGAAATGTTATATATTTAGCAAGGCAATGTTCAAACAGGTTACTAAAAAAAAAAAGAAAGAAAATACAAAAAATTATTCTAGATAATTCATACACATGTATGAACTACTAAAAATACAGAACTCACTTATTAATGGAAATGCTGGTAATTGTTGGTAAAAAATGCAAATAAATGAAAAAATCGTGAATTTAACTTTTTCGATTACAAATTAAGAGTTTATTAACGTGTATGATTGAAATTTGTAATAATAGTGTAGATTCTACTTTGGTTATTAAGATCTTATTATTACAATTGAAGCCGTATTGAAATTCTCAGATCAGTTTAAATTGAAAAATTTCAGTGTCAATGAGTTCCGGAAAAATAGAAATAAAGAAAAATACCCTCAATATTATAAGATTTCCCTGTTGAAGCTTTATTTATCCCTTGCCCTTTCACTTAGCAATTGTAAAAATTGAAGATTTCGTGGACTTTAAGAATTTGTTACATGGCGCTGGTTCCGGAAATAGACAAATCTTGTCCCGAAATTATCTTGTGTCGTGATTAATCATCTTTTTATTGCTGACAAACTTTTTAGTAATGGAATTGTAATACACGTTTAAGAAATTGTGCATTATAGTATTGCTTCAAGTATTTTTTTTTTCTGCTTTGCTTGGCGATGAAAAGTGTGGAATTTTTTAAATCTCCCACAACTGTGCCTACTTTCTGATCTGCATGATTATCGTTTGCTCGTACTATTAGAGAGCAATTAGTCTATCTGAATCACTCAACGATGCTGGTGCCCAAAAACACGTTAATTCCGGTGTTCTTTTGGTCTTGCAAATACTCACATTTTCTGGCCTGTATTTACTCTTTCTTTGTGTTGTAATTGAAATAATTAAGAATTAGTCTTCTATTATTATCTCTGGGACTTCTTTTTTCCTTCCTTCACCGATTTTATGACTTTTTCCGGATCGCTTTTAATACTTTTTCCATCCCCCCCCCCTTTCTCGTTAATATTCACTATTACTAAGATTCTCACTAATGCTTAGTCAACGATTACAATGGCTCACACACATACTGATAGATTGAACCACAATTGACAATGTCGATGGACTACAACTACAAAATTTAACCTTCATGTTACTAATCTTACTAATATAAAGACTATGCGGAAAATGTAAAATAGAATTATGTTGCAATAGTACATTTGAACGTCGGTTGGAAATATGTAAATTTCATTTGTGGCTCTTAGGTTTTGAAATATGTGCTGGCGACGTTGCCGCACTTTTCTGTATTTTTTTTTTTTTGAGATTTCAAGTACTATTTAAGCAATTCAATTTCCTACCATCTTCTTCACTGGAATCTTGGCTGTTGTCAATTTTTTTTCAATTCAATCATACACATACACAATGGCTCCAAAAGTTGCAATTATTATTTACTCATTATACCACCACATTGCTCAATTAGCTGAAGAAGAAAAGAAAGGTATTGAAGCTGCCGGTGGTGTTGCTGACATCTACCAAGTTCCAGAAACCTTATCTGATGATGTCTTGAAATTGTTACATGCTCCAGCTAAACCAAACTACCCAATTGCTACCAACGATACTTTAACTGGTTATGATGCTTACTTGTTCGGTATCCCAACCAGATTCGGTAACTACCCAGCCCAATTCAAGGCTTTCTGGGATGCCACCGGTGGTTTGTGGGCCCAAGGTGCTTTAGCTGGTAAACAAGCTGGTATCTTTGTTTCTACCAGTGGTCAAGGTGGTGGTCAAGAAACTACTGCTGTCAATGCTTTATCTGTCTTGGTTCACCATGGTATCATCTTTGTTCCATTGGGTTACGCTAAGGCTTTCCCATTACAAACCAACTTGGAAGAAATCCACGGTGGTTCTCCATACGGTGCCGGTACTTTTGCTGGTGTTGATGGTTCTAGACAACCAACCAAATTGGAAAAAGAAATTGCTTTCATCCAAGGTAAATCTTTCTACGAAACTGTTTCCAAATAAACTCGTTTTTTCTAGATGAATATAGAGTATACTTGATTTTGTAATTATTTACAACTAATAGAAATAAATAAATTTAATGACGCAAAAAGTATTTTTTAGGTAGAGGATGAGGGTGTGACAGGTTCGAGGAGAAGAGTTGCTTGGAAAACTCCGATTTCTTGACAATTAAATCTTTGATCTCATTTTCATCGTATTAAGTTGTAAAAATTAAAAAGAATATACTGGCAGAAGATACATACTGTCAGTTCAATTAGAAAATATTTCTTTGTTTGAATTGTAAAAAAATTATGCCTGGCTGACAGGACTCGAACCTGCAATCCCTTGATGGCGAGCTAAATCTAAGAATTTAACCGTAGTCAAGTGCCTTACCATTAGGCCACAGCCAGTGGAAAATTATGCTGAAAAATAGAAGTAAACCTGGCTGACAGGACTCGAACCTGCAATCCCTTGATGGCAAGCCGAATTTGTTTTCAACCGTAGTCAAGTGCCTTACCATTAGGCCACAGCCAGAACTTCTTGCGTGTCTCAAAGTTTCACAAAGTGTAGTCAATTCCAAAATACTGAGGCTACACCTGACATCATCTTGATATGAACCTCAATTGGTTTTAGATTCAGCTTTTGCGTAATTTCCTTAAAGATTTTGTAAGTTTTTTAATAAATGAAAAAGTCGTATTGTGAGAAAGTGAGCCTTTGGGAAAAAGAATGCTGTTTTGACTAAATTGTGTGCTATGTGGATATAAATTAAGTTAGAGTTATCTCTTATTGTCTTGTATATTGTAAATGGCTGTTATTCGAGTTTTGGTCAATATTTTCATAATATTTTCTAAGGAGAACACACAAAATTGTGTCTTTGGTGGGAAGTTGGTATTTTTTGATAAAATTGGGAATGCAAATGAGAAGAAAAATTAGAGAAAATTTATTTTGCCTGGAATATACAACTTTCATCCTTTTCAAATATGTAAACCCATCTGTAAATATCAACAGTTGGCAATCACATCCACTTTGAAATGTGTTAACTAAAAGGTTCACTAATAATTAGAATACAGTACTTCTATTTTTATTTTCAATAATACAGAAACACTTTTTTGTATACACAATTCTTCACAACACTTGGCTTTTACACACTTGCCTCGTTTGTACTTATGTATTGTTTACGTACATCCATTTGCAAATTAAGATGTAATGTTGGAATAGGAGACTCTTTTTTAGTTATTTCAACAGTTTTTTCACTTACACTGAAAGGAAGAACACTTGATATTCGATGCTGCAAAAGAATGAGAGCCGCCACTTTTAAATATATTACATTCTTTGTGAATGTAGTACATTTAAACTGCAACATTCCAGGAGGCTTATTGACAGAATATATATAAGGTATCAAAAAAAGGGCTTAAGAATCCACTTTAGACAGCAAAAACAGGCTTTTTTTGGTTTGCTTACTCTTTAGTCCAACACATCAACCACTACTACAAGATGCAAATTCAAGTGGGGTTACAGTCACTTTATTCTACCTTCAAACACTTGTTAGCTGAATTCAGGGCACTCACTGTGTGGTCGCTAAATAAATCTACTAGAAACCTTGGCATTGCATTTTTGTTTTCACCACACACTTTTGCACACTATTGTTAATAAATTTAGCAGCCAAGCTATTACACACCACCAATGCATATCATGGACCAACTCAATAACTAATAACAAAAGAACAGGTAATCTTCAATTCAATAAAGCAACTTCCACATCATTAACTATGCCCAAGAAATCGAATGCAACAACTAGTATACAATAATTCCTACTCTATAAATACTCCATTAAAATCACCTCAAAAGTTCAAATTTTCTATTTTCTTCTTTTTATAAATCATCACTAACAACAACTCAACTTGTCATTACGATATGAAGTTTTCCACTGCTGCTTTAACATTTTCATTACTTGCCATTGTCAATTCCTCTGTTATCACATATGGCACAGAGTTTGGAGACAATTATGAACATAAACACGACAAATACGATTGTGAAATTGATACCTTTAATTGGAAATTTGCTTTGGTGGTTAAAGAATGGAAATATCACAAAGACGAGAAGTTCTGTAAAGACACTGATTTGGATTTAGTTTATGAAGGTGAAGATGGTCAATTATATCATGGATGTGATGGAACCTATCCTTACTCCAAATGTAAACATTGTACCAATGTTTTTGCTGGTGGTGACGACAATAAATGGAAAGATGACAAATGGGACGATAAATGCAAAGATAAGAAGTGTCACGATAAATGGGATGACAAATGCAAGGACAAGTGTGATGACAAACACAAAGACGATCACTGCAAAGATAAGAAATGCGATGATAAATGGGATAATAAGTGCCATGACAAATGCAAGGATGACGATAAGTGCCATGATAAATGCAAGGACAAAAAATGTGATGACAAGCAAAAACATGATCATTGCAAGGATGACAATAAATGCCATGACAAATGCAAAGACAAAAAATGTGATGACAAGTGTAAGGATGGTGATGATAAGTGTCACGATGATTGCAAAGACGATGATAAATGTGATAAACACCACTGCAAGTATCCATATTGTGAAATTCATAACACTGATTGCGACTTGCTCATTACCTTATGTAATGGTGTTTTGAAAGATAAAAAAGATGCCACTGGAGAAATTGCCGCTAATCATCAGTTCCAATTTGACAAACCACCACAAAAGGATGCCTTACACAAGGAAGGTTTCTCTATTGTTAACACTGAAGGAACTTATTATTTGGCTCTTAACCACAAGATCGAGTTCTGGCATTGTAAAGTTGACGACAAAGGGTTATACAAGATTTATGATAAATCTATTGGTCCACAATGCTCTAAAATTGAACTCATTGTTTTAAAATCAGATGAAAAAGCCACCTTTTCAAATGATGATTGCGACGATGATTGCAAAAAGAAACAAAAACATGATTAAATCGTGTTTCAAGACTGGTTTTGAATAACACCAACAAAAGTCTTTTTTGATTCCTATTTCTCATTTGATTGAACTTTGAAGTTTCTTTTGTTTTAAGTTTCAATAAATGGTATTATACTTTTGATTTTCGGTTTTGACCATGTTGGTCAAATTGTCTAACTTTTGTGTATAGTTATTATAGTTTCTCGTTAATATATCAACTAGCACATAAAATAATTATCAGAAAAGAATAAAGTAGAAATGGTTGCAATTTTAGATGCAATATTCAATGATTGAAAAAGTAAGGGGGTTTCTTTGCTTGTTACAAACACCGCTCGCAAGTATGAGTTGCAGATTCATCTACCGATATTTATTAGGAGTGAAAAAATTGCGACCCGAAAAAAAAGGTAAAGCGGATTTTAAGGCAACGAGCAAAGTTAGCTGATTAATTTTGAGCATTGGTGTAATCTCAAACTCCTTTACAATTATCAATTCCCACCACACGCAACTATAGAAGCACAATGGTTCTTGGCCAACCTATAAACATTATCAAATGGATAGAAGAAAACAGTGACCTTTTGAAGCCCCCAGTCAACAATTTCTGTCTTCACCGAGGTGGGTTTACCATCATGATTGTTGGTGGACCTAACGAAAGAAGTGATTATCATATAAATCAAACCCCAGAATATTTCTACCAATTCAAAGGCACAATGTGTTTGAAAGTGGTTGACGATGGAGAATTCAAGGATATTTTTATAAATGAAGGGGACTCATTTCTTTTACCTCCCAACGTGCCACACAACCCATGTCGTTATGAAAACACCATTGGAATAGTGGTAGAACAGGATAGACCCGCAGGTGTTAATGATAAAGTCAGATGGTATTGTCAAAAATGTCAGACAGTCATTCATGAAGTTGAATTTTATTTGACAGATTTAGGAACTCAAATTAAGGAAGCAATTGTTAAATTTGATGCTGATTTAGACGCAAGAACTTGCAAGAATTGTGGAACAGTAAATTCATCGAGAAGAGATTAATGATTTCAAATAATCTATATTCTAAAGTCTAAATGGAAAGACAAAGTAAGAGGAAAACCAACCAACTAAATAAATAAATATGTGAATCTAATAAATATAGCATGAGATAGGATCATTTAAATTTTTGACGGTAGATATCTTCACCTTGCTCAAAGACCCAATCAACTGCATGTTCAACTGGTTCATCAAAGATATAAGGCAAAACTGGAACAATACCTAAACCGATAGCAACTGGCCCATAAGTCTTGAGAACTGGAACTTTGCTATTTTTGAACAAGTACGAAGAATAACGCACAGAACTATGAATTGTAAAGGCGGGCAACCCCATTGACGCAATACTCTGAAATATACCTCTCTTCAAAGCACTCCATCTCCAATCAGAGTCCACCAAACTGTGAGTGGACGTAAATGTCTTAGCTGCAATTTCATTAGGAGCTGGTGCCTTGTCCCAAGGTTTTAAACCAGGCTCGTATCTTCCTTCGGCTTTCATTTTGGTAATCCAAGAAGCGTAAGAGACATCACCCAAAATATAAAGCCATGACACTGCGTATCCCGACTTCACTAAATATGGATGAGCAACCGGACGGAAAGACTCTCCGATATCTGAAGTGTATGCTACGTAACGATGTGATGCCAATAAAATAGTTCTCAATCTATTTGCATAAGCTGCATATCTAAAACCTGATTCTTGTTCTGTTATTGATTCATCTTCAATGGCTCCTTTCACTTTGGAGACTGTTTGGTTGACTTCAGTTGACATAATTGGGATTATCGTATCTATGATTGACTTCTGGTTTCAGTACAATGTTGCCCAAAAAAAAAAAAGAATGCTACAGGAAAATTCAGCATATGGTGAAATTATTACCGAACGAGAGACATGCATTTTTGCCACAACAAAAGAATATTATTATACTACGCCCGCACAATAGCAACAGAGAACTAAAAAAAAGAAAGCACCAAAAATAATGTCCGCTTGCTCAATTTGTTTAATATATTAGCACATTAAATCCAATTAACATCCATTTTAAAACACCAAGAATTAAACTTCATTTATCAATGAGACTAAACGTTGTTATAAGATTTACCAACTCGCTTTCTGCATCAGAACAAGTTCCAGATTTATCGATCCCTTTAAGCATAAATTATGATGTGGATGATGTCAACAAACTAGTAAATGTGGTTTGGCTAAAAACAACTATTAGAAGTAAAGTCCCACAGTGTGCTAACAAGCGTTTGAGGTTAATTTACAATGGAAGAGTATTGAATGAAAAAACTGACTTTAAAAAAGAAGTATTGAAACCTCAATTAAATTTGGATCAGATTTATATTCATTGTGTCATAGGTGACGAGTTGACGAGAGAACAACTAGCACAAGAAAACCAACTAGATAATAAACCACAAGAGGTATCAACAAACCCAGAGGTTATTGGATTTGATAGATTATTACAACAGGGATTTTCTCAAGATGATGTAACTGATTTGAGGCGTCAATTTCTTCTGATATATGGCTCTGATAACACTAGTAGTGGAGGAGACATTGCAGATGTCGAAGAAGATGAACATCGACAAAACAGATTACGTCAATTGGAAGAAAGATGGATTGAATCGACTTCTAACAATGAAGCAGCGGGAACAGCAAATGAGCAAACTCCCTTGACGCAAGATGGAGACCAAGCACAAGCAGCAACCACACCTTCTCAACCCATGGATCTAGATGAATCAAGGGTGAATGAAGATTTGCTACTCGGATTTTGTGTTGGCGTTTTCCTAGGAATTATCTCAGTGGTGTTCTTACTTGCAGATGATTCAGTGTTCAATAAACGTCAAAAGATGTCAATAATAGCTGGTCTATTTATAAATTTCTCATTAGCAATCGTCAGAGGACAATGGATATAGTTACAATATAATACAATATAAATATACATAAAACTGGTGCTCATTGAATCAAATGTATGGTCTTCCGGCCCTCACTGAAAACTTTGAAAAACAGTCTTAAATGAAAGGGCACTAAGATGACCGGTTGTGTAAATTTTACTCTCGCCAATAGCTTGACGCTCGCCAACTCGTTAGGATTAATAGAACAGACAAGCAACACGGTAATAGCTTTGGCTGCCGCACAAAGAAGAAAAAGAAGAAAAGGAAAGAAAAAGTTGAAAAAGATTTATGGTGGTGAAAATTTTTTTTTATACTTTTTCCAATGGGCATCACAGTAAGTTGTCACGTGATACGTGCTTTAACAAAAAATAAAAAAAACTGATTAGGGTTCAAGAACGATAGTTGCAAATGGATTTAATGTTCAAATAAAAAAAGAAATAGAATTTATTAGGTCAAGAACTAAGTATTCTGAGGATAATGCCTTTTATTATTAAAGTTTGCATTTTATTTGCATTTGCATTTTGGAAATGTACACCCAAGACCAAAGTCGGCCAAGTCTATTGGTTCCAAGTAGGACTTGAAACACTTTGGTTTGATTTTGATAATTTCGGTCTCTCCTATTTGGCGTAGAAAACACAAATTGTTGAGAAAAACAGGTACTATCCCCTCATTCAATAAATTCTACAAATGTGTTTAGTTGTTAAGTTCTCCACTGTATCGGCTATTAGAGCAGTATCTGCATTATTAATACTGACTCATTTTCCTACTACAACCGGTTCAGGCGAAAAAAACACACCAAACCAAAATTGTATTCAGCCTTTTTTTTTTTCTCGCTATCGTTGTAAATTTTTGGAACAATCAATTACTAACACTATCAACAAATTCAGCGATTTGGTACCAGTGATACCAGATTTCTCTATCAATTTATTGAGGCTTTAGTTGTAATACCCTCTTATGATCAAGACATTCATGCCATACAAAGAGATATACCATTTTCACGTGGTATAAACTCTGTATTGCCCTTACAATCCAAAGGAAAGTGGGAGGTCGACTACATCCACTCTAATAATTTCTGTGCCCCACTTTTTCTTTCTCTCACCGATTTTTGCTTACTTTTTTCCCTCCGATTATTCCCACACCAAGACGATTCATAAAGAGAAAATTTTTTCCTTTCTTAAATCAATTATTTCGTCTTCCATTTGATAACTTCTTTTTTTTTCTCTCTTTCCTTTGGTCCTTTAATAACGTTTTCTTTTTGTATTTCTTTATTTAATTGAGAAGCATTGGCCAATTGATCTATTGTCTAATAAGTATAACATCAGGAGTTAATCAATTTCAACTTGGGGTAAATCAAATATCTCTTATCAAAGAATTAGATAAAACAAATTAACAAAAAGCCAGATAGTATTACCACTACAAGCTAAGTCTAATATACTAAATCATATCCACTGTTACAATCCACAAAAGCAATGTCTGAACCAAAACCTTTACCATTTATTTACCAATTTGTATCTGGTGCTATTGCCGGGGTTTCTGAAATCCTTGTTATGTACCCATTGGATGTGGTTAAAACAAGACAGCAATTGGCCACTACAAATGATTACAACGGTACTATAAATTGTTTGAAAAAAATTGTCCGTGAAGAAGGGTTTTCACGTTTATATAAAGGTATTTCTGCTCCTATTTTGATGGAAGCACCAAAAAGAGCCACTAAATTTGCTGCCAACGATGAATGGGGTAAATTCTACAGAAACTATTTTGGAGTTACCAAGATGAACCAATCTTTAGCTATTTTGACTGGTGCCACTGCTGGTGCCACCGAATCATTTGTGGTTGTTCCTTTCGAATTGATCAAGATCAGATTACAAGACAAGACGACAAAATTCAATGGTATGGGGGAAGTGGTCAAAGATATTGTTCAGAAAAATGGTGTATTAGGGTTGTATAAAGGATTGGAATCTACTTTATGGAGACATATCTGGTGGAATGCAGGTTATTTTGGATGTATTCACCAAGTGAGATCATTGATGCCAAAACCAAAAGATTCTACTCAAAAGACTTTAATTGATTTGACTTGTGGTACCGTTGGTGGTACTTTTGGTACAATTTTGAACACTCCATTTGATGTTGTCAAATCAAGAATCCAAGCAGGTTCAACCCAATATAGATGGACATACCCTTCCATTTTGAAAGTTGCCAGAGAAGAAGGGTTTAGTGCATTGTACAAAGGTTTCATTCCAAAAGTTTTGAGATTGGGTCCAGGAGGGGGTATTTTATTAGTGGTTTTTACCGCCTGTATGGACTTTTTCAGACAATACCATGAGAAATAGTTCTCTCACCATATGTAGTAATGTTGAAGATTAAATATTCTGAATATAAAAAAATGTACGCTAATAGTCTATGCTAAATTAGTAGTTGATCCTGTAGTTAATTGGAATTAGAGTTCGAATTTGGGTTGCAAATTATAAAAGACGGTTAGAGAAGAAAAATAGGGGAGTAGTGTCACATCGAAGAAAACCTTACCTGGACAATGTTGGAGGTAACTATCAGCGCAAAATTCAAACAAAGAATGGAATGGAGACACTGTGTGTGAAAAATATCGAATCATAGGAACTTACTAACCGACGACGACTCCAACTTTTGTACAAGTGCGCCCGGTGAGTAACAATAAAATTTGCACATGATAAAATTGAATTGTATAAAAAGGAGAGAACCTTTAGCAACTTTGTTAGTTTTGCGTGTTAAAGGTACACATAAGTGTTCTCCACCTTTCTCGATTACATAGTACTTACGTCAAAAAGTAGTAACAATAATACCACATCTTACATCCTTTGGTCCCTTCTAGACTAAAATTATTACAGTTTTAGATTTTTTTTTTCATTCACAGTCTCTATTCGGTTGAAAAATAAGGAATAAAGATAAAAAGACACCCGAATAGTCTTTCTGCTGTATAAATAAATAAATACAAGATAATATCCATGGTGTTTTATACCCAGCTCCCCTGAACTGACTTTTAACTCAATTTTTTTGTGTTGTATTAAGTAAGATCGATGTATACATAAATGTCAAATTCCAATATTAATAACAAGAAATTTACAGGGCCAAACTTGAATGTCACATTAATTTGTCCTGATTGCAAGCAGTTCCCACCAGATTTAATAGAAAGATTCAGCGAAGGTGATATAATATGCGGTCAATGTGGACTAGTCCTAAGTGATCGAATAGTTGATACCAGGTCAGAATGGAGAACTTTTCAAAATGACGATAAGAATACAGACGATCCGTCTCGTGTCGGTGATGCCAGTAATTCATTATACGATACCGAAGATTTGACGACTATGATTTCATATGCTCCTAATTCTAATTCCGGCAGCTCCAAGAATAGCTTGAATAAAATCCAACAGAAAAGCCTTGTCGACAAAAAGAATTATGCACTACAGACAGCTTATCAGAAGATTTCCGAACTATGTAATGGTTATCAATTACCTAAATCAGCCAGCGATGCAGCCAAACATTTATATAAAGCAGTGAGAGAAGATAGATTGTTGAAAGGAAAAACTCAGGATTCAATCATGGCTGCCACTATCTTGTTGGGATGTAGACGAGCTGATGTTCCCAGAACTTTAGAGGAAATCAGAGCATTAACAAATGTCCCAACAAAACAAATTGCCAAAGTTACTGGGTTGATAAAAAAAATAATTCGTTCACATCTCAACAACGATGATGCATCAACATCGATAGTGGATGAAACAAGTAGTTTGACTACCCATTCTGCAGAGGATTTAATCAGAAGATTTTGTTCTCATTTGGGGTTAAGTTTGGCTATAACCAGTGCATCTGAGTATGTCGCTAGAAAGTGCCACGATCTTGGAGTATTAGCAGGTAGGTCACCAACAACAATAGCTGCAACATCAATTTTCCTTGCTGCAAAACTGCTTGGTGATACTAAATTGACACAACAGCAAATAAGAGATAAAACAGGTGTCAGTATTGGAACAATTAAAAACTCGTACAAAATATTACAAGAAAATGCAAAAGATTTAATAGATCCCGCCTGGGAAGCCAACAGCAAAGTAAAAAGGGAGAATACCCCCAAAAGCTAATATACTTAAATATATTGAGAAATAAATAAATGAATTAATAGGAGCGGTAATAAAAATTATGTGCTTATACTAATCATTCTGAAAAGAAAGTCCGGTGGATAAGACTAAACATAGCTTGGTCATCCAACACAGCTCTCTGCTTCTGTTTCAAGGAGTATTTCAATGTTTGATTATACTGATATGTGATTGGTGATTGCGTACCCTCTGTTGAGTTCTCAGTCTGATTACTATTCTTTGCGTCAGTGAATGAGTTGATTGCAGCAACAAACTCAGGGGAATCAAAATCAAAATCAAGCACCTCAGTCTTTTTATAAAGTCTTTCCTTTTTCGAATCTTCAGTTAAATAAAAAAGTTTGTCAAAATGTTCCATACAATGAAACAAATTTGTCAAGTGTTCGCTTTCAGATAACCCAAACTCGTTTATCAATGTTTGAATAACTTCGAAATTCAATAAAATATTGTAAATTAACGCGTAGTTTATAGATCTAGTTTCATCAGAATCAAATAGGCCCATGAAACTCGATTTCTCTTGGACAATGACTTGTTTCACAGAAGAAAACCTAGTATCAAGCAACAAATTCAAAACCAAGAAACACTCTTCAGTTAAAGAACCTAGATCACGATGATTAATGTACTTCAATATCAACAGGTTTTGCTTTTTAATAAACTTGATCAATCCAAACAAACTCAAAAATAAGTTATCCCACGAATATTTATCCAATTCAATATTGGAATCTGCTTTTACGTGATCCAAAATATTATACATCAAATTTAGTCCCATAGAAAGATTAACGACATGGAGTCTATTAGTTAGATTAAACCTTAATAAGTTTTGTACAGTATCTAAAATGTAAAAAATACTTGGTTTGTGTCCCTTGGCACCCAAATCAAGAGGTACAAATGGCACCTTCTGATGACACAATTTCCATTTATACTCATTAATTTGATAATCCACCAAATTATTCAATGGCAAAGTTAATAGTGTCGATAATGCAAGTTGAGTTAAATCTTGCATCAAAGTTGACCTATATTGGTATTCAAAAACATACGACAATAAACAAACCCATACTTCAAAAAGCTCCACGTTATTCAATTCGTCATCTGTTCTATCATCAATTTTATCGTAAAAGTGATACTGTTGGGTAGTAAGAATACTGTTAAAAGATGAATTTTGAGCAAATGTGTACATGTGAAGGAAAACGGGGAAAATTTTAGACAAGTCCAAATTCATTTCTTCGTTAGATTGTTTAGCCTGTAAATTTTGGATTTTTGAATTATATATTTTGTTCAATTCTTGACAATACAAGTCACTTTTAGAGCCTGCCACACTCAACTTTTTGTTTACTTCCAAATTTGTGATCGTTTGAGATGTTAGGCAATTAACATATATATCAGAACTCAAACGATTCCCACTTATCCAGTTAATAAGTGAGCTATTTTGAATCTGTTCTAACACTAAATCGGGACGAAAGTTATAACAGTAGTTGAACTCCACACAAAATAAGGGTAATAATTTCAGGTTTACTTGCTGATTGAAAACATCCCACTTGAAATCCTGGGAAAAATAACTTTTATATGGGTTTTTCATTTCCACGGAAAATGTGGTGATATCAGCATTGCGTTTTCCCTCAGAAAACAATGACGATGGAGTATTAGCTAAAACCCCCATTAACAAATAGAAAGTTGACATAGTTTCAAGTGATAGCACAATTTTAGGTGGTTTGTAGTTATTGTCTTCCAAATCTGGACTTGTAAGTTTTATAAGTTTCCAAAATTCATCAGCAAAGTCAACTTCAAAGAATACCAGCAACAATTTTACTAGCGATTTAAACTCATTATCACCTTTTTTATGCATATCGAGGTCCAAAAAAATCAGTGTGAAAACTTTCTTTAGTAAATTGATGCTTTCTTTAATTGCAGATAAGCTGATGAATTTCGATTCCAGATCCGTGTCCTCTATCTCTTTAATAGCAGTAGCCAAAAAGGATTTTAATATAGTGAATAATTCAATTAAGAAAGATCCGTTACTATTCTCTCCACAGAATTCAAATACTCTTAATTTTAATTGAATACCAGAAGATCTCTGAGATACTTCAAGTTTGAAATCCACATCAATTAAATTCTGGAACCAGACTTGAAATATTTTTAATACATTTCCAATTAGATCAATTCTATCTTTTTCACTTAGATTACTAAACGCATTCTCATCTTTTAATGGAAAACCTGGGTTGTTACTTAGCAGATCCTGCAAACCTTGCCTTCCTCCACTTAGAGTTGTTAAATCGTCACCATCATCAAATTCATTCAATGTTTGTTTACTTGTATTCTTCAGTACGTTCCCATTTAGTTCAGTAATATCTCCACTTTCATTGTCAAATAGTTTTTCAGATGATACTGTCCGGTTTTGTTTTGAAATTCCTACTATAGATTTGACTTTTTCATTGGACAATTTAGTTACATCCAAGGGATGATAATTAGTTGCTTGAGCAAGAACTTTCAATCCACTAAAATAAATTCTGCTTAAAATTAACAAGTTTTTATCAGAGACTTCAGATGTCAACACTATAGCCTCTGTGTTTGTGTTTAATACAGTTGTTAATAAGTCTTTTGCTATTGGGGTAACAAATATGGATTTGTAAAAATCATCGTCGTTATCAATACTATCGTTGAATAACTCCGAGTATAAAGTGCTCTGATAAGTCTCTGCCATACTTGTTTCTCTATGTTAGGAATTGAGTCGATCCAATAGCTTGATAGTTGGGCTATAGGTATCAATGAACTGTTTATCTTAATGAATAAAATGCCTAAATTGGGAAAAAAAAAAGGATCGACTTAAATTCATATGAATTTTCGCCGCGTTTTCCCACGACCATGCACATATGCGCCAGTTGTAATTTTGTAGTTTTGCTGTTGGGGGGGGGGGGGGGGCACAAAATCCAAACTGATTCATCAATGTTATTCGAAGTTACATTAAAGCGGCATACAATCCTAGTAAATACAAGAGATAAAAGAAAGAGTTTACCCGAAGAGCTTGGTTCTTTATTTTGTTTCAAAAATTCCCACCTTTTAATATCATTAGTTTCATAGATCAGTCTTAACGATTCTAAATAGGTTAAAAAAGATAGTTCGTGTTTTATTTACCAAAAAAAAGAATGAAAATTAAAATCAAATAAATACGTGTAACAGGTTTACAGATTTCAGATTCTTTCTATTTTTGACTGAAGTTAGTGAATTTGAATTAATACAAGTCCTGCAGTGGAGAACTTGATGCAACTGATATAGCACTATCAGAAATATTTTAATAATGTTCACTCACAAGCGTGTGCCACAGCATGAAGAGTATGAATTGGTAAATCAAGTACCACCAACACAATCACCCACCGATTCACCAACAAGACTGGAGTCTGATTTTCGCAATTCTACAGACTCTCAATTATCTGACATTTTTGAAGACTTGGAAAACTATTCTGGTCTGAGTGGTCAAAAAATTGAAGATTTCAATGACAGTTTGTTGTTTCAATCTGTTTTGATGCGATATAAAAACGAAGGCATCAGCGGTAGAACATGTGGCATATTCAGCTTAGTGGCGATATTTTTATGGATTGGAAGCGTTATAATATATTCTCGAGTGAATCATTCAACAATTGGTAACGATTTAACCTGGAAAACCAACATTATTCAACTAAATGGGGAAAATATCACACTCAATGAATACAACCCCAATTTCAAAAACATCACTATGAATGATTGGAGAAAAGGCAAATATCACACTTTTGAAAAACAAATAAGGTGGTTGACTTCTAAACAGTCTCCTAAAAGCAAACATGGTGGTGGATTTTATGTACTAGATGAACATGACAAGATAGTTGTCAATCAAATTGGACAAGTGGACAAAAGTGATACCTTTCTATCAAACAAGCAATTTGAGTACGGAAACAATTTTTTTAAAATCCAAGATTTTATTTTGAACCCACTGCAATCAATTGAAGATTCGGAAGTTGTACATATTATCATAACAGACACGGTACACCAATGGCGACATCTGAGTTTCGCATTATATTGGTTATTTAAACCTTTGGTTGGGACATACACACCCATTCAGCCACCACGAAATAATAACAAGGGAAATGGTTTGGAAGTTGATGCATTGGACAAGTTACATTACGCTGACTTTTCCCCTGATGGAAAATACATCGTGTTTGGTTTCGAACATAATCTATTTATTCAGGATTTGGCTACTGGCGAAATACAGCAAATAACAGACGATGGGTCACCAAATATAATCAACGGAAAGTCTGATTGGATATATGAAGAAGAAGTCATTGCTAGCAATAAAATGATTTGGTGGTCTCCAAGCGGGAATCATTTTATTTTTGCAAAAATCAATGAGACAAAGGTTCAAGAGGTTGACATGGATTATTATACAAAGCAAAATACCAATATAGGGATGCAATATCAGCAAGTAGGTGAATCAAAATATGAGGGTGTTAATCAATATCCCATAAATACACAATTGAAATACCCTAAACCGGGAACAAGTAATCCAATACTATCATTGTATATTTATGACATCGCCAACAAGAAAACAGAGGAGATAATTGATGGAGATGATAATTTGGGAACCGAATATATTTTGTATTATGCCAAATGGATCGATGCCAACAGCTTTTTGATGAAACAATCAGACAGAACCAGCTCAGTTCTCACTAAAAAGTTGTATGACTTAGACAAGAATCATGTGAGTATTGTGAGTTCAAGCAATGTCACAAAGGAATATAAGGGATGGGTTGAAAGGATGAATCCCATTACTTTACTTGATGATGGCAAGTACATTGACAATGTTGTGATTGATAACAGAAACACTTTAGCGTTATTCGATTCCCCAGATCTGGTGTCACCATCAAAAGTTTTGGTTGATAACAAGGATTGGGATATAACTGGTGAAGCCATCTATGATGCTCAAGAGAAGTTCGTTTATTTTTTAAGTACGGTAAGAAGCTCTATGGATGCTCATTTGGTTGGAATTGATCTTGCAGATAACTATAAACTTTACAATATTACAGACACGAAGAAAGACGGGATTTTTGAAACAAAGTTTTCCGAAAACGGGCAGTACTTGAGTTTGGTTTACCAGGGACCTAACCAGCCATGGCAGAGGTTGATAAATATGGCAAATGTGCATGATTTCATTAAATCCGAAGAATATGGTAAATCAACCATCGAGGAAGCAGTCATATTGAACCAGCCAATTGTTAATAGTTTGGCAAATTTAAAAGAAATTAATTTGCCAACAGTCAGATACAAAGAGGTGACAATAGGAAAAAAAGAAGACCAGGTAACTTTGAATATTATGGAGATATTGCCACCTAATTTTAAGGCAAAAAACCAAAAGTACCCTTTGTTTGTGTACACATATGGAGGGCCAGGTTCACAAACTGTTATGAAGAAATTTGATATTGGGTTTCTTCAAATTGTTAGCGCTAGATTGAACTCTATTATTTTGGTGATTGATCCTCGTGGAACTGGAGGCAAAGGTTGGAAATTTGAATCATTTGCCAAAAATAATATTGGATATTGGGAATCAAGAGATTTGAAAACAATAACCTCTGAATATATAAAGAAAAACAAAAAACTCATTGATAAAGAAAGAGTTGCTCTATGGGGTTGGTCATATGGTGGATTTGTCACTTTAAAGACTTTGGAATATGATAAGGGTGAAGTTTTCAAATACGGAATGGCAGTTGCACCTGTGACAAATTGGTTGTTTTACGATTCTATATACACCGAGAGGTATATGGGTCTTCCAGATACTGATCCCAAATATGAGACTTCGGCAAGAATTAATGATTTTGACAACTTCAAATCTGTGAAAAGATTCTTGCTAGTACATGGCACTGGTGATGACAATGTACATGTACAAAACCTGATGTGGTTATTAGATCAATTAAATATTCATAATGTTGAGAATTACGACATGCATTTATTTCCTGATAGTGATCATAGTATTCTGTATGACAATGCTGGTGTTATTGTATACGATAAGCTATACTCCTGGCTACAAAATGCATTCAGAGGAAATTTTGACGAATTAAACTAGACAATATAGTATGTGCATAGATAGATAGTGATAATATCTTTCTCTTTTTTTCTTGAACAAATAATTGTGTCCTTGTAAGTTGTACCATTTTGGCCTCATCGCGATGGTTTGAAAAAACTCAAAAAAAAAAATTATATTGAGAATTTTTTAAGAAATTTAATCTGCTAATAACTCTTTTCTACACAAGGAACCATGGCTAAAGCATCGAAACAAACAAAGAAGTTTCAAAATAAGCATTTGAAACATACAATAGAGCAACGTAAGAAGGTTCAGGCACAGAACAAGAAAATCGCTTCCAGAAAAAAGAGTGGTAGTTCATCATCTGGGGAAAGCAATGCCCCCAAACGTGCTGATGGAAAAGCCAAGGAAGTCTTTGAAGATATGTCAGTAGACGACTTTTTCGGAGGTGGGTTTGAAGTTCCTAAAGAAAAGAATAAGAACAAGAACAAGCAAGATACAATTGAAGAAAACGAAGAAGAAGACTCGTCTTCTGAAGAGGAAGATGAAGAAGCAATGAAGGAAAACTTGAAAAAATTAGAGGCAGACGATCCAGAATTTTACAAATACTTGAAAGATAATGACAATGATTTATTAGATTTTGAAGCTGTCAATCCTTTAGATGCCATAAGTGATGACGAGGGTGATGAAGATGATGACGAAGAAATTGAAAAAGAAGTTCCTAGCGATGATGATTCTGAGGAAGAACCAACTCTAGGAAAAGTAAAAGGATCTAAAATTGAAATAACGAAATCGTTGGTTAAAAAATGGAATCAACAATTAGATAAGCCAACCCCTAAGATTACAAGAAACATACTTATTGCTTTTAAGGCAGCTGTCAATATCCACAATTCGGATTCTGAAGATTATAAGTTTTCCATAACAGACCCTAAAGCATTTTCTGAATTGATGTTATTAGTTTTGAAAAAAGTTCCTATTTCTGTGCAAAAGTTGGTTAAATACAAAACTAACACTCAAGGAGTAAGAACTATCCCGCAAAAGAATCAATATGCCACTCAAATTGCAGCTATTTTGAAATCACATGCAGGTTCATTCATCACTTTATTAAACGATATCACCAATACTGAAACTGCTGCTTTAATTTTGGCTTCTATTTATGAGGTGTTCCCATTTTATTTGTCACACAGAAGATTATTAAAACAAATTTTGACTGCCGTTGTAAATGTTTGGTCTAGTTCTTCAGATATTGATACGCAAATTTCTACATTTGCATTTTTGAACAATGTATCTAGAGAGTATCCTAAATCGGTCTTGGAAACCGTTTTGAAATTAACTTACTCGTCTTTCTTACAGAATTGCAGAAAAACAAATGTCCATACCATGGCCCAGATTAACTTTTGTAAAAACTCAGCTGTGGAATTGTTTGGAATCAATGAAACTTTGGGTTATCAAGTTGGTTTTGAGTATGTTAGACAATTGGCTATACATTTACGTAACAGTATCAATGCTACTTCGAACGCAAAAGAGGGATACAAAACTATATACAACTGGCAATACTGTCATTCATTGGACTTTTGGTCCAGAGTTTTGTCTCAACATTGTAATCCTGAAAAAGAGTTGCAAAACCATAAATCCAAAGAATCTCCATTGAGGCAATTAATTTATCCATTAGTACAAGTTACATTGGGTGCTATTAGATTGATCCCTACCGCTCAATTTTTTCCATTAAGATTTTATTTAATTAGATCCTTGATCAGATTATCTCAATCTACCGGCGTATTTATTCCTTTATTCCCATTGATTTCAGAGATTTTATCATCTACAGCAATGACCAAGGCACCAAAAGCTTCTACTTTGCAAGCTGTTGATTTCGAACACAATATTAAAGTTAATCAAGCATATTTGGGCACTAGAGTTTACCAAGATGGGTTATGTGAGCAATTTATAGAGTTATCTGGTGAATTTTTTGGTTTGTATGCGAAGAGTATTGCCTTCCCAGAGTTGGTGACCCCAGCTGTGTTAGCATTGAGAAGATTTGTGAAAAAATCAAAAAATGTAAAATTCAACAAACAATTGCAACAATTGATAGAAAAATTAAATGCAAATGCTGTTTTCATTACTGGAAAAAGATCCAATGTTGAGTATGGACCATCAAATAAAGCAGAGGTACAACAATTTTTGAGTGACTTTGAATGGGAAAAGACACCTTTGGGTCAATATGTTAGTGTACAAAGACAGTTGAAAGCAGAAAGATTAAGAATCTTGAAAGAAGCCCAAGAAGAGGAAGCAAAAGCACAAGCTGAACAAAAGAAAAAAGAAGAAGAAGAGGATGAGCAAGAAGATGAAGATATTGTAATGGAGGAGGAAGATGATGAGTAGTTTAGATTTAACAAATAATTTACAGTTGTGTTAATACACGATAATAATATTACATATATGATAGTGTTATACAAGACTAAATGATCAATACAATTTTTTTTTTTTGAATTCTAAGGATCAATGGGGATAAAATTACCCACTATACAACTGGGAATATTGTATCTATCTCTCCTTATAGTAAAGCTGAAACAGCAACTTTTTCGTTTAATACCATCTCTAGTTCTTAAATTACAACTGGTTAAGACCGCTTTCTGACCTTTATCAAAAGCAATTGCACCATACTTTTCCCAGAAATTGACGGCACTTTCCTCGCTCATTAATTCATAGATGGCCAACTTCCCGTCCTTAAGATCGTCCGTGGTCACACCTACCAACGAGGCAAACTCTTTATTGCCCCTGTATATCTCTCCAGTACGTCTCCATAAACAAGCAGGTATTGCCATTGCCGTAAAAACACGATCATAATCCAACAACATTCTCTCAAAACTTTCTTCAACCAAAACCAAATCCACATCTTTCAATGTACGTGCAATTGCCCTAAAAGCCGGTCGAAATATTGATAGTGGCTTTAGAATTCTTTGTCTACTTGATATATTCATATAGTTGTCCATATATCTCTGAAGTCTGGCGTAGCCTTTGGCATAATTGTACGGTTGTAGTAAACCTGCCTCCAATTTTGCCTTAATAACTTGTTTCAATCGTTCTTCAGGTGAAATCTCAGTAGTAGGGTCAGCTGCTGTAAGAAAGAACTTATCTCTTGCAGAATCTGAGATCACAGGTTGTTGTTCAGTCTTCTCAGCTTGAGGCTCAACCTTCACTGGGTTCAATGCAGGGGGTTGTTGTGTCAATTCAGGTTGTTGTTGTTGTGATTGGATTTGAGTTGAATCCGCTTCATTACCAAAAGTTGGTGGAAACAAATTAGAATTAGGTGAATACGCCAAAACTGCATTCAAGTTAGTCGTGCTATTCCCGCCGCTAATACTAAACCCGTTATTATTGTTGTTGTGAGTGTTGTTAATATTGCTGTTGCTGCCACCGCTATTGTTGTTGTTACCAACCCCAAAATTCAAAAGTCCATCTGTATCATCATTTAAAGCCCCGTTGACTAACTCCGGGTCATCAATCATTGACAAAAAGTCATTCAAAGAACTAAACTCACTATTTGCATGTTCTGAGTAGAAGAATGGTTGTTGATTGTAAGGCAAAGTCTGGGATAGCACTGAGTTTTTTATTAACCTTGATTGAGGCTGTGGCTGTGGCTGTTGCTGTTGTAGCTGTTGTTGATGTTGCGGTTGTTGCTGCTGATTCTGGGAAGAATAAATATGTGTATTGTTGGTATGGACAGATTGAGATGCACCTTGTGGATTCTCCTGCATCTGTTGTTGATGTAGAGCTGGTTGTGAAAACTGCAAAGAATTCTCCGTTTTAGGCGCAGACCTTATATCCAGTTGAGATGCTTGTAATGGTGGCAACGGTAACGGCAGTTGGTTCCCCGTTGACCCCGTCAAAGGAAGCGTTATTGGTGATGTCACCATTGGTGCCCCTTCACTCTGAGTCTTTCTTAAAGCGGCCGCCTTTTTACGTTGTCGCGAGTTAGAGGGTTCATCATAACAAAGATGGGCAATCCCTCTTTTTATACATCGTTGACATGGTCTTGATTCATCACATATCATATGTGATCGGCGGCAATAAACACATGCAATTTCCAACTTCTTTTTCCTCCTTTTTGTCGATTTTTCGGGCTTCTTATAGGTGGGTTCTGTTATCTCCGGAGGTGGTAAACTTGATGAAGAATCAGTCTCCCCTGGTGTGGAACTATTTGCTTTTTGAGTACTCATAGTAGACATATATTATTAATTAATGAAGAAAGTGGTGGTTTTTTAAACAAACTGATTTCAAATTCACTGATCAAACCATATAAACCACTTTTGTTGTTTAAGGTTTATTCTTCGAGCGTTAATTTTTTTTTCTTTCTTTTTTTCTCTTTCTTTTAGGGTTTGTTAAATTGTATATACTAATAACACAATCGCCTTGTTTTTCCAACAACAACAACAACAACTACTCACTTTAATTTTCACTTTTAAATTAAAGTTTGATTTTTTTGTTAGTACATTCAATTTTCTGTTTTTTTCTTGTCTCTTGTTTCGCTTTGGCTTTTGTATTATATTATTTTCTTAGCATTATTGAATAGTCACGTGCAAACACATTATTATTATGTTTAAGTCCAAAAGTCCGAGGCTCAATTTTACTACCCGGTGCAGTAAGTGAGTAAGTCGGCGATAAAACTACACAACAACATTGATTCACCAATCATGATTAAATATTATCAAAATATTAAATACTATACACATTAATTATTGTAGGACTCTGAAAGATTTATTGTCAGTTCATCGCCATGATCCAGTTCAACTATGCTTGTAGTCGATGATTCAAAAGAATTTTGTTCTTGTTGATTATGGTCGCTACCTGAATCAATACTGGCACTTAATTCAACCCCTGATAGTTTTGAAGAAGATAATCGACTTAGTATTTGCAGTGGCTTGGATATTAGGTAAGGTCTTTTCGGTTGACCTGATTGGCCGTTTTCAGCTGAGCTACTTTCGATGGGCTGACTATTGGCTGTATAAAATGTTAAGTTGGAACCACCTGAGGAAACACTTTCTGGAGGGTTGAGCATGACATTATTACTAGGGTGTAGGTGCTGAGTTTTGGGACTGTCTTTTTGGTAATTGCTTGGATGATCTGAAACCACATCATTAACTCCTTGCTGCAGGGTATTCTCTAGTAAATAAGACTCCTCGTCACTCCCTGAGCCGTCTGAAGTATTTAGTGATATTGCATTCGAGCGTCTAGAAGGGCCAGCCTCCAAATCCTCCATGCTGCCATAACCTATGGTATTGTCATCTCTTTCAGCAACCCAATAAGAGCTATTGTGATCGTGTCTACTCTGAAGTGTATAGTTACACAACGGACAACTCCTTTTAAAGTTAATTAGCCAATTAGACAAACAGTACTCGTGGAAAAAATGTTTGCAATCAAGTACAAGCACCTTTGACTTCAATGGTATATACTTTTCCAAACAAATTGAGCATTTATATGACGGATAGAAGTCATCGGGTGCAGTTATTGCATGCAAATGTACTTTGGATGATCTTAAATCTATACCTCCAACTATTATTTTATTAATTGATGACGATGACGCATTAGGCGAAGGTTTTGGAGATTCTAATAGCGTTGCATTTTCTCCATCTTTCGGAACCATGTTACTCTGACCAGTGACTTTCAAATAATGCTGAAAATATTTTGCCAAAACCAAGTGATCTATGTTGTAAATATAGATTGGCAAGCTCTTAACCATCTTAGCGTTCTGAATATTTACTTGTTTTCTCCTGATCTTTTGACCACATATGATAACTGCATAGAATAATATAATTAATAGCGGAGGTGACAAGACCATTGACAAAATTATACTGAGCCAGCTTCCAATATATGCGGTGCTAATTTCTATAGTCAAATTTTGATACTCAATACTTTTCAAGTATCGATAATCCTCGTTGGTTATAAACATGATGGGTGTTTGCAATGATCCATCTTGATTGAACGTATTAGAAAACATTGTTATCAACCCTCTATAAGGCTCGTCATTAGCAATCAAAATACTAGTTGGCTCCATTTCTGACTCTAGCAAATTGGACACCTTATCAACAAATGTACAACCTCCTCTCAAAACAATCAATACTTTAGTATGATACTTAGTCTTAGAAAGCGATGTTAAGTCGTCTAAATCACAGGCATTAAATGGCAATATCGCATATTGACTCTTCAACCTGTGGTTCAAAATGGGACTAAAAGAAGCATATCTTCCAAGCATCTCGTGAGTGGTTATATTCCCGTTATCAGAAGTATTAAACTGAAGTACTGCGTCTATGGGGAAAAATGAGCTGACCATACTATTCAAAGGGTAATCAAGCTCTACATCTTGAACTATTGGCTGTTGCTGGTTTGTCTCATGCTCAAGCTTTGGTGACTCCAAGAATTTGGTCTCTATTTTCTGCCTTGAGTTTCTTGTTAAGTCAAAGGCATCATTCCAATCAAAATGAGTCGCAACACTCTTATAACTAAACAAATAAAAGCATAATAATATCATTGAGCAGGTAACAACAACAACTGGTCTGAAGAAAACCCTCATACTGTCTCTATGCCGAGGGTGATTCATTGGAATAAGGCAATGGAAGAAATGAAGTGATTATTTGAGTGTTGTGGTCTTGATAATGCGGAGGTGCTGTATTTAAAAAAAAAAAGATAATCTGACTATATAAACTTGATCTGAGAAATTTTTATGATTCAATCTCCTAGTTTATAATTTTAGTAGTAATAGTAGTAGTGCTTTTCCTTGTTTTTATTTTTTTTTTGTAATGATCAATTTTTAAGTAGTCGCGCAGTTCTTCTAAAAAAAAAGAACTAAAATAAACACAACACAATATCTCATACAACACAGGTTATGACAAGTTATGATGGTATACTAAAGGGGCTAATGAATAGCAGTTGTAAAGTTGAATTAAGTTTCATAGAAATTTGAATTTGGACGAATTGACAACAATTGTGAAAACAATGGCCTTACATACTTCTACAACAAGTATACAACCTGAACAATAAGAAAAAAAAAAGTTGTATGATCAATAGTTTGGACAAATTGGTTTGTTACTCTGACATATTATGTTAATGCACTCTATTAAAAGTTATATATCTATGTTTTTTTTTGTATATGAGAATATCCGTTATTTTATTTACAATTTCTTTAAAACACGTCACCTAATCTTAATCTTGGAGCAATATTCATTGATAACAACTCCTGGAACAACAACTTGGCAGCGTAAGGTATCGTCATCTTGATAACATTCTCGGAGCTTTTACAAGTTGTACACCAACTATTGTACCCCATTAACCCACATTTATTACAAACATCAACTTCAAAAGCATCTGATGAAATCATTAATCTTTCTAACAACAATTGCGAAGCACCATAAGCAATAACACAGTCTCTTTCCATCTCACCCAATCTCAACCCACCATCTCTTGATCTACCTTCGGTAGGCTGTCTTGTCAATACTGCTCTTGGACCTCTTGCTCTTGCATGCATCTTATCCAAAACCATATGTTTCAATTTTTGATAATAAATAGGACCAAAGAAAATATATGCTTGCAAACACTCACCAGTTATACCAGAATACAACATATCCTTTCCTGAATACGAAAACCCTTTTTCGATCAATATTTTGGACATATCCTCCAATTTTGATCCTCCAAAACAAGTACCATACTCAAGTGAACCATTCAAAACCCCAGCTTTACCCGAGATCAATTCAATCATCTTACCAACCGTCATACGAGAGGGGAACCCATGTGGATTCATAATAATGTCAGGAGAAATACCAGAATCATTGAATGGTAAGTCTTCTTGTTGAACAATAATACCACAAACCCCCTTTTGTCCATGTCTAGAGGAAAATTTATCTCCCAATTCTGGTCTTCTGGTTTGTCTTAACAACACCTTGATTAATGCTTGGTCATTATCACTAACAGACATCATCACTTGATCTATATATGATGGTTCAGGACCCTTGTAAAATGCTGGTGCTTCACGGTGGCTTTCTGCAGCCCTTTGTTCTTGTTGAGCACCTAATGTTGAATCACCAGAGTTTGTAGGAACACATTTGTTGGCAAAAACTTGACCATTAAAGATTCTACTTCCAACTTCCCCAAGTCCATCTGGACCTAATGCTTGATGCTGGAAAATAGGTTTATTGTTCTCGTCCACTCTCATACCGGCAAGAATATCTTGAGTATGATTAGGATATTTTTTCAATTGCACCGTGTTTTTACGAACCACTTGACAACGACCAAATCCTCTATCTAGTGATGCCTTATTCAAAACCAAAGCATCTTCAATATCATAACCGGAATATGACATAACTGCAACAGTAGCATTTTGACCAGCAGGCAACTTGTCATATTCAATTAACTCTATTGTTTTGGTTTTCACCATTGGTTGTTGTGGATACACCATAAAATACAATAATGTGTCTATTCTTCTAAATTGATTATATGCTATAGCACCAATAGCTTGCTTACCCATCGCACATTGATAAGTGTTTCTTGGAGATTGGTTGTGATGTGGGTATGGAATCAACCCTGCGACAGCACCCAAAACAGTGAATGGTTCAATTTCTAAATGAGTGACTATTGCTCCTGGATTAGCAGTGATATCATCCTCATACAATGCAATCAAAGAGTCGTTTTCTTCATTGACATCAAGGTATTCCACTAAACCGTGTGTTAAGAAATCATCAAAAGACCATTCTTGATTGATTAACTTTGCCAAATGTTCTGCTGTAACTTTGGATTTCCCATTTTCCACAATTATCAAAGGTCGACAAATTCTTCCCCCATCGGTGGCTATATGCACGGCCTGGTGGTGGGTGTTTGTATAAATCGAAATAAATGCAGATACTTTTCCAACTCTTCTCAAGTGACGGAAATCATGAACAAATTTCACTGGGAATCTTGTGGTACCTATCAAAGTACCATTAAGATAGACACCAAAGTTCCCATCCACGTGCAAAGTGGCCGAGTCTAATGCAAAGATAGGCTCACAACCTAAAGCTATACACAATTTCTTCACAGGAGCTTCTTCATCATCGGTGGTGATGTGTGTCATCAATGCTAAATTTTTAACTAACCCACAGGCCTCCCCTTCCGGTGTATCTGCAGTACACAACATACCAAACTGAGAAGGTTGCAAAGCTCTAGGTCCAGAGACTTTTCTTGACTTTTCAAATTGAGAGGAAATACGAGTCATCATACCCAAAGCCGATATATATGACAATCGTGATAAAACATGTGTGACACCTGCTCTCTCCATTTTGAAACGTTTCAATGACCAATTACCAGTAGAAATGGCACGGTTCAATCCCATGGTAATATTATTTGAATGAATGTTGATTGATAATAATGCATCAAACTCAGAAGTTCTGCTTGGTTTTTTCAATACTTTGTCGATATTGGCTTTAAAATCTGAATTGAATTTTTTGAACAAATCTTCAAACAATAATGACATCAATTGACCAGCTAATTCCAATCTTTTATTCCCGACATAATCCCTATCATCAACCATCTTTGGGTTGTGCATGGCCATGACCACTCTTCTGGCCATGGTGGCGATATAAAGAGCTTTTTCTCTAAATTGTAAATCAGAAACAGTTAAATGAGCAATAATTGTGGTGGCAATGGCTTCAATACCTTCTTGGAGTTGTGATAACTTGGGAGCTCCGGCACGTCTAATCGTCTTCACACGTTTACCAACATAGTACAATGCTTGCTGTTGAGTGAAAACTTCCAACCGAGCTGCTTCCTCAAAGTTTACAACAAACAAATCTTGATAGTTTGAGTCGGATCCACAAACTAATTGTAAAATTTCTAAATCGGAAACTATCCCAGCTGCTTTTAAAATAATGACAATAGGGATATCTTCACTAATAGAATTGTGTTTCAAATAAATCTTATCATTTTTGGTAATAACATAAGTCTTTGATTTACGTTCGTGAGTCGATGACGTAACAGATGCTTGGACTATACCCTTTTTCTCGTCTGCTTCGACAATAATTCTATTTTTGGACAATTGTTCTTGAACTAAGATAACCTTTTCGGTACCATTAACCACAAAGTAACCACCTGGATCCAAGGGACACTCTTCTACTTGGGCCATGGTTGCTTCGGACATACCTTCCAACATACACTTGTTTGATCTTAACATAACGGGCATTCTCCCTATTTCCAAATCATTGTGTCTAATAATTTTACGACCTCTAGTGTATTCGACATCAACGTAGATAGGTGCTGAATAAGTTAAATCTCTCAATCTACATTCATGAGGAGGCAAAATAACTTCTTTCACACCTGGTTTCGATGTAGATTTGTGACCTACTCTGATATCCAAATACTTGACGTAAAATTCTGGGTCAACATCTGACAAGACTAATTCATTTGCCTTGATGATTTTTTTCAAGTCAACATCAACAAAATAGTTATAGGAATCCAAATGTTGTTTGACCAAACCTTTAACTTTTAAAAATGCAGGAAGTAAATTCCATTTGTCTTTGGCAGTATTGATCTCATCTGTCAATTTTTTACCCTTATACTCTGGTTTTAATAACTCGTTAAAGGCAGCATCATGAGCCCCTGTCATTAATGTACGTCTTCTTTTAGGAGGCATTTTTCCATTAATGATTGAAAAAGTGGTGGATGTTACAGGATCTCATCTAATTCGATTCCTTTTCATATTTTTTTTTTCCTTCTCGCCTCTTTCTTAGTTATTGTGATGCGATGTGTGTTTTGTCAGCATTTTTTAATATCTCCATCATCTGTGTGTTTTAGTTGGTGCGACGAAAATATCACTGACAGTTCGAATATTCTACAAACCTGATCGCCCTATTTAACCCTCCATCAATATTGGTCCATTTAATTACCTTCATTTTTTTTATCACCACAACCAATTAGAACAATGTCGTCTCACTTGTTCAAGGCGACGGTAAATGAATATCTCGAAGGACTCCCGAAAACAGTCCAATCCAAACTATATGAAGCACCAGCTACGTGTTTGTCGATATTCCGATTACTTTCGCCAATGGCCAAATTCTACATCATGTCAATGATATTCAATGAAAAACCAATTGCATTAAGAGATTTAGACAAATGGTGTAAACCACTGGCGAGGAAATTGGAATTTGAAGCATTGAAAAGATTGGAATCTCTACATTTAATAGAATATGATAGTAAAGGTTCTCATGTCAGATTGCATTCTATTTTCAGGAAAAACTTTCGTGATTGTTTGACGGGATCACAAAATCCAAATGCATTTGGAAGTATAAGTACCACTGTGGATAAACATAAAGTTGATATACCATTCCTAGATTTGTTTGCATCGCAGAAATGGGAAACTATTTTACATTTCATGGTGGGTACCGAATCAACGGCCACTCCTTCTGATTCAGTTTTAAGTCTACTTAAATTGGGTGGATTAATGGAAGGCCCCAACAATGATTTAAGAATTACAAATAGTGGGTTCCAGTTTTTGTTACAAGATGTTAATGCACAAATTTGGACATTGCTATTACAATATTTGAACTTGACACAGGAATTGAATATGGATCCAGTTGATGTGTTGAATTTTATATTTGTATTGGGGTCATTGGAATTGGGTAAAAGTTATTCTGTATTAAGCTTAAGTGAAACTCAAGTGAGTATGTTGGCAGATTTAAAAGATTATGGGTTGGTTTATCAACGATCAGACACTTCTGGAAGGTTCTACCCAACAAGATTGGCAACCACGTTAACTTCTGATTCAGCAGCATTGAAGACGCCATCTATGGCAATGGATGAGGAAGAACAACAAGTTGCAACAAAGGAATCGATTATCATAGAAACAAATTTCAAAATTTATGCATACACAAAGTCACCATTAGAAATAGCCATTTTAAATTTGTTTGTGCATTTTAAAACCAGATTTGCCAATATGGTATGTGGACAAATTACAAGAGAATCTATAAGAAACGCCTTATATAATGGTATAACTGCCGATCAGATTATCAAATTCTTGGAAACCCATGCACATCCACAAATGAGAATATTAGCAAAAGAGAAATTGGATAAAAAAATTGAATTCGATACCAGTCACAATATCAATACTGCTGGTGGTGCTCCTCAAAGTAAAACTGATGGGATGGTTTCACAACATAAGTTGGAAATACTCCCTCCTAATGTTGTTGATCAGATCAAGCTATGGCAGTTGGAATTAGATAGAATTCAAACTTTTGACGGATACTTGTTTAAAGATTTCTCCAACCAACAAGAATATGATATATTATCTAATTATGCTTCTGAGCTAGGGGTATTGATCTGGGCAGATAAAGTGAAGAAGAAATTCTTTGTCACTAAAGACGGCATGACTCAAGTTGCTGATTTTGCAAACAGAAAATTGAAACGTTGAAGGGACTATGGTTTTAGAAAAGGGATGAAATTTACAGCGCGAAGAAGAAATGCATTTCTAATAAACAAGCATTTATGAATTTTATTAAAACTCGGGTCTATATACAAGCAAGAATGTAAACGAATTTGTTTTCATTATTAATTTAGATCCTTTTTTTTTTCTTTCTTTCTTTCTTTCATTTCTAGCCAGAGCATGATTGACAGCTCTCTAAATCTTCTATATTACAAGTAATTGGAGTTGAATCGTGAATATCATATAATTCTGAATCGGGTGTTGAATAGGCAGTCTTCTTGCGAGGTTGGGGTTCCATGTATTTTTTCCGTTTTAATGACTTTTGGGGCACTTTGGTGCCAACTTTTTCAGCTTCTTTAGCATCAACTGTAAACTGTATAGCTCTAGAAGCTGCTTGAGTTCTTAGATAATACATACCGGTTTTTAACCCTTTTTCCCAAGCATAAAAATGACAGCTAGTCAACTTACCAATTGTAGGATTACGCAAATGTATATTCATACTTTGCAGTTGATCAACAAATTTTCCTCTATCTGCAGCCATATCAATGATCACCTTTTGTGACAATTCCCAAACGGTTTTATATAGTTGTTTGATTTCGTCAGGAATATTGGGTATATCTTGTATTGAACCATTTTCCATAATAATCTTATTTCTCATAGCTGAATCCCAAATGCCAAGATCCATTAGATCCTTGATTAAATATTTATTGACAATTTGATACTCTCCAGCTAATACTCGACGATTATACAAATTTGAAGTGTAAGGTTCAAAGCATTCATTGAATCCAAGAATTTGTGAGGTGGATGCCGTTGGCATTGGTGCCACTAGTAATGAGTTTCTTAAGCCAAAATTTTGAATGTTGTCCTTTAAAGCATCCCAATCATACATTGGAGAAGGTTTATGCTTCCACATATCAAATTGTAATATTCCCTTTGATGCCGGTGAGCCCTGGAAAGTTTCATATGGACCCTCTTTCATTGCTAGTTCAACCGAGGCTTCAAGTGCAGCATGGTATATAGTTTCAAATATTTGAATATTTAATGTTTTGGCCATTGCGGAATCAAATGGTAACCGAAGTTCAGCAAATAGGTCTGCCAAACCTTGTACACCTAAAGCAACTGGACGGTGTCTTTTATTTGAGTATTCTGCTGTTTCAACGGGGTATTTTGTTACATCAATAACTCTATTCAAATTTCTTGTCAACACTTTGGTGACAGAGTGCAATTTTTCAAAATCAAATCCAATAGTATCTTCTGTTGTTTTCAAATACGTCGGTAATGCAAGGGATGCCAAATTACAGACAGCGGTTTCTTTTGGTGACGAATATTCAACAATCTCACAACACAAATTTGAAGACTTTATTGTACCAATATTTTTTTGGTTGGATTTTGTGTTACAGGCGTCTTTGTATAACATGTAGGGGCCACCTGTTTCTGTTTGAGAATGCAAAATGGCTAGCCATAATTTGTGAGCACTAACCTTTGTTCCAAAACCTTCTGATTCATATTTGCAGTATAATTTTTCAAATTCCTCGCCGTAAACATCACTTAGGCCAACAGCTTCATTTGGTGAAAACAAAGTCCAGTCAGAATTTTCTTTCACACGCTTCATAAATAAGTCAGGTATCCATAATCCATAAAACAAATCTCTAGTTCTCATTTCTTCGTTTCCATGATTTTTTCTCATTTCTAAAATATCAAATATATCACCATGCCATGGCTCTATATATATGGCAAATGCTCCTGGACGCTTACCCCCACCTTGATCGACATACCTTGCAGTATTGTTGTAAACACGCAACATGGGTACCAACCCGTTTGAATTCCCATTGGTGCTGGCAATATACGAGCCATTGGATCTAATGTTGTGCACATGAATACCTATTCCTCCTGAAGCTTTGGAAATTAGAGCCGCTTCATTAAGAGTCTTGAATATCCCATCTATCGAATCATCTTTCATGGCTACTAGGAAACATGATGATAAATAGTTGAATTCACTACCAGCATTATACAATGTGGGCAGAGCATGAATAAAGTACTTCTGGGACATCAAATCATATGTTTCGGCAATAGCGTTTATATCGTTTTGGTGAATTCCTATGGCAACGCGCATAAATAAATACTGGGGCAATTCAGCGACTTCACCATCAATTTTCAAAAGGTATGAACTTTCCAATGTTTTAATCCCAAAATATGTCAAGTTGTAATCTCTAGTTTTGTCAATGACTTTATCTAAAAACTCTCCATGTTTCTTAACTACCTTATAAAAAGCAGATGATATTGGAGAATACGAGTTGGATTTCCGTGGTCGATATTTTCGTAATCTTTCCACATTTTCACTAAAACTATAAGGTACTTTTAAATAAAGCTTTCTTGTCTCTATTCTTCCAGCCAATATCGCGTAATCGGGATGATAAATGACTCTACTAGCGATCACTTCGGCAATAAATGTGTATAATTCTTCTATGGTTAAAGATGAAGGCAATCCGCGTTGCACACTTTCCACAATTTGATCTAGGTCTAGGTCTCCCAAATTAAAACTGACTTCTTCAAGTAGCTTGTGTATTTTAACACTATCGAAATCTTCCTCTTCACCTGATAGCACCTTGATTTTGGTCATTTCTGTTGTGTCAATCAAAATGAGTTATTAATAAGCGATGTATCACAAATACTTTTCACTTTTTCTTTTTTTTTTTCCTCTTCCCGCTCTATACTATTTTTATTATTGTTTTTCGTTTTCTTTTTTTTTAATCTTTTGGCGTAGAAATATTATTTTTTTATTTTCTCCTTTCTTTCCTTTTTCTTTTTATAAACTATGGTAACACTAGATATAATAAATTTTCTAATTACAAATGAAGTTAACAGAGTATTTATTTAGAGGCAGAGATTTATCTTCTCTTATTTCTTCTTGTATTAGTTGATTTGTAATGGTTTGAGATGACATTTGTTTGCCTGTTGTCAAATCTTATAATTTTTTTTTTCATTTTGTGACTTATATGCAGTTAATTATATATCCCTATTTGGAAGGAGGGTACACAAGCTCATAATCAAGATTCAAAATTGAATATAGATCTTTCATAGTAAACACATCAGTGAAAACAGGTATATTTTCTTTATTGTTGTCATCACGACCAAATTTTTCCTCGTAATCTAGCATTATTTCTCTTTTTTCCAAATCAGACAATTGATTGAATTCTTCTGAGTCAAAATAACTACTATACAAGGACTCTAATTCATAATCTACATTGTTTGATTGATTTTCTTTCCATTGTTGTAATTGCCAGTTGGCGTAACCACCAAGTTTAGTGAATTTGAGACAGTATTCATTGTATAGATAGTTGGATGCCATTTGTGCAATAGCTGAATATTTGTCAATCAATTGATCAATGTTCGCTTGTTCCTTGAGGTATGTAGTAGCTTTTGTTAGAGTATCTTTCTGCTTTCTCCAGTAATTCAATTGTTTATCAAGCGAAACTTCCTTGTCTGACAACATTTTTTTCTTAATCAATGGCTTGTATTTTCGTAAATCTGATGAATCGGTGTGTCAGTCAGCCAATACGGTAATACTATAAAAGGTAAATTATTAAAATAATTAACATACTTTTGGAATTTAACGTGGTTGGTTTCGATTGATTTGACTTCATATTATAGTCTTAGAAGGTTGCAAGATGTTAAGTAGTCAAAAAAAACACGCAGGGCAAACCCCGGTTTCAATACAAAATAACTGAATTTCTCCAAAAAAAATTATACCATTTTCTTAAGCTCTCACCCGGATTCGAACCAGGGACCAATTGATAACTACAATAGAATTGCTTTTATTGCAATCAACTGTCTTAACCACTAGACCATGAGAGCCAGTTCGTGAAGTCGCAGAATGTTGCAGATATCCGAGTTTTGGCATTTTCATTGGTAGATGAAATTGCAAAAAAAGAAAGCTCTCACCCGGATTCGAACCAGGGACCAATTGATAATTACAGATATTTTAGATAAAATATTGCAATCAACTGTCTTAACCACTAGACCATAAGAGCTATTTCCGAGATTTAAGGATTCTCAGATATTGAAGTGCTTATAATTCAGATAGACTTGTCAAGTTTAGTTTATATCAATTTAATTTTGATTTCACAACTCAATACACCAATGATAAGCATGCTGATAATAACACTTATCTTTTTTAAAATCTTTTATGAAGAGGCTATAAGTGAGGACAACTAGTTTGTATCAATCTTTGTCAGCGAACTACAAAATTAATCAATTCTTTTTACGAAATTTTCAAAAAAAGGACTTCTTACAAGATTAACTAAATCTTTAAAGACTACACTACCTAAAACAAGTCAGCTAATCACTATTGTTATTGTAGAGTAAATAGTATCTACTAATAGTTGATGAAGATGAAATAAATTCATTTAAATAAATTGAAATTAGGTGCAATTAGTACTGAAAATTTTGCATTAAATAAATCTCCATCGAAAAATTCTCATACCTGTGACATAGTACAAAAATATACCAACGTCTAATTATTAAGAAATCAAAGAATGAGAATTGGGGATGCACAAGATGTAAGTGCTTCTTAATTTTTCTACAGTATCAACAGATAAACAAAAAAGCACAAAAAAACATTCAACAAGACCGAATGTAAATAGCACTTCTTTTATTGGTCTTCACTTTAAAACGAAACTAAAAAGAGAAAAACTTAAATCGAAAGCAAAATTCTTTTTATTTAAAGTTTTCTTTAGCATATTTTTAGATCTTTGTAATTTTAGTTTTATGCATGGATGAAAAGTTTTTTTTTTGCTCTTTTCATCGCCAATATTGAGTAAAGAGAATTCGCGATTTTTGTTTCTTTTAATGACCTGAAATTATAGTTAGATCAGGGATAACCAATTTGAGAGTTTAAATAAGATGAATTTAGTTAATCCACTTTCCCAAAATATAACAAATGAAGACAAAGAAAAACAATGATTTTATGAAATAACAGTTTCATAACGTTCAAAAGACAACAAAAACAAGGGGGCGTCGCAATAATAGTAATAACACGCAAATCGTCAATTGTTGTGGATTTTTTTTAGGTATTGGGTTTATCAATTTTCTTTCTTTCTCATCTCTCAACTTGAAATTTTCACTTAACTTGAAACGGTTGAGATTAATTTTTTTTTTCCCTTCTATTTTTCTTTGCTAAGCCTCAAATAAGTCAGCTGCAAATGACCAACTTTATATCTTACTCAAAATTGCAACCGCCTTTCAAAGGAGTATCAAACCTTTGCAAGAACTTAGACGATAAATAAATCTTTTTAGTGTGATTTTCCCGCCTTTCAAATAGCAACAAGTTGAAGCAATTGCTGTTTTTTGTTTTTTTTTTGTTCGTAAATACTTGTGAGTCAATGACGATGCATTCAAATTTTTAATGCATGTACAATGATTACATAATCGCAACTTTCTCAAAAAAATTTTTTTAAGCATTGTTGTAGTAGTGTTTGACCACCACGAACTAAATAAATAAAAAACTCTAAACATCAACCCACGTGAGGAAATGAAATAAAACTAAAAATACAAAACAAGGAGCTATTAGTACTTTGTACAAACTATATACTCTATTCGCAAAAGTCCGAAATTCCACGTATCTCTGCATTGAGTAAGATTTGTTTGAAATAATCTCTCACATACTAAAAAGAATCTATTCCCCCCTGTTGTGCTTGAATATAAACACTACCAAAACTGAGGACAACGGCAGTAGTAGCAGAATAGATGGGGAGAACAAAATTCGGGAATGTGGGAATGTTACGTCGGATAAAAAATAGCTAGCCACATTTGCGTTTCATCCTTGATCATTTTATTTATTTCTTGTTCCTTGCTTTGCATAGCCATGGATGGGAAACAAAAAAGATCGACAATCAGAACAACAACTAACTAACTAACTAATTATTGATAAAGTGTTGTTCTTTTTTTAGTCCAACTGTTTTTCCTTGGCAAAGAATCTCTGCTATTTTCTCTCAAATTATTCATTTAGGTATCTGATAATCATCACATCAGATGGAAATGTGAATCAACGATAAAAAACATTCCTTCCAAATATAGCCTTGGTGGTTTGTATCTTAACCATAGACGTTACTTTTGTTTACTTGCTCTGTTGCGGCGACGCTTATCGTACTATTCATTCAATCAATCTTGCTATCAGATAATTTTGCACGATTACATTCATTCTTTTTTTTTTCTGGGTTGGTGCGTGTTTGGTTGGTTTAGTTAAGATACACAACCATAGTATACTCTCTTTGCAGATCAAGAGATAGGGTTATATTTTAAGTATTATCTCATAACCAATTCCCTGGAAATATGCTTTACTTGCTTGCCTATGGATTTAATTAATCAGTTGCTATTAATTGAAGTATTATTCCTAAAGTCCCCAAAGTTAGAATGATTGGCCACTTCTGTTAGTTTTAAGACGAAAAATAAAGCCGAAACAAGCCTCCCAAGATAAATTATAATTTGTAAATCTTTCTGACATATTGTGTTGTCACATTGTTGCGTTCTATTATTTCTTGACTAGAAATAGACCTTGTTTTAAACAGAACCAATTGCAGGGTTTAGTCTCTAGTCACAAACAATACTTTAGCTAATCAGCCTATAGTAGAGTGACAAGACATTATGGCAACACTTTTGCTACACGGGTAGGGCGGAACGTTTTGTATCTATACCTCCCCTTACAGAACAAATTCTTGGATATTTTAAGTTTCCACTACAATTATAAAATTGGAGAACTGAAATATACATTAAAAAAAATGAAATATCTGGAAAATCTATAAACACGACAAACCTCCTTGGAAAAAAAAAAAACTAAAGTAAAACCCATCAATGACCCAAATAAATAATTAGCATTACAAAATAATTAAAATTAAAAACAAGAATAATACTTAAACATCGTAGAACAACGTAGAAACAACCATAAACCATTCAAAGAAACAAGATACAAAACAAAAATATAAGTCAAACAAAAAACCCGCTCTGAATGCATTTATATTTTGTTTTTTCTTGTTATAATTATATCATCAATTGAATTTGCCATAAAATCCAAAGAATAGTTCAATGGTTTATGGAAAGTAAAATCAATACCACATTGTTTAAACAATTCCAAATCTTGAGTACTATTTCTGGTGGTTACAGCAACCATTCCCATGTTATCAAATTTGGTATCTTGTCTAACAAATTGAGCAATATCAATTCCATTTACATCAGGCATCTCAATGTCGATAAATATGGAATCAAACAGTTGTTTATGTAGTAAATCTTTAACCAATTTTGAATCTTGTATTTGGACAATATGACATTTAGGAAACAATTTAAGTAAAATACGATTAAGAATTTTCAAATTAATAATATTATCATCCACTATAAGAAAGCTGTAAGTGGTTAATTTTGGCAAAGTTAATTGAAATTGTGGAGATGGAACGACAGTGGTGGATTTATTAGATGATTTGGATGATATGATTGAATCTTGTGGTGAGGTAGTTTGGCCATCAAATGGTGTTAAAGGTGAATAATATTCTTCATTACAGTTTGATAAGGTTATTTTATCAAATGGATCAAGTAGTTGATCCCGTATATCAAAATCATCCTCATCGTCGTCACTGTCGTAGTATTGATTGTGCGTATATGAATTGTAGTCTGATTGTTCTGAATGAGTATCTTCATTGTTGTTAGATTGTGTACTATTGCTGTCACTTTGACTGTTGGTATCCAAAGATAATTTTGGTTTGATAGAAAAGTAGTCAACAGTGGAAGAATGATTCGTGGTGGGTGGTGCCGCTGGTGATGAGCTACGTGACAAATTATTTCTAATCATAATTGGGTTCATGGATATCATTTAGTGTGTACAATGAATTCAATAATAACTTATTGGTTGTAAAAATATACAAATCAAAAAAAAAGGAGGAAAAATTACTTGCAACAGGGGGAGGCAATTTTTCTTTTGTGAGGAAACTAAAAAAGGAATGGTATTATTTGAGGTAATGAATTGATTGATGTATTCCTTGATCTTCCAAATTATATACCGATTGATGGAAAAGTAATCTGATCAATTGATAATAGGGTGAAGTTCTGAGATTGCGTTTGAATAAAACTATAGGGGTATGAAAATCAAAAAAAAAAACGATTCTGAACCCAATGATTTGATTATTTGTTATTCCTTTCCTAATAAATATAAAGGAAACAATAATAATAACAATTAAAAATTGAAACTTCAAGAAAAGAAAATAGTTATATATAATTCAAAGACCCTTGCAATTTGCAAAAAACAAGGAGGAATGTTGTTGAATATATATTATTAATTAATTGAATGTAGGAATATTAGTTTGAGGCAGGCAGGTTGTTTCAATTGTCCGCCTTTACAAAAAAAAATTCAAACAGTACACAAAACAAACTT
>OBUW01000111.1_pt1 | contig 63495 bp, 28 predicted proteins | sample 1475761 | NCBI WGS metagenome assembly OBUW01 (sample SAMEA2579908, study PRJEB22360) | human gut metagenome | biome: human gut; feature: human-associated habitat; material: faeces | place: Denmark | collected 2008/2010
GTTAGACAAACATATCATTCACAATGTTTAGAAGTATATCTAGAGTAACTTTAAAGAGGGTTTCTCCAATAATAAATACAAGACAATTGACAGTGTCATCAATTAGATTTAATGAAACTACTACTACTACATCAACAACAACTACTACTACTCCTAAATCATCATGCCCTGCCGGTACTGTATTGAACTTGAAAGTATTCAAAAAAGGTGATGAACCAGTTGCTAAAGAAGATTCAGAATATCCTGAATGGTTATGGACCATGCTTGATCCAAAAGATAATTTAAAAGCTATTCAAAATGAAGATTTTCTTAGATGGAGAAGAATCAAATTAAGTAAAGAAAACAATTCAACAATCAAAAATAACAACTTTTTGAGTAAATTATAGAGTCATAAAGTAGATGGATTGTTAAAAAGCATCAGAGAGAGACGGAGAGAAGGCGGTTTCTTTATTTCTTGTATATACACCCAATTTTATATTTATGATTTATTGTTTTTGTCTACAATTAGATCAGATAATACAAAGTCGTCACTTTAATCATGATTATATATGGCAATAATCTTATTTTTTACAACATCCCATATTGTAGTAACATACATTTTACATTTACTCTTCAATCTGCATAACTCTTGTAATTCTCAAATCAAACTCATTTTATTTTTAAAATTTTATGTACTTTTTCTTTTTCATATAAAACTATCTACGTTTGGGGGTATTCTATAATATTTACTCGATAGGAACAACGGCATGGTTATCATTATAAGCAGCTTGAGCAATAGAAATGACATGGTCTTCTAAGTCAAACACAGCATAGACACTTCTCATAAAGTTGTCACCCAAAATTGAATGAGTACCTGGTAAAATACCAAATACACACAATTCAGCACCACTAGCATAAGTACCGACTGAAATAACAAATTCAGATGTTGGTACTTTAATGTATTGTTCATTTTTGAAATTGAATTCCAAATAATTACCAGGATTACCTACCCAACATGGAACTTCATAAGCTTTCCCAGCATCATTATAAGTAACATTACCATAAAGTCCAACAATTGATTCAACTTGGTCTTTGGACAAGTAACTGTATGTAGTTCCGGTATCCAATAAAGTTGGAGTGTCTTTGAGATCAACACCACCATTAAAAGAATCGGTACCATTATAGATAACAGCACCTACTTTTGGATGGTTACTTCCAGCAGGAAGACCATAAGCATTAGTATAATTGTTCAATGATGAAGCAACTGAAGTCAATGGGATTTGAGAATAAACATATTTATCATTAGATTGAACAATATCAAAAGCTTTCAAATCCCCAGTATATTTGGCATGATCAATACCACCAAATAAAATATAACCTTGGACAGCATCACGAGAATCAAGGTATAAGGAATAAGCAACTTTAGCAATCAAATTTTGTTCTTTCATAGCAAATGGCAAATTAGTGTATTTTGATTTAACGGCTTCCAATTCAGGATAACCAACACCGAAAACACCAATACTAGAAGTAGTGTTATCAATAACAGCAAAGTTAGCATTTTCAATCAGAAATCCATCAGCAAATGTAATATTATCTTGACCCATAGTACCTGATGCCTTATCACCGTCATAATAACTGATGGAGTAATCAGTTTTGTTATCGTGCCATGAAGAAGATTTCAGTTTATCAAAAACACCGTATTTGTCACAATCAATTGACCCTCCATTGACTTTACATTGAGAATTTCCTGAAGAAATAAACCATAAATCAGAAGATCCAGTATCAATCATAACTTGAACTTCTTGAGCTGGTGAACCAACTTTCAAAGTAGCAGTATATAATGTTTGAGTGTTATCTAAACTGAGGAAAAAAGCACCAGTTTTTTTGTTGGCAGATGAAGAAGGTTGACTATCTTCTGATGGTTGCGAAGAGGAAGCAGCTTCCAGTGAAGAAGAAGAAGATGCCGAAGAAGCTGGGCCAGGAGCAGTTGATTCAACGCTCTTGCTTGTTGGTTGTTCGACCTGTGAGACAGCACTTGGAGTGAAATCTGCATCTTTGGAACCATTGTCAGATGAAGTAGGTGCTTTATTCAAACCGATTAAATTCCAAAAATCAGTTGGAATTGAGTTCATTAAATCATCTAAAGAAAATCCAGTTTTGGATGGATCAGTATCCTTATTATCAGTGGAGGATGGGCCATTAGAACCTTTTTGTGCTGATGAAGAGGGTAATGACACTTCATATTTCACACTGTGTCCATTACCAGAATGTGTTCCTTGAATTGAACCACCGGAAAAGATCCCATTACCAAAAATAGGTTGAATGATTTGGTTTACATCATCTTCAACTGATTTTGCTACACCATTTACAACATCAAAAATAGGTAAACGGTTAGGGAAATGTGCACTGCCTTCACCAGCTTGAAGTTTGTGCACTGGCAAAGCAATAAAACCATCACCAATAACAGCAAGAGCTGTAGATGATAAAAGTAATAACTCTAATACTCTTTGCATTTCTTTGCTTCTTTCTTTACTTGTCTAAAAGGTGGAGTTTTTCGAGTTTGAAGATATCTTTAGTTAAAGTTGATGAAACTTTTTATATTGAACAAAAATAAAATCTGACTAGAAACGTTAAACGAATGAATGAATGAAAGACAAGACTAGTTGTTGAACTTAGGAGGAAAGTATGGGTATCCTTTAAAATATCCGACAACAAATATGCAAAAAAAAAATCAAAATTTATATAGTCTCAATATACTTCAACAAAGGGAAATTAATTAGAAGAAATGAAGATTTATTTATAGTATTTTGACATTGGGACTATTTCTGAACATTATAACAATTTTTGTTTAATTAAAGACATAGTGAATAGGAATATAATCCATCTTAATTGTGTCATAGGTTAAAATGTTACTTGTTAAATTAGTGTGTATATTGAGTCTGTTTTAGTATTATAAGTATTATTAGTATTGTTGTTGTTGTTGTTGAAAGACGATTTTGTGTAATTGGTTGCAATTGAAACCTTTTCGTGTATTCATAACCAAAAATAAGATCAAATTTTCAAATTTTGTATGTAATGTCTCTTTGTGTATTACACGATTGAATAATAATAGAAACACTTAAACATTGTCTTCTGCACTATCTGCACTACTTACTTTTTGTTTTTTTCTTGGTTGGGTTTAAAATGTCTATTATTTTTAGTTCAACCAAGGGGAACAAACAAAGGGGTCTACTCTCTCTCTTTCCTCTCAAACCTAAACTAGCTATTGTTAGTTTCTTGTTTCAGGAACAACAAAAACAAACAACAACAACGCCACTTCTCAAACAGTTTCTCCACAAAGAATCAGTAGTGTATGGATAATTTCCATAGATTTTTATTCATCTAACTTGAAAGAGATTACGTTCTGTATCACGAGATATACCAAGTACCATACATTAGACGAGAAGTTTGTCCTGTTGCTGCACATTCGCTAATCCATATATAAGATTTTCAATTTCTCATTGGTCTTTCTAATCTTTTTCATTTTATATTTTTGGAAATAAAAATACCAGTTTAAAACATAATTTGTTAGAAAATGGAAAATTCCAAAGATTGATTTTTTCTTCTTTTGTAATGAAAATTAACCAAACCAAACCAAAAAATAATAGAAAAAAAATAAATAGGAAAGAATATGCAGAAAGGCACCCTATTTTATGGTTTGTATACTTTGGCCCCAAACAAAAAAAAAGAATAAAATAGAATAAAAATCAGATAATGAAGTCCATTAACCGATCAGAAGAGCAGTTACACAATCAAAGCCAGTAATATTATTCAGATTGCGTTTTAGCAATCACATTATAGGTTAATGTGATCTTTAAGGGGGCTGGTTTCTTTAGATGATCAGCTACTTGTGATAATATTCACATATGCTGCACCAACTACAACACCATAGAAAAAGGTTTTTGTAAAAAATTATTATAAAGTCTATTTAAAGTATCAGGGTTATGCAATTGAAGTATTAAGTATTTATCACCATGGATTAGATTCAAAATCTTCTACTCCTGTTGAGGTATCACCCCAATTTTTATGAAGCAACGAATTTGGCATTTGTACCTGTTTGAATAATTCATCTCCTTTAAAATCTTCAATTTCTTTAGTATGTGTCGGTTTCTTTTCAAAGGTACTTGGATGAACAGATCCAGAATCACCATTTGCATTTGCTCCTTTGTTGTGTTCTTCTTCTTCATCATCTTCACCATCCTTCTCATTATCATAGTCGTAGGTTTCATTTTGCCATGACCTATTCTCAGTCAACTTCTCATCAATGTCATCCATAATTGAAATAGGTAATGATGGTTGGTATTTTTTATTTCTAAGTATTCTAACACCACCAAGACCTGCACCATAACTATTAATTAATTCGGTTAAATTAGGTAATGCAACTTCAAAAATGTAGTTTGGATTCAAGTAAATATATTCCTCTTTAGACAAAAAAGTTGTTTGTGTCATATAATGCAAAAACATTCTTTGAATTTGATTAGGTCCTTGTTCAGTCATTAACGATTTGATCACTTGAATCAACTTCTTCGGTAATTTCACTTCATTAACTTCGTATTTATATAACTTATTGGCAACTTTGAAAAGTTGATAATAATTCAAACAATCAAATTGATTAATGGTATTTATCAAACTTTCTTCATCTGATAACGAAGTCATACATTGCAACCATTGTAAAAGTTCAATTGTTGGTTGTAACTGATTTTTCCCAATATGATAAAGTGAATTGTAATAAAATTGTAAATAATGAGGATTCTTGCGATGTTTCAAAGATGCATCTTCATTCAAAAGGTTGTGCAATTTGACATCTTCATTGCCAAGTAATTTATTCAAACCACCAATCGTATCTGGCTTATACACTTTCACATTATGTGACCGTAACCAATCTTCAATTGCTGATACATTGAGACGTATTTGAATGGCTTTGGCACGGGAACAGTATTTAGATTGACTAATTAATCGATTGAAAATGGTACAATTAATATAATAAAATACTTGTGAAAAGGCTTCCAGGCGAAGCAAATTATCAACCTTGTGAATTCTCAACACATAATCCAAAGCTCCTAAAACTTGCAAATACCTAATAGGTGATGGTTTCATTAACTCCATTTGGGTTGGTGGATATAATGTATTCATGATATCATCATAAGTATTAGGGTGCGACTTGTTTTTCTTAAACAAGTTCCAATCTTTGGCATATAATACGTTAGAAACATCCACTAGGTTAGTGAAATTAATAATACAATCATCAACAAGTAAATTTAATCTGGAATTAATTGAAAACGATAATGTTGCAGTTAATGATTGGACTAAATTGATCAATTCCTGTAAAAATCTGGGGAATTTTAAATAAATGTTGTTTTTACCAAAATAGAAATGCAAAAATTGTAATGAGGACAACCAGTAACTCAACAAGACTATATCACCAGCACCCATGGCGTTGGCAGGTTTACCATCATCTTGGATTGCCATGTTAAATGCCCCTGACTTGGTATTTGTAATTGTTCGCAATCTTGCTGTAAAACAATCAAACAAGAAATCAGTTAATTCTGTAGATTCAACCTTCAATGCAGAATATCTAACCAATTGGAAAACAATGGCAGCCAGTAATTTGGTATTGTGTTGATATGTAGTTTGTGACCTCAAATCAAAAATATAATTCAATAATGTTGGTATATCACTATCTGTAAATTTAATATACTGTTCTGGTAAAAGTTTATCATACTCAAATTCAGGAAGTTGTTGAAGTATAGGATCTTGTGCCAAATTATACTCTTCATCCTCTCCTATAACTTGTGTTTCAGAATTTTCTTCATTTTCATTACCAATGGTATTGCTCGTGATAGTGTGCATTTTGAGTTTTGTACTCAAATCATCTTCATAGTCGTCTTGGGGCAAAAAAGAGGTTGCTTGATAAATGTCTTGACTGTTGTCGGCATTAGTTTTTAATAAATTATGGGATCGGAAATATTCGTACATTTCTGTATTCTCCGGGAATACTAATGTGCTTGCGTTTTTCCCATCATCTTTCGGTGACAAAAAAGGGTCTGCTTGGTGGTCTAGTAATAGTTGGACAATGTTCAAATAATTAAGATGAACCGCCCACATAATAGGTGTATAATTTACAATTGAGTCAGGGATATCAGGGTCAGCTTTATGGTTCTCTAGTAAGGATTCGACAATATCAGGATTATTAAAACAGACAGCATATACCAATGCTGTTGCACCATTTTCATCACTAGGAAATAGTTGATTGACAATTTGTGGATTAGATCTAGTTATGCTCTCTAAAGTGACAACATCGCCATCACATGCCGACATTAACAATTCTATAATAGCTTTATTTTCATTGTTGGTATTACTTTCTCCTCCATCTTCAGAAACTCCAGAAACTATATTTGATTCCAATAACTGTAATGCCTTTTTGGAGGTGATTATCTTGGCCAATAAAGGATCAGATAAATTTAAAATGTCTGGGAGTTGACTGTTGAATCCCAGTAGACCATCTGCTCCAAAAGTTGTTGCACTATTCCAAGCATCCATTATGAGATAGAATTGATGAGTCTACTCAATGTTATGTTAAATTGGTGGTTGGATTTGTTTTTTTGGCGAAGCAATAATTGAAAACAGTTTACGGTAAATTCTTAGTTTGATTCCTTGTTCTTTTTTTTTTCCTTTGCTGCTTTACTTAAGAGACAGTTTGTTTTTACGTGTATAAGAGCAAAATAAAACATTCAATGAAATTTGTCGCAATCAGTTAAGTGGGGGAAATGTCGTACAATTATAAAATGTCGCTGAATTGACTATTTATACGTCATACTAAATTAAATTATTGAACGTCGCACTAAAACTTTTCTTATTGTGTAGTTAGTTACTTACTTATTTATTTACTTACATTTCCTATCATAGAATTCACACGGGATTGGTAAAAAACAACAAAAAATAAGGAAAAGGAAACTAAGACAAGAAAAAAAAAAATATCGCACCTGAAATTTTGTAGATTATCCACTACTACTACGGCACACATTGCAACATTCCCTGTTTAGAAAATTCTTTTCTTTTTGGAAACATCATCTTCTTCCTTAACAACTAGATTCGATTCAACTCAACTCAACTAGAATGTCTAAACTAGTTAGAAGAACAATTTTACCTGCTATAACGATTGTGCTTATTGTTTTCTTTGTCGTACTAGAATCCTCAAAAAAACCAAACGATTCTTTGTATGATGCTGGATCTCACATTTTTGATTCGATAAGTCATTTATCGTTTGTTGATGGACAACTAATAGAACAGAAACCACCAAACCAACCATTTACAAATGAACAGCTGAAACAAATTGACAGTACCCCAGATAACAGTCTACAACCCACTAAACAAGAAGATGAAGAAAAGAAAACACTAAAGGAAAAAGAAGAAGAAGAGAAGCAATTAGACCCTTGCACAGTATTCAATCCAATAAGCAAAGGTTTCATTGATTTGAGTGGATTATCGTCATTATCAAATGAGGGTAAAGCATTGCCATGGGTTTCTAAAGGATATGATAGTGGTAAAAATTACACCATAGGTGTATGTTCATCTCCATTTAAAAAACATCATAGTGAAATCAATGAAATTCAAGATAATCTCAACTCGAGTTTAATCGGTGCTTATTATGTCGATCCCGAATCGAAAAAATACGTATCTATGGGTAAATATTCCACTGTACCTAAATTTAGAGGTAGAAAATTGACGTTAACGTATGAAAATGGATCATATTGTGATATAATCGATAAGAACACAAATCAAAGACTACGCAAGTCGACTATCTTAACATTTACTTGTGATCGTGAAATGTCGGCTAGAGCACTGGTTTCATATATCGGTCAAGCAAATGAATGTACTTATTTCTTCGAAGTCAGATCACACCATGCATGTCCTACTGCTGCTAAAGCTAATAATTTAGCTGCTGTATGGATATTTTTGTTTATATTTTTGGCTGCTGTATTTGTTTACTTTTCTGGTGGATTGTTATATAGACAGATGAAACAAGCATCCACCACTAGAAGTAAAGTATGAATGGCCCTCCCCAAGAACAAGAACGAGGAACTTACAACTGAATCAATAGAATAACATATTCACTTTCTCAGTTTTTTTCAGTCCTTTCGTGTTTTTTCTTTATATTTTTAAGTTAAAAGAGAGAAATATGATAATATATACTTGTATAAAACAAAGTCAAAAAACTAATATACACTACTGATGATAACGTTTGCAAAATTCTCTGTTTCAGTTTTTGCCTCTACTTTGGCAACAATTTTACCACCAGTGGAAGCCAATCTAATTGAAGCACCAACTTTTCCTCCCCAAACATCTTTACCCAATAATTTTAATGTATGTGAGGTTATATCACTTGGAACATAATCAGATCCATCTAATGGCATCATATTCAATGCCGTCTTTACTTTATTGACAGCATTCTCAATAGTATCCACATTGCTAATATTCACAACACCAGAATCTTGATTGGGTAATTGATCAAAAATAGATGTGAAATTGGAGTTGTATAATGGAATTATAAAGTCACCAGCCAACAATTCCAAATCATCAATTTGGTATTCATCAGACCAACCATCGTCTGTTGGATCAACATTACCTTCGTCATCCAAATCTTTGTTAGTGTAAGCAACGGTGTTACCAAATGCCGAAAGCAATTCTTCATCTTCTATAGCTGGGGCTGAGAATGAAACATAAACAATACCGGTTTGATCAGGTTTTAACTCGGCCAATGGTACAATAAAATCTTCTTGGTATAATTCATTATCTGGTTGAGCAATGACGGAAATATCTTGTAAAACGGTATGTGGTAATGTGTTGTTGATATTGTATTGTAACACCAATTTTTGTGATTCAGCAAACAAATGCTTGACGACACTAACAACAATTTCATTTTCTTTGTCAGTCAAATATATAGGAACAGATGTCGACTTTGTTAATTTTCCATAGGATTCAAATTCAGCAATAGCAGCTAGTTCTTGAGCGTATTCTTGTTGTCTTAACAAGTCATTAGCAACATTATCACCAGCAGATTCAACTTTAGCTCCCCCTTTTTGTTCTTCAACCTCGGGAGTATCGTTATTTTCAACATTGGAATTTTCTAATTTGCTAATCTTTCTGTCATATTCAATTGATTTCAATTCTTCACTAGAAATAACTCTAATTTCTGAAATATCAAATTTAACAGAAAAGTTCTCTTCATTGTTCAAGTAATGAACTAACTTGCTTTCCAAGGCATTCAAATCATATTTGGAATCACTGACAATCAAATTCTTCTTGCCATTGTTGATGAAATTCAAGGAAATGGCAGCTCTATCTCTCACTTCGTCGTCAACATCATTCAAACATCTTTCCAATAAAATAACAATATTCTTCGATACTTCACCACCACAAACAGCAGCAAATTTAGCTAAGGCAATAACTGCTGAAGATCTGACAATGGAATTCTCCAAAACCAATCTATTGTAAATATGTCTGATATAGTATGAAGGGTTTGAAGTGTGTGGGCCCTCGTCACCCAACAAGTGCAAAATACGAACTGATAATTCTGTAAATTCACAATCTTCAATAAATTCACACAAGTTCATTAAGATCAATTGTTTGGCATTTGCATCTGGTAAAAACTTAATCAAATCAAATAATGCGTCAACAATACTACTTTTCAATTCTAATGTTCCATCATTTCTCAATAAATCAGTTAAAAATGATACTAATTTCTTGTGTTTAGCTGGGAATTTCAATGCCAAGTTTTCAATTGCTTCAATAATAACAATTTTGAAATCTTCAGTTATTTCATCCATTAATGAGGTCATTTTGGTTATTAATCTATCAACACTCTCACCACCAACAGATCCAGTATCGACAGTACCAGCACCCATTGTCTTCAATAATGTGGTTATTGCCAATGTAGAAATTGATCTATTAGTGTCATTAATCAAGCCTTCCAATTCCAAGTTAACAACAATAATTTTTTCTGGGTGTTTGATAGAAATCTTGTTGATTAATCTAATGGCAGCAAATCTGGTTGCTGTTCTTGGAACACCCAATAGTTTTTGTAAAGTATTGACAATTGCCATAAATTGATCGTCCTTAATCAAATGTTGCAAGTTGATCAAAGTTTTACAAGCTTCTAATTCAACCATATCAGACTTGTGCTTTAAAAATCCAGCCAAAATCGGGTACAAGTGAGAAATTAATGATTGATCATCATTCAAAATTTTGTTGATATATCTAATCAATTGAATAATCGACAAAGAGTTTTTCAAAGAAGATCCTTCCGACAAAGAGCTGATTAATTTCATTAATGCCATTTTGTCGTGATTTCTCAACTGATAAATCAAACCCAAAGCATGATATTGATACATGTAACTAGTTGATGGCAAGTTTGAAGTCGAGCTCCCGTAATATTCATGCAACTGGAATTGAGTTGGTGGGAACAGCTTGTAAGATTGAATAGTTTCCAAAGTTTCGTTGGTAAATCTTTTGACAACTTCTTTAGCATGTGGTAACAAATTGTAAGATGAAATCAAGGCAGCAGAAGAAATAACTGGGTTTTTATCAACAATGGCATTCTTGAACAATCTTTCAGCTGCATTTACAGTAGTTGGGTCTAAAACTTTAGATAAAGTTCTAATGGCATTTGGCTTGTAAACAGCATCATTGCCTTGAATATCTTTCATGATCGAAGAAGTTACCATCAAGATATCATCTGATGTAGATGATAATTCCTTGATAGTCAAATACACTAATTGTCTCAAAGATTGATCTTTATGTTGAAACAATTTCGAAATGGAGAAAAACAAAGTTGTTGACTCTTGAGCAGGGAATGATTCACCATTATAAATCAATCTCAATAATTTGGCTAATAGTTGTCGACATTTCTTTGCATTAACCGGAGAAGCATTAAACTGTTGAAGACATTCCTGGAAAACTGCCATTTTATCAGGAATTCCAACATTGCTTGAATAAGCATCCTGTTTTTTATACGACAGAGTGGACATGGTTTGTCTTGCTTTGTTTAATTGTTGTGTTGTGGTCGATTTATTGTATATGGTGTTTACTTCCGTTTTTTTTTTTTTTCAACACTGAGAAATCAATTACAGTTGTGAGAGGGAGACAGAGAGAATTCTTACGTGTTTCAATTGAGTTTTTATTCTTCAATACAACGCTTAACCTAACTCAATAAATGTGCGTGTACATGGGAACAAAAAAGTTATCCAAGATTTTTTTTTTTCGGGAATTTTGTCAATGCATAATTTTTTCCATCGTATTATCGATCACTTATAACAGACTAACCACACACCATATCAACATGATTTCTATTACTAAGGTTATTTCCCAACAATTTAAGCTGTCAAATATCACCAAGAACTTATTTAATGCTACCCCAAGAATAATAAATCCAATAACAACTGGTTCATTATACCAGCCAATAAGAGGCTTCAAAGTTAGAACATCTGTGAAATGTATGTGCAAAGACTGCTACTTGGTTAAAAGAAAAGGCAGAGTATACGTTTACTGTAAGAGCAATGGTAAACATAAACAAAGACAGGGTTAGAGTGATTATTTGAAATTAGAGTTAATTCTTGTACATATTCCTACACAATATATAATTGTCATGCATAGTTTTTTTTATTTTATTTTATTTTTGATCCTGTAAACAACACTCATATCTGAATAAATAGACAAAACAACTGCCTTCTGTTCTAAACAAGAGGGGAGCAAGAATCATGCTGCATCTGTTGTCTGTATTGGAGCTAGTTTAACTGCTCGTGTGTTTGGCGCCTGGTTCTGTCTCGAGTTGTTGTAGTTTTGGTTGTAAGATGCTAAGCGCGGGTTAATAGAACGCTGATTCGTAGGATGATGCTGTGTAGCTGGTTGGGTTGGTCTGGCTGCTGATGAAGACAGCGAAGATACGATTGCATCTTGCCAGAGCTTGCTCAAAGTATTGGATATCTCGGTCTCTTTCTCGTGAAATGTAGGAGAAAATTCTTCAAACGTGCTTGCATTAGCATCGGTAGTAGACTTATCCCCCTTTCTTGTTTTCGATACCTTGAGTTCTTTGCCTGAATATGATTCCAATCGTTTCAAACTTTCTCCCATAGGGTTTGCGTGCCTTCTTACATTCAAATATTCCCTATTCAATCTTTCAAATTCAATTTTTGTCTGTACTGTATGTGGAAGGGTGCCTTGTACTAAATTAAGTAACCCTTGATTACCGTTGGCATCGGAACCAGGATACGACCCATTGTTTCCTACACCAGGTGTGGCAGGTGTCATGGGTGTTAATGGTTGATGTTGTTGAGGAACAGACCCACTATACTGGAGGTCACGAATATTTGCCTGACTCTGATTGTTGTAGTTGTGAGAAAACATTAGATTGTTCAAGGACAAGTTTGAAAAGTTGGACATACGATTAGCATCTAAATTAGTAACGTCCATAAGTGAACTTTCTCTTTGTAGCCACAACCTCTGTTGTGTTCTAGTTTCTATATTGTGACCGTATTGCAGATCAGCTGACGATGTGGAATTGTTGGTTCGAAGAAAATCGGAAAAATTGTTAGTGCCATTATTGATAGCAGTCCCAGCAGGAGAAAGTGGTTTTACCTGCTGTTGCTTTTGTTGCGGCTTCTGTTGTGTTTTTTGTTGCTGTTGCTGTTGCTGTTGTTGCTGTTTTTTGTTCATCAAATATTGATTATTTGTTCGTTGCAAATTATTGAAAATGGTTTGATCGGGTTGGTACGAATTGTTTTGACTCACATTTTTACTTGTAGTTACTGGTTCTGCAGCATTGTTGAGCTCCATAGGATTGGCTTTAAATGAAATGCCACTTATTGCAGTTGAATTCAAAGCTTCATCACTTGGCATAGCTGGATATGCCTCTGTCATTTTCAAGTTGGCACTATGTTTTGGATCAATTTTTCTCACTAGACCTGTAGACTGTGACAATAGTAATGATCCACTATAAAAATTGTTTGCCTGTGAAAAATCATCCGTTGAACTCTTTGTAGAAGAACCAAGTTCAGGATGACTTGTGTTAACTTTGCTATCGATTGTGTTCCCTTCCTCCACAACTTCTAGTTTATCCTTAAACTTTGGAGGTTCTTCGGAAGCTGGGGTTGGCTCTGGTAATATTCTGTTTATTTGTTCATACAAACTGGGAATATTCTGTTCATCTTGCAGGTGTGTTGTTGATATAGTATCTTGACTATCAAACCTTTCAGGCACAGGAGCATTATTCTCTCCGGTGTCTTCATCATTCAGTAGATTTTCAACATCCTCATAATCTGCATCATCGTCATTTAATTGAAGAATAGCTTTCCCCTTGCGGGCACTGGATTTTAATCCAATACTGCATGTTGAATTGATATTTTTCAAAGATGTGGTGGACTTGTGTGTTGGCAAAGTCGGACTTGATGTTGTCTTTGTCATAGGTTGTAATGCTGTCATCTTGGTCAACGATCTACTATTTCTTTTCAAAGCACCACCTTGTCTGCTCTTCAACAAGACCTCGGTTGACTTTGATCGATTCAAATGTGGTCGCGCCGTTGCTCCGGTTGATGTCGATAACTTGGTTAGAGACTTGTTGTGAGATAGAGACCTATTGTGGGTTTTCAATCGGTTTGCCTGCTTTTTATTTAATGATGGGGTACTAGTGTTTCGTGGAATGTTACCAGTTGATGCTGGTCTTGGATTATTGGGGAGGGACGAACGAGTTACAGTGGAATTGTGAAATGGTGGGGGTTGAGAGTCCTTGCCCCCTCTTTTAGAACGAGCTGTATCATTTTCCGTGGACTGTGGTCTTGAATCATTGGAATACTCTTTTTTAGGTGTACTTTGTGCTGACATGACCTTGTTGGTTTAAAAATATGGGGATGTGGTGGTCTAGGTCTGTCTTTAGATATTGGTCACAACTATTTCATTTACGAATAAGAATTTATTTTGTATGAACAGTTGAAAAAAAAAAGACACTACTACACACACTCATACAATTTTGTTGAGCTGATTGTGCGAAAAATGTAACAACAAATTGTATATATTACTTATTTCGGAAGTCTACATCAACTTTATACCTAATGTTCGGTTTGAGTTCAATATCACATATCTAAAAATAAATGCTAGTTAGATAGGGGCTGCTAGAGGTAGTCTGGTGGAATTCACTGCATTTGCATGTTGTGGAATTTCAAATGTTTTTTGTAAATATTTCCAAGAAAAGAAATAAGCTTTTTCTAATCAATTTTTGAGACATAATTCTGCAGAGAAGAAATATATGGAGCTACAATTCAACCAGACAAAATAAACTCTATGAAATAGCAAAGCTTAATACTGTAATAAAATATTCCAGCTATTTAAATGTTTTACGAACTATTACTTCTAGAGGTTTTAGACCAAGTCGACCTATTTCAAAGTATAATCATCTACCTGATTTGACTAAGTAAAGTCTCAATTTATCTTTTTTTTTTGACTTTAACTTTGATTACATAACCATTCTTTTTTGAGTGTGGAAATACGATCGACATACACGTGTATTGATGAAGCTGTCATGAAGTCAAGTCATTTATTAATTTTAATTGACACACGTTTACATTATTAACTACCAACCATTGACAACTAATTGACAGTTAATAATGTACACGAATTAAAAAAGATTTAAGGTTTCTTTTTTTGCAGCCATTTGGCGATAACAAAGAATTTTGAAAACCAACCTCCTATTGTTGGCGTAAGTAAAATGAATAGAAAATATAACATCGAGGATATGATTCTAAAAAACTACACATGACTATTGAAAGTTTTCCATACCTTGACTTACCTAACCCCCACCTCGGCTTTATTCAAATAAATACTCGAAAATATGAAATTACTGCAAAGCCTCCAAAATTATAAAGTCTCGAAATATTTATCCGCTACCCCCTTTTCTATCAAACTTTTATTAAACGGCTCCAAAAAAATAGATGGCATCACCCCCAATTGTAAAGACAATGATACACACACGTGCATCATCAATAGCCAAAAAAATCTTAACAATAGCTATTTTCATTAAGCCCGAGGTTGATAAAACACTAATAGAACACTTAAAACAATAGCCTGCAAGAATACCCCCCCCATTTATTAAAACTAGTACAGTGTATGTCAATATAAATATCTTACTAAGGTGCCTTCTTGAACAACAATTTTCACATAATGCATATAAATATAATTTATTTGTAACTAATAACACCCAGATATCAACAAAAAGATGCTCTTGTCTAAATTATTCACATTAAGTGTCATTATTGTTGGTGCAACAGCTGAATTCCATTTACGTAACCAAGTTATTGTGAATCACGGATATTCTGATATTTCTGATGAAATATTTGACAACTTGTCTCGTGAAGATGGTGATTTCATCAATTTCAACATTAACAAAGTTCAAATTGCCAATGGGAGTGCTTGTGATAAATGTAAAAGTAGAATCATCAATGCCAAAAATTTGGTAGAACAAAACCCTGACAAAGAACATTTGGTTGGTTTATTATTGTTTAAAAATTGTTTGAACACTCAGTGGAGAGAAGCTTGTCAATGGACTGATTTCTTTGTCACCACCTCATCCAGAAATGAACAAAGATTTAATGATGATGGTCCTGATGCCGGTATTTCCTCTATTAGTAATGTCAATTTCTATGATAATGATTTCCTTCAAATAATCAAAAGATTCAACACTTCGAGTGAATATGATTTAGAAACTTATTGTTATTTCAAGGGGAACAAAGCTTGTAAGTTACCAGCAACTCCAAATGTCACGGAATTATTTGACCTTGAAAGTTGGTGGCCCAAAAAAGATAGCAAATATAACAAGCCTCCAGTTTACACCAATAATTCAGAAACATTTAATGTTTTACATGCCAGTGATTTCCATATTCAATTAGATTATAAACTAGGTGCTGAAGGTAACTGTACCCTGGTTCCATGTGGTACTTCTAGCTCGTACTCCAAAGATGCTCCAGGAAAGACATACAATTTCACAGACTATTACAAATCATTCAATAGTGATGTATCCGGTAATGATATCTCCTTCTATCCTGATTCCCATTATGATGAAAATGCCAAATTCTCCAAAGGAGACTACTACGATTTCCCTCAATACTTTGGCTGGTCTTTCAATAAAGCACCTGCAACTTCATTCGGTGCATATTTATCTGATGCTCCATACTTGCTTGTTAACAATTCAATTGTTGAAATGAAAAAGCTTCATCAAGAGAAGAACTTTGAATCTATTATTTTCACAGGGGACAGCTTCTCTCATAATGGTGAACTTGCCAACCCTGACGAGTTGAAATTCTCCGAAGCAGCTATTTTCAATCTGATCAATCATTATTTAAATGGTGTACAAGTTTTCCCTGCATTGGGTAACCACGATACCATGTTCAGATATGCCGAAGTTGCCCCACGTATTTACGTAAGCAATGCTAGTTATTATTGGAATGAAGATTATGTGACTGATCTTTGGGTAAATAATGGTTGGTTTGATAAAAAAGATGCCGACGCAATTAAAACCCATTATACTGGATATTCATTTACCACCAAGAGAGGATTGAAAGTTATTGGACTCAATTCCAATTTCTATTATGGTGACAATCTTTGGAGTTATGGAGAAACAACTACTAAACCGGACAAATTTGGTATTTGGAAATTCTTGATTGATGAATTGGTTGATAGTGAATCTCATGGTCAAAGAGTTTGGATTTTGGCTCATATTCCTTCAAACAATTATGATGTTTTGCCAATTCAATCACATATTTTTGCTGCCATTGTCAAACGATTCTCTCCTTACACTATAGCCAATTTGTTTTTTGGACACACCCATAGAACCCAGTATTCTGTCTACTATTCAACAAATGACACCAGCAAGATCGAGGATGCCCTTACTGTGTCTTGGGTGAATCCTTCTGTGACTCCATACACAAACTTCAACCCCGGATTCAGATACTATGAGGTGGAAAATGAGAGTTTCAACATTCGTAATTCATTTAGTTACTATTTCGATTTAAACGGAACATTTACCAACAGTGGTAATGAACCAACATGGAAATTGGAATATTCAGCCAGAGAATCATATGACCCTAAGGGAACTTGGCCAAAAGATGCTCCTCTCAATGGTACTTTCTGGCATTCATATGTCTCCAAATACTTGTGGAATACCACTGATACCCATTTCAATCAAAAATTTATGAATAACAAGTACAGACAAAGTCCACTTACTCCAAATTGTACCACAGCCAAAAATGCCCTTGATAACAAATGTTTCAACGATAATAATTGTTTCCTTTACTTTTTATCCGATGACAACATTAATTGTCAAAAAGGCTAGTTAGGTCATCAAGACTTGCGAGGAGTGGACCATAAGTATTCGTGTCTCTTTTTATTGTTTTTATTTTACTCTCCGTTAAATTTATTTCGTGATATTCTTTTTATACTATACAATGTTACATACATATCCTCCCTAAACCTCTAATTTTGACTCATATCTGCCAATGGATTGAATGTGGTTGGCGCATCAAATGTTGGATCTTTTGAAGGTATATAAACTGAAGATTCACCACGACCAAAACCACCACCACCACCTCCGCCACCTCTTCCACCTCTAAATCCACCCCTAAAACCACCACCTCGTCCTCTGTGACCACCTCTAAACCCACCTCTGAATCCGCCTCTGCCACGCCCTCTGTACCCACCACCATTTCTACCATTATCAAACCCACCAGCAGCTGCTATTTCTTGAGATGCTTGACCACCATGTTTACCTCTTCCAAATTGTCTTCCTTCACGGAACCCAGGATCCAAATCAATCGATATACTTTGAGAATCCAAAATGGTCGATTGTAAAAATTTCATGGCATTTAAAGAACCTTGTTCAGTTCGATATATCACAAAGCAAAACCCACAGGGAGTTAATTTATTTCTATCTAATCCCATTATAATTCTATCAATAGCACCACATTTCAGAAATAATTCATGTATTTGTTCTTCAGTGGTGAAATGAGATAAATTACCAACATACACGGTTTTCAGAGTCATTGCTCTTTCCAATTCTCCATAATTGTGTCTCGCCTTTCTGATTAAGTAAGCAGATGGCTTATCTAGTCTTTCTGCAGAGTTTTTGAAATTGTCTTCAATAAGATTCATCTTTGAGTGTTTGGTTGATGAGTAGATGGGGTTGTCTTTTAGAAGTATATATTTTTTTTCTCTCTACAAAAGATTATCAACAATAATGATGTTACTTAGCGTTCCCACAGGTAAATTTTTTTTTCAAGCGAGAGAGGGATTTTTTTTAGAACAACATTCTCGCTTTTCAGACATTTAAAAAGATAGAGGGACTTTTTGAAACCAAAAAGCCCACGTATCAACTTTAAATCGAATTTTATTGACTACCATCTTCCTGAATTAACTATGTTGAGTAGATTGGGATTTAGCACAGGTATACGATCCATTTACAGTGTTCTGGACCAACCATCCTTTGTTTCTGAACCATGGGCTATTTATCCTGCTAAACACAAGACCAATGGAAAAATTGTTTCAGTTTTCATTTTTGACAAATCAAAATTTGAAACCCAAGTTAGTAGGTTGCATACTACTTCTTCGAGTGTGAAAAATCCTAAAGTAGTGATAAGTGAATGCTATGAATTGATAAAATATGAAGTTAGTCAATTAAGTAAATTGAAACATCCACAATTATTACAAGTTTATGAAGTATTAGAAGAAACCAAATCGAAATTCTTATTTGTTACTGAACCTGTGATTGATAATTTAGTTACGGTGAATCCAAAAGATTTAGATGATTTATCTATTCAAAAGGGACTTTTACAAATTTCTAAAGGATTACAGTTTTTACATAGTTATGGGTCAATAATCCATTTGAATTTACAACCTTCATCAGTTTATATTAATAATCAAGGGGATTGGAAATTAGGTGGGTTTAAATTCTTACAAAACTTGAATGAAATTTCACCACAAGAAAGAGAAAACTTCTATATATTGAATAATATGTCAGTGGTACCATTTGCAAATTTTAATTTAAATTTCACAGCACCAGAATTGATTATTGATTCTCATACAAAATTGGATTTTGCCAATGATATATGGTCATTAGGTCAATTAATTTATTATTTATATAATCATCATGATTTATTGATCAATTGTTTTGATGCCAATAGTATTTCTGATTATAAACAAGAATTTCGGAAATTTGAACAAAAATTCTATAATCATAAACCAACAGAATTGAAATATGTATTAAAAGATATTCCTGACAAATTATATCCTTTATATCCACAAATCTTGGCAAGATATCCTCATGATAGAATCACATTGGACCAATTTATGGATTCAGAGTTTTTCAATGGCAGTATTATAAAGGCAATGTGGTTTATTGATGAATTTTCCACGAAATCAATTGATGAAAAATTGGTGTTCCTAAAAGGACTATCAGAAGTCGACCCACAACAATCCAACAATTCACCGTTAATTTCACAATTCCCTCCATCATTCAGATCACTGAAATTGTTACCATTATTAATTGATTTATTGACAAATGAATTGAATGTGTTGACAGAAGCTGCAATTGATCCTAAGACTGATGAATTGATTTCAGAGTCTTTAACCATTGTGTTGAAAATATCTGAAACATTGTCAAGTTTGACATTCCAAGATAAAGTATTTGATACTCTTTTCAAAGATAATCCAAGGGATAAAAAGGCGCCACAAACATTCACTAAATTAATAAATTCTTCTGTGAGAACTAGGTTGACATTGATTAACAATTTTGATACCATTCAAACAAAATCAAAAGATAAACAATTTGTTCAATTTTTCAAGGGCATTATTGATTTAGTTTTAACAATATCTCCTAAAGAAAGCAATCAAATAGAATTACAAATTCAATTGCAAGAAAAGTTTTTAGGATTCATACCTCAATTTGTTGATAAGCTTGATTTCCCATATATAAAGAATACTTTAGTTCCATTATTGAGTCAAGTGTTCAAAACAACCACTATTTTGTCAACCAAACTAACTACTATTGATACATTCGAAGGATTAGTCGATAAGAAAATCATTGATAAAATCATTGTTAACGAACAATTATTCCCCATTATGAAAAATTTGAAAAGTAGAGATAAAAGAATTGTCACCAAGATGTTAAATTTTTTCTCCAAATTGGCTACAAGTGAACATATTAATTTAGATTTAGAAACAATAGTGGAGTCAATAATCCCTCAAAGTTATTCCCTTGCATTTGGATGCAATGATTGTAATCAATTGGAATTCAATAAATTTATTGCAATTATAAATTCTGTGCAAAAGCAATTGGTTGAGAAAAAATTGTCTACTTTAACGAAAACTTCATCCAATGGATTTTCTAATGGACACAAAGGTGGTACAAATGAAGCTGGTAGTAATAATTTTGAAGCATTGTTGCAAACACAAACGATACACGACGTCCCCGATGAGATTAACGCTCCAAAGGGAAAAGTAATGCAACCAAAGAGAAAGTCATTCACGTCCACCACGACCACCACCACTAGTAGTACCACCACAAAATCAAATTCTGCATCTTCAAAAAATACGACCGAGCTTCGTAATTCAAATGCTTTAAGACCAAGACCAAGACCAACTAAAAAACCCACTAGTGGATTAGCATTTGGCGCTACGAATGCTCAATCAAATACTACCAACAATAGACTATTAAACACATTGAATTCTACATTTGATAAAAAGCAAGAAGAAGATGATTTTGATGATTTCCAACTGGCATCAGGTACATCTGCATCAGAGTTATCATCAAGCAATAAAAATGGTACTCTAAACTGGCAAGGTGAAGTGAATAAAATGAAAACATTACCAAATACTCCAACAACTGCTGAATCGTTCAAGGTTCTGAAGTCACAACGACAAGTAGAAACGAAAAACGTTAATTATCCACCAGGATTTAACACAAACATGGTGTTATCTCCGAAATCATCATCATCAGTCAATGCCAATGTCAAATCATCAATATCAACAACATCCAATAGTAATATCAACAATTCTGATTTACTAGATTTACTATAAGAAAAGAAAAACACGCGGCATACACCAATTGACAAAGAGAAAGTATGAAATTTGTGTTCTTTGTTTCGTTTATGTTGGTTTTTTTGAATCCTAAGATCAAATTGTACATAGAGTAGTAAAGTGTAAAATTGTCGTACCATAATTATATGTAAGTAGTTTAGTTTGTATGCACACACGGGGAATATAAGGAAGCAAACGATTTACAAACCAATTGGGGAGGGTAGTACTTGAAACCTATACTGATGTATTTTACAATCAATTGTTACTAATCTCCATCAGATGATTGGAAGAAATACCAGGTAGGTAGAAAGTATTTGAGATCAAACTGAGATATGGGTCTATAACGTTGGTTGACTTGGCTGCTCGTACCTGAAATAAAAAATTGTAGTATGATTTCTGATTATAATACGATCGATCGATTGTTTTGAATTTTTGGTAAGCGGGAAAGAAGAAAATAGAGTGGTGTGTGTGTGTCGTGGTTTCCTGATTGGGAGAAATCACGATCTCAATTCAAAATGATATCATATCTACATAATATGACAATATGGAAGACAAAACTACACGGATTTCACAATCTTGAAGTATATTAGGTTGTCAATCTACATAGAGGAGTAGAACGGATGTAAAGGAACGGAATATGGAATATATAATAGTGCAACTCAAAACGTGTGAAACCCAACTCCATAGGCTAAAAATAAACCGATCTTCGGATAGGATAGGGGATGAGGTGGTGGTGGGGGACAGAGGACGGGAAAAATTAATGCGAGAAAGAAAAAAAGCAAAACCGTAAGGCGGCAAGAAAGAAAAAAAGAAAAAAGAAATTTAGACTTTTTTCTGTCGTCGTCGTTCCCATCTGATATAAAACTTGTATTGTATTGTAACATCGTTCCCATCGTACCTTTTACTTAAGTGAAATATAAAAAAAAAATCCGATGTGCAGGAATGCAATTGTTTTGCGATATTATTATTTTCAGCATCCCTCTAATCTAAGAAATACTTTGTAGCCATATAGGAAGACTACGCGAGACCACACTTGCATATACATACAAACTTCTTCTGTTTTTTTTTGTATTAAACTTCCTTCAAAACTACTTGTTAAGCTTTTTTTCTTCCACCTATTTTGATAGATTTTTTTCATTTTCATTTTCATAGTTGTTTTGAAATTGGAAAAAAAAAAACATTCAATAATAAACATAGTGGAGTGGTGTTACTTTCGTTTAAGTATTCCTTTGCATTTGCTAAAATCTGATTTATATATTTATTCAAGTGTTTGGCTTTAATCTTTGCTATTAATATAATTTCTGCTTTTTTCTTTTCTTTAATAAACCATAACAGATAATCCCTTTTTTTTTATTAAAATCAACTAAGGTCAACCTTCCCATCACATTACTGCTTACTTTAGGAGGTTCTTTAACAGTTTCCCATTTTCCTTCCAATTGTTAGTCCTTGCTCATTATCATATCTTGACCTAAGATTCCTACAATCTAGATATCTTTGGACATTCTATTCCCTTCCCATTTCTTTCCCTATTGTGCATATAAGTTCAATCTTTTTTTCTTCCTTTCGGATTCGGTTTAGCTAATTTTACTACCATGGATATCGTACTAGAAATTTGTGACTATTATCTTTTTGATAAAGTTTACGCTGATGTTTTCCCTAAAGATGGTGCTGTTCATGAATTTTTGAAACCAGCTATACAATCATTTTCACAAATAGATTTCCCAAGTCTCCCAAATTTGGATTCATTTGATACAAATTCTACTTTGATTTCTTCAAATAATTTCAATATTAGTAATGTTAACCCAGCAACTATTCCAAGTTATTTATTTTCTAAAATTGCTAGTTATCAAGATAAATCAGAAATTTATGGATTAGCTCCTAAATTTTTCCCAGCTACCGATTTCATTAATACTTCATTTTTAGCCAGATCAAACATTTTCAGAGAAACTTTATCACTTTTCATTATCACTACCATATTTGGTTGGTTATTATATTTCATTGTGGCTTACTTATCATATGTTTTTGTTTTCGATAAGAAAATTTTCAACCATCCAAGATATTTGAAAAACCAAATGTCTTTGGAAATTAAACGTGCCACTACTGCCATTCCAGTTATGGTTTTATTAACTATCCCATTCTTTTTATTAGAATTAAATGGGTATTCCTTCCTTTATTTAGATATCAATGAATGTACTGGTGGTTATAAAGCTATCTTGTGGCAAATTCCTAAATTCATTCTTTTCACCGATTGTGGTATTTATTTCCTTCATAGATGGTTACACTGGCCATCTGTTTACAAAGTGTTACATAAACCTCATCACAAGTGGATTGTTTGTACTCCATTTGCTTCTCATGCTTTCCATCCAGTTGATGGGTTCTTCCAATCTTTACCTTACCATCTTTACCCATTATTATTCCCATTGCATAAAGTATTGTACTTGTTTTTGTTCACTTTTGTTAACTTTTGGACTGTCATGATTCATGATGGTAGTTACTGGTCTAATGACCCAGTTGTCAATGGTACCGCTTGTCACACTGTCCATCACTTGTATTTCAACTACAATTACGGTCAATTCACTACTCTTTGGGATAGACTTGGTAACTCTTACAGAAGACCAGATGATTCATTGTTTGTCAAAGATGCAAAGGCAGAAGAAGAAAAGAAGATTTGGAAAGAACAAACTAGAAAAATGGAAGAAATTAGAGGAGAAGTTGAAGGTAAAGTTGACGATAGAGAATATGTTGAACAATGATTGGTACATCTTTGTTTTGGACCATTGACTATTTTTCCAATTTTGATGATATAGATATTTTATTTTATTTTTATTTTTCGTTTTTGTTTTTGTTTTATTTTTTTTTAAGTTTAAGTTTGAGTTTGAGTTTAAAATTTTGAGATTTGATGAGTTTCAATTTATATGTTGTGTATTACAAACTTTTGTTCTTTAAGGTCCCGGTCGTGATGATGATATTGATGAAGATTAAGGACAATCTTGAGAGTTTTCTTTTTGATGTTAAGACATTTCTTCTCCATATTGTAAGTAATTTCACAAGTATTTTAAAATATAGTAACAAATATATAGTGTTTATTTATGAAATGGTATTTAATATTGCATTATCCTATATTTAGTGAATCAAGGGTTACATGGATCTGTGTGGCACGTGTGTGATGATCTGGTTGGCTTTGATTTACGAAAAAAATATTAAGATTATTTTCAATTATCAACACCAAATTAAAAATAATACTAACTAACTTACATTACATCAACAAAAATTCATTTCTATGTAATTATATGTACGGCATTGAACAGTTTAAACAATTATTATTAAGCATGATTGTTTTCTCATCTACCATATTCATTAATCCTCATTGGTCGAACGGAAGAAAGGAAGTATGAAAACAATGATGATTCTCTAAATACAGTTTTTTAAATCGCTCAAAAAACTTTTTTACAACCACAAATTGAGATTTCAAAGAAACTTGACGAATCTCTTTCTAATTTTAATCGAACTTTAAATACACCTTTCTTTCTTTGGATATAAAAAGTGTTAGCCATTTCAGTTTGTTTAGAAGTAGAAGAAGCTCTATTATATACCACACCACCACCACCGTCAACCTTTACACCTGGTGATACTATCAACACCCATAACGCAAAACCAAAACAAAGAGGCTTTAACTTTGCGGTAAAAAAAAAGATTACGCACGATCCATTTTCAAATGCATATGGCAGGAGCTTGGAAAGTAAAAAAAAAGAGTATATATATAGAAGACGAATACTAAAGATTCCACGCACCAAAAGTTTATTAGTCTCTCCACACACAAAGCTATCTTTTCACTAGCACAACTTTATCAGATTCAACCACCACTTTACATATTGGCATGAAATTTGCTGAATCTTTGAAAGAAGGTTTAGTCCCTGAATGGCAGGATCAATATGTGGATTATAAAGAAGGGAAAAAATTAATTAAAAAATGTAAAAAATTACAAGAAGAGTATGCTTTTGAAGACACTTTGAAATTCCAAAAGAAAGATATTAACAATACTACTGATGATAGAACACCTTTGATTGTCCCTACAGAACCTCAGCAAGTGTATACTACAGGAGCCATAGATGAGAACAATGAGAATGAAGTTGAAGGAATACCACCCTTATCAGCTAGTCAATATTCTAACTCCGGGTATAGTCGACGCCGATTATCTATCTTTGCTACTTCAGTTAGATCCTCTAGCAAAAAAGATGACTATATAAAAGAAAAGGCAAACTTTACCAAATGGTTGAATGAACAACTTATGAAAGTTGATGATTTTTATATTGAAAAGGAACAAGATGTGTATGAACGATTCTTGCTCTTACAAGATCAATTATATCAACTTCGAGATCAAAAGACTCAACTTATCAAAGAGAAAAATATTCATGACAACAAAAACCATCCAGTTAAATCTAATACTGATCATGTTGTCAACAAAGTCAATGATTTTGCTTTCCATACAAAATCAATCATCAGTAATTTGAATAGATTTGAATTACCTAGCTTACCGTCATTACAATTCTTGAAAAAATGGAGGACAAAAAATAAACGGGACAATCAATTTCAAGATGAGATATCTTTGCAAATCCAAGATAAAGCAGATCTAAACTATGCGGAGAATAGGGTGAGAAATGGGATTGTTGATATAACGGAAGGCGCAACCATTGATCTGACATCACTTGAAGAATCTGATGGTGAATCGATTTTCATCCCTAACGTTGCTGCACCACAACCACCACCACCTCAAACTGAAGAACAATTACGGAAAACTAGACGACGTGATTATGCCTTACATAAACAACATTTTGGGGTGCCATATTTATACGCAAGAAAACGATTGAAGTCAGCATTATTAGAACATTATAGAGCATTATCATTATTAAAATCATTTAAAACCATGAATCGAACTGCATTTAGAAAAATCACCAAGAAATATGACAAGGCATTAAAAACAGAACTTATGCAACCTTTTATGCATAAAATAGACACAACATCTTATTTCTTAACCAGTGATTTACTAGACAAGTTAATCAACCATGTCGAAGAATTGTACATTGTATTCTTCGATTCAACATCAACCGATAGAAAGCATTCATTGGAAAAATTGAAAACCATTGCATACGCCATCAATGCATCAGAAATGAGACCGCCATCATTTTATAAGGAATTTTTTGTTAGTGGATTATTTCTTGGATTTGGATTGCCGTTATTTGTGTTGGCACTTTACACGGCGTTAGATAAAACTTTGAATAGAGACATGACAGAGGGGAAATACTTGTTACAAATTTGGGCAGGGTTTTTCCTTTTGAATTTAACGTTTATTTTATTTGCAGTTAATATGGCAGTATTTGATAAATTTAAAATCAATTATAGATTTATTTTTGAATTCAATATTGCTACAACATTAAATTATAAACAATTTTTAGTGTTACCATCATTTGGATTTGCATTTTTCACTATTTTAGCATGGTTCAGTTTTAACAATTATTGGCCATCTGATTTTCCTGGAAGGGATTGGCCATGGATTTATTTTGCTGTCATGTTAATAATTTTTTTCTTACCGGGGAATATACTTTATGGTAATAGTAGAAGATGGTTACAAGTAGCCCTTTGGAGATTATTATTGTCTGGATTATACCCTGTGGAATTCCGTGATTTCTTTTTAGGTGATATTGTGAGTTCATTGACTTATACCATGGGGAACATTTCATTTTTCTTTTGTTTATATTCACATCATTGGAAAGGGACATTACCAGGCCAAATACCATCACAAAATACTTGTGGATCAGATAAATCTCGATTAATGGGATTTTTCAGTACTTTGCCCAGTATATGGAGATTTTTACAATGTATTCGTCGTTATATGGATACTGGTGATTGGTTCCCACATTTAGCAAACCTGATGAAGTACACAATTACAGCAATATATTATATCACATTGAGTATCTATCGTATTGATAGAAAAACCCAAAATAGGGCAGTGTTCATTGTGTTTGCATCTATGAATTCCATTATTTCATCAATTTGGGATATTGTTATGGATTGGTCATTATTACAATCTGATTCGAAAAATTTCTTATTGAGGGATCATTTATTTTATAAGAATCCAAATTATTATTATGCAGCAATGATTACTGATGTAATTTTAAGATTTCAATGGGTTTTCTATGCATTTTTCACTCGACAAATTCAACAATCAGCAGTGACAAGTTTTTGTATTGCTGTAGCAGAAATACTTAGAAGATTCATTTGGATACTTTTCCGAATGGAAAATGAACATGCCACCAATGTCATTTTATTTAGAGCTTCCAAAGATACCCCATTACCTTATTCTGTGTCGAACAAGGTTGAAAAAGCCATCAAGAAATTAGTTGAATTACGGTATTACTCCAAGTTTTCTGAACAACAAGAACCTAATTTCCAAGATTATTCAATGGATTTCCAATCTACTAGTCCTAGCAATGTTGGTGTTAATGCATCTACTACTATTGATACTTCAGCAACTACTGGTTATTCTGCTGCTCGTGATAGGGATACACATATCGATGAAAGTTCTATTCCAATCAGTAGGAAAACTATTGCTAGTACCGAATTATCACGTCGTAAAAGTACTTTTAAAGTGATTAGTGATCGATTGAATCGAGCTCACATTAAAGATTTTCAACGACGTAAAACTGCATTACAAATTGAAGATGATAGTGATGACGACGAAGATGAAGATGAAGATGAATTAAGCTTACCACCAATTCGGAGGACAGCAACCACTGGAGGATCAAGTAGATTGACATCATTAAGAGAAACCGAAGAAGTATGAGTGAAGAAGTAGTTTCATCATTAGTTCGATTCTACTTTAAAACTGTATATATTTATATCTATTATTTATTAGTATATTTATTTATTGGAATCATTTACTCCATTGGATAGTAAATATTCACTTTTCGGAGAAAACAATATTTTAATATGTTTTTCCTTGTGATTAATTAATTCCAAAAACCCTTTTTCAATTCCATCTTGTAAATGAATTTTCAGAGTAATCAACATTTTCAATTCATCAATAGATATTAAACCATTTTCAATTGCTTTAATTGATTCTTCAAAATCTTTTTTAACAAAACAAATTGATCCAGTTAACATTTTTTCTGAAAGGGTAATTTCCATAGGATATAATGGAATTGATTTATGAGCCCAAATGGCAACATTTGTTGCACATCCACGAATTTTCAAAGTTTTCAATCCAGTTTCAAAAGTTGCCTTAACTCCAGAACAATCATATGAATATTCATAACCATAACCTCCCGGGGATAATTTTTTTAAATCTTCAACACATTGTTCGATTGATTTACCCGTAGGGTCAAAAGTAATAACTCCTAATTTCTCTGCCAATTGACGTCTTGCTAATGCTGGTTCACTTAAAACAATTTGGGAGACTTGATTACCTTTCAAAGCAAAAATTGTTGTTAATCCAATGGGGCCACCACCTAAAATTAATGCATTAGAACCAGGTTTAAAATTTGATACTTTAACAGCATGCCAACTAACAGCTATTGGCTGAATTAACGCGGCTATATCCATAGGGATTTTATTCTGATCAAATGCAATAACTTTCAGACTAGCAACAACTAAATATTCTGCACATCCACCATTAGCAAATCCACAACCAATTAAAGCAAGATAATCACACGCATTATAGTTACCCGAAACACAACTTGGACAATTTGGTTTAGGCAGATCGCCATTTTTAGGATCTTGGTAACGATGTCTATCTAAACAAGTTCCTGTCACTTCAACAACAACTTTATCACCCACTTTAACATTGGTTACATCATCCCCAATAGCAATTACTTCACCACTAATTTCATGACCCATGACTTGAATTGATTCCATTTGAGAAATTTCATTCAATTCACCTTTCGGTGGGAAAAAAATCGGCCCATCACTATATTCTTTTAAATCAGTACCGCAAATCCCACAATAATGAACTTTGATTTTGACATCATCCAGTCGAATGATTTGTGGATCAGGGAAATTGGGGTCGTATCTAATATCTCCTCTATCGTGGTATACAATTGCCTTCATAATCGGAAGTGAAATAGCCTATAAGTGAATAAATAATGTGAATATATACGGGAAAAGCGGGAAAAAGCTTTTTATATTTATATTAGACACTTTTTGAGAAGATTTTTACAATCAATGCAAGTGTTCTTTGCTAATCTTTGAAATCGTTGAAATCTTGAAATTTTCTAAAGTATTGTTCATTTTGTGTCATATTAAAAACAATCTGAGATTTCCTTCGTGTTCATTCTACAGTGTTTTGTGGTTTTCTTTGAATGCGTGTTTAATTTCGTTTTCCACTTGACACAGACAACAATATTTCTTGGAATTGTAATGATAGATAATAACAATCCACAAACTGTGTTACATTGTCGTTGTCCACCCAATCCAACAAAGAGAAAAAACTATCGTAAAGCGCCAGTACCCATTTGGTAGCAAGACTTTCACTTTTTTATCAAAATCACAATTTTTATTGTCTTACTTCAATGTCTACACCCATCTACTTTCTAGCTCAATTGAGTGGCTGTTTAGGAACATAAGGCTCTTCCAAATATTTAATATCTTCTTCAGTCAACTTCAAAACTGTAGCTTTTAAAATATCATCAACACGTTCAACAGAAGAAAGTCCAACAATTGGATTACATCCTTTACTAATAACCCAAGCTGTAGCGACAACAGCCATGCTTACTTTGTGGTCTTTGGCAATTTTCTCAACACGAGAAATAATTTTTTTATCAGCATCTGTCAATTCATCAAGATGTAATAACTTAAAAGTTTTATCTAATTTATCTCTTGAGTTTTCAGAGCTGGTATCAACTGGACGAGTTAACACCCCTCTTGCAATGGGTGACCAAGGAATTATCCCAACTTTGCTAATGAAATTATCTTTACAAAATGGAATCATTTCTCTTTCTTCTTCTCTATGAATCAAATTATAATAGTTCTGCATACTAATGAATTTATGCCAATGATTTTGTTCAGCAATAAATTGTAGTTGAGCAAATTCAGTCGCCTTCATAGATGAAGCACCAATATATCTTGCCAATCCTTGATCAACAACATCATTTAATGTTTTCATAATTTCTTTTTTCGGAGTATCTTTATCCAATCGATGAATTTGTAAAACATCAATATATGTTCCTAATCTTTCCACTGAATTTTGAACGGCTTGTAAAACATGTTTTCTTGATAACCCTTGAGAATTATAATAATCTAAAACTGGGAAATTATCTCTTGTTGCCAATGAAAATCCAGGAGTTTGAGGATCAACGGGGAAGAAAACTTTGGATAAAATAACAATTCTATCACGAGGAATATTGAATTTTTTAATAAATTTCCCAATTAATTCTTCAGATTTCCCATTAGAATAAACATCTGCAGTATCAAATGTTCTTAATCCAACATCATAACATCTTTTCAATATTTGGAAAATTTTCTCTTCATCTTCTAATACCCATTGAGCCCATCTTTTGTCTCCATAACTCATACAACCGACAATAATGGGGGCAATTTTTAATCCTGATTCACCCAAATTGTTATATTTAAGTTCAATTGACATGATTGATATGTTTTTGGAATGGTAATGATATGTTGTGTGGATGACTTTTTCCTATTACAAAAGATTGAATGAAATATTTTTGGATAATTGTCAAAACTTACTTTTGTCGGGTTTATATAGGGAGAATTATTTGCCTTTTCTCTTTTTTCGTTTCTAGCCCACCCCTTTAATTTTCAGCAAATTCGGTAAATTTACCCAACAGGAAAATTTCCGAGAACATTCTTTAAATCACCCCATACATATCGTGATTATTCCTAACACCGACTGGCTCAAAAAAACAATTGTTTCAAAGTTCAATGTCAGAGTTGACTATCTTGATTGGGTAAATTTCCGAACTTTATACATGCGATGTGGTTTAATCACCGTATTATGTTCGGATCATAAGTTCCGAAGCTGTACAGGGTTCTATTGCCTGTAAATAAACTGACCACTTATACTATTAAACATGGTATGACCTAAATTTGTCAGACTATAAGTCAATATCAACTTGAATAGTGTTCAGTTAATAGAATACATTCAAGATAAATAGTGTAATCAAACAGCGGGCACCAGAGGAACAATGGCAAATGAAAAGTATTGCCACTTACCTATATCAATTATCACACAGCAGCTAAAATCAATGTAACAAGTCAATCTTTGTTGAATTGGTTTTCATAAAGTATTGCACTATTATCCAGCCTCATACTTGTAAACTTCTTCTTCCTGATAAGCGCTTCCATTGCATTTCCATTGATTGTAACATTCACACGACTCTGTTTTAGTGTCTCATCAAAACACATCTTTCGCTTTTTTTTGCTCTCATTTTCAATCAATCCAATGAAAATTATTTTTTATTTGATTACCAACTGTTATATCTTCAACTAACTAATTTCTTATAATCTCAATACTAGTTAAAACAATGGTTGACGGATATAAAGAAGTTTCAGAATCATTTGATCGTTCTAAAATCCAACATAACCCTTATGGTCCTAATCCAGGTGATTTTCTTTCGAATGTTGGCAATTTCCAATTGATTGAATCAACTTTGAGAGAAGGTGAACAATTTGCCAATGCATTTTTCAGCACCGAAACCAAAATTGAAATTGCTAAAGCCTTAGATGATTTTGGGGTTGATTATATTGAATTGACTTCACCAGTGGCATCTGAACAATCAAGAAAAGATTGTGAAGCCATTTGTAAATTAGGTTTAAAAGCCAAAATATTGACTCACATTAGATGTCATATGGATGATGCCAGAGTTGCTGTTGAAACTGGGGTCGATGGAGTTGATGTGGTTATTGGAACTTCCCAATTTTTAAGACAATACTCTCATGGTAAGGATATGAATTATATTGCACAAAGTGCTATTGAAGTCATTGAATTTGTCAAATCTAAAGGTATTGAAATCCGTTTCAGTTCTGAAGATTCTTTTAGATCAGATTTGGTTGATTTACTAAACATTTACCGTACTGTTGATAAAATCGGTGTTAACAGAGTTGGTATTGCTGATACTGTTGGTTGTGCTAACCCAAGACAAGTTTATGAATTGGTGAGAACATTGAAATCAGTAGTCAATTGTGACATTGAATGTCATTTCCATAATGATACTGGTTGTGCCATTGCCAATGCATACACGGCTTTGGAAGGTGGGGCCAGATTGATTGATGTTTCCGTATTGGGTATTGGTGAAAGAAATGGTATTACTCCATTGGGTGGGTTAATGGCCAGAATGATTGCTGCTGATCGGGAATATGTTTTATCAAAGTATAAAGTTCATAAATTGAGAGATATTGAAAATTTGGTTGCTGAAGCGGTTCAAGTTAACATTCCATTCAATAATCCAATCACTGGGTTCTGTGCTTTCACTCATAAAGCTGGTATCCATGCTAAAGCTATCTTGGCCAATCCATCTACTTATGAAATTTTGAGTCCAAGTGATTTCGGTTTAACCAGATATATTCACTTTGCTAATAGATTGACTGGTTGGAATGCCATCAAATCAAGAGTTGATCAGTTGAACTTGCATTTAACTGATGAACAGTGTAAAGAAGTCACTAACAAGATTAAGAAATTGGGTGATGTCAGACAATTGAATATCGATGATGTGGATTCAATCATCAAAGATTTCCATGCTGATATGTCAACACCACTTTTGAAATCAAATGGAGCGGAAGAAGAACCAGATGTAAAAAAACAAAAAGTTTAAAAGTCAGAGAGTAATTGTAAACACATATACCCTCAAAAAGATATATATATAGAAATATTTTTTGTTTTGATCTCTATTTTGATATATACAAATACAAATATATATACAGAAACAGGTTGAGTGGAAATAAGTTTATTTATTTATTTATTTATTGATCTATACTATGGCTATGATGTAAATTGTTTAGTGTCACACACATTGACAATACTCCAAACAAAATTGACATGGTAATGCAGGTTTTAAAAGATTGGAAATGCTTTCCGGAATTGATGGAAACACCCTGTTTTCTATCAATAATGTATATAACCAATGCTGTTATCAAATTGATGATAGATACAATAGTACAAATATATTCCAATGTAGTGTACATGATTAATGCTTTAACTTAACTTAACTTGTCTGATATATATAGTATCAAGGGGAAAGAGGGGAAATCACAATTAAGTATTATCGTAGATGAAAGCAAGAAAAGATCGGAGTAGGCAAGTTTAGGTATGGATATAGTTTCTCAGTTACGCTGTAGAAATTGGATAGTATTGTATATAATAGATATATCTATTCATGGAGTGATGAATAAGAATGAACTGTGATGATGACGATGGGGAGGTAGTAATTTATAATAATATATTAATTAAATTACATTGAATGTAGAAGAACCAATATAGGAAAAATGAACCATTAAAAAGAAAGAAAGAAGGAAGAAGAAAAAAATAATATTGTAATGAAAAATTAATTTAACTACGAATGATTCTTCTGCTTTTCTTTTGGTTTCTTTTTTTTTTTCTTTCAACGTAAAAGTATACTTTTTTTCCATTACTGGTAAATTTCAATATAGTTTGATTTCCCGTCTAACGGTTTACTCAAACAGATACAGCCATACACTTTTGAAAGTGCTTATAGATTGTTTACTAGGCTTTGATACTATATCACTATAGTATTAAACTATGTAGTAGTGACAGAAATAAACTCCAAAATCTTCTTAACCACACACTACTTTGTAGAAAATACCACGTTGTAGAAATTGTTGGCTAGCCATTGTTTTTCTTTTATACTCTTTGGTGCTACCAATTTTACAAATACTATTACAACTCATTACTGAAGCCAAATTGTAGTACTTTCTATCATTAACAAATTAGAATAGATTAATTCACAAATAGTCACCAGTTATGTTCCAAATATAGTTTTGCAATGATTCAATATAAATAACTCTTGTATAGTTCGAGTCGTGTAGTACACAATTCCAATCCATTAACAAGCCTTGAAGTTGAAAAAAAAATCCATAAGCGCATCTCATACAACTCAGCTCATCTTACATAAAGAAAGCCAACTACTGTATTATACAACACTATTATATCCAATGGCAGCATCAGACGCTCATAATAACAATAAGAAAAGGTCAAATAGAAGAAAAAAAAAGAGAAGAACAGAAGATTTTTCTTCTTCGAGTGAATCATCCTCTTCATCATCCTCTGAATCAGATCACGAAGACTTAGATGAACCTGAAAAAGAAATACTGAAACAAGATATAAACATCGATGATATAGATATAGAATCGGACAATGAAAATAGTGCTTTGACAAATGATAAGGGTAATAAATTGATACCGCAGAATTTATCAATAACTGAAAAACAACAATTAAGTACTGTACCATTCACAACAACATCGATTTCTAATATCACTAATGATAATCAAATTAAAAACATACCAAATATAAATGAAATTAGCAAAAATTTGGATCAAAAGAAAACTCAATTGAACAATGAATTCTTAAAAATTATGACTACTGAATTTGGCGATGATTTAGATGAATTAAGAAAGAAACCAGATTTCACAGAAAAATCATTGGTGATACTAGCTAAAACTTTGCAACTGGGGGTTAATATGTTTGACATTGATGTTTTAAATGGGTTAATACAAGAGAGTGGAAATACTAGTAATCAATAGACTTCATACACGACATATTTTTTAACCGTGGACGATACCATAACACGGCCACTTTTTTTGGTGGGATTCACATTTCAACTGTAATGACTTTGTCAAGTATTAACATGATACACATTATGCATAACCAAGCATCAGGTTTGTTGTTGTAAATTGGAGAAATAAAACTGGAGAAATGTATTATAATAAATCAAAACGTGGTGAACAATAGGACTGGTGGTGCTAAACCTTAAAAATATCTTTAGTATCTTTCAATGTCTTCAATTTGCAACTGCTATTTTACAGTATAGAAATGTATATATTGCATATTAAAACGTGGATATACATATAAAAATATACATTACTACTTATTTGACGAGTATTATAAATTTGACTCAATTTCTCAATCTTTCTCATTCTCCTTGGTGTCTGATCTTCTCTCGTTTAAAATAGCTTCTACTTATTTTGTGCAACAACGTGATAAAATATTATTCTCGCTTTAATCTTCCTCCCTTTTTCATTTATTACTGGAAAGTAAGCTCAATTGCAACACTTACATACAATTTGTTTCCTCATTGAATGAATTGGCAAAGACTAGGTTTTAAACTCAATTAAATTAGTTCTGTCAATACTTCAACCCACGTCCCTTTTTTTAATATAAAAGAACTCCTCAGCTCATCATGACTGGTGTAGCAAACTCGGAAAACGCGGAGAATAATAATGTGAACGAACAAACCCAACTATTAGAGAGCAACAATAACAATGACAATACTCAAACAGATATTAGTGTCACTGACACTAATGTGATTTCACCGTCACTGGCAGAATTGGAAGAGCAAAGTGGACTTCAAGATTACTTGGCAACACCCCCTACCACACAAGAAACGGATCCATTATTAGCAGCAAATAACAAGTCCCCCAATGCAAGACCTGAGAACAGTAATACTGACAATGGTAATGAAAATGAAAATGAGGAAGTCTATAACGATGACGATAACATGAGCAGAGTGTTACGATTAGCCAGAAGACCAAGTTTCATATGGGTTTGTTGTTTGGGTATAGTGGCATTAATTATTTTTCAATTAACATTTTTACCTCGTACATCATTAGCTAGAGATTATAGAAACTGGCATGGTATTCGATTAACTAAAACGGATGTTAAAAGACATTATTTACAAATGACAGGGATAGGTAAATCACAAAACACATTGACGACTGAAGAATATATTGATAGTTTATTAAAAAATTTTACTGATATAAATCAACAATCTTCATATAATTTGATGTCTCAAGATAATCCCAAATTAACTGAATTTGTCATTTCTGGATTTAAAGATTTGAAGGCATTTCAAACCCAGGTGGTTAAACGTAAAATTAATATTGGTACGCCGGAGAGTTCGAGTGTTAAGCTATTTGATGAACAGGGTAAGACCATTTATATACCAAGTTTACTGGAACTAGATTATAGCACTCCAGCTTACTTTGCTTTGGGGAAAAGTGGGCATTTTGTTGGAGAGTATGTGTTTGTCAATTATGGATATCCACGTGATTACAGTTTATTGTTAGACAATAACGTTGAGGTTAAAGATAAGGTTGTTATTATAAAATCAAGTTATCGTGATCGTAACGTCACTATATGTGAGAAAATAGCTATTGCTGAACACCATGGTGCTAAAGCAGTGCTTAGTTATTACGATATCGAGAGTGATTATAATTCATTTGGAAAGGATAAAGTCAAACTGTTGAAGAATTCTATAACAAGAGGTAGTTTACTTAACAACACCAAGATTCCAGCAATTCCAATTAGCAAAAACGAAATTGAACCTATTTTAAATACATTTGCATTTCCTGGAAACGGCCCATTTTCAAATTGGGAGTTTGCTCCCACTACTACTGCTAAATATAAACTTCAAGCGGATACACGGTTTGCAAACTCTGAGGAACCTAAAGAATTTACTAATATTGTGGGAACAATAAGGGGAATAATCAACGATGCTGATATTGTGATTGGTGCCAGGCGTGATTCATATACTTCATCAAATCCACTTTCTGGACACGCTGTCTTATTGGAAATTATGAGGTATTATCAGAAATTAGTTAACGTTGGATGGAAACCGTTACGTAATATAAAATTTGTTTCATGGGATGCATCATATTTGAATTTATTAGGGGTCGAAAGTTTTATCAATGATACTACTGTTTTCAACCCAAAAAGAACTATTGTTGCTTATATAAGTATTGATGGTGATGCTGTTACTGGCAGCAAATTTGCCGTAGATGCTAATGCTGTTTTCAACAGTGTTTTACGTCGTACTGCAAAATCCATCCCAATCCCCAAGGAATCGGTTTCATATACTAACAAAATGGGCGAACATAATATTGGGGATGATGATGTATATATAACAGATAACAAGGGCAACAACAACAACAACTACAATGATAATGATATTCTCATTGATAATTTTGTTCATAATGATTTTACTACGTTATATCGTTATTGGTGGAAGCAAGATAAGACAAGTATAAACAACAATTTGGGATTACCTATTGACTCTACTGAATCAATGATATTTCAAAAGCATTTAGCCACACCAATTATAAATGTTAGATTTGAAAATGATCCTGAACATGACAAAGCTATTTATATACCAAATTCGAATTATTATTCTTATGATTGGTTGATTCATGAAAAAGTTGATGATGATTTATTACTTCATGGACTGTTGATTAGATTTATTGGATTATTGGGGATTTCCCTAACGGAACATGAAGTATATGATTATAAGACCCATGCTTATTTTAAAGCCATATCGACATATTATAAACAATTCAAAGCTGAAACCAAAGAATCTTTATCTAAATGGGATGATTTAGTAGTTCCAAACTATCTCATTTTTAAATCGACAATTTTCCAAGACTTAGATACTAATGAGCCTGTTAAATTCCGTCAAATAACTCATCAATTCAATAAGTTAATGGATCATATTGTTAATCAAACAACAATATTTGATAAATGGAATGAAAATGTTGAAGATGGATTGATGCAAGATTATCCCTGGTATATGTATTATAAGAAATTACAGCATTATGCCGAATATAAAGTTTCTAATTATAAATTGGCATATTTAGAGAATGATTTACAATTAAATGATCGTGATTATTTATATTTGAAAACAGGTGAAAATGGAGATATAATAGATGTCCCTAATTATTATTATGATTCTATTATTTATGGGCAACAATCATTTAACCCCAATGAATCGAATCAAGAATTTTTCGATAAACGATATTTACATGGTACTTTTACTTATTTGTACCAAAGCATACAAAATGAGGATTTCGAATTTACAGTTAAATGGTTTGTGATGATTTATGAAAAATTAAATAATATAGATTACAAAATGACATAAAGAAGTTTGGTTTTACACTTGGGTTTGGTTTAATTGTGGCAAGTATTGTTAGTAGTTTTTAGTATAGAAATAAAGGTGGTTAGAATAATTTGAGGTCATATACATTGTTTGGCTAGTAGTAGTTGTGTGTGTGCTTGTTTGTACAATTTTTTAGCAGCCACTTGGCAACCAATTTCAAACTCTTTTCATGTAAAATAACAAAACAAGATGAAAAGTATTCAGACAACCAACAAGCGTCTTCAAACTTCAAAAATAATGGTTTCCGTTTCAGTTTCTTTATCTTGTTGCTTCTTATTCACTTTTTTGTTTGGATTCATTTGCAAAGAATGGAATTAATAAATCAATCTAACAATTCTTTATCAACAGGGTTACATACTCCTTGGCTTTTGGCAACATTGGGTTCAAAACCTAGTATTCGATCTAAATTAATCAAAAAATCAACAATCAATTATCTTCTGATTCCTGAATTGTGTCATGAATTATTAGCGTCAACTAATTCAACCATTAACGATGCTCAAGATAAAGATGCCATTATATATGAACCACCTACTCCTGGCAATAATATTCGATATGTTTCCAACATTATGCATGGGATTTCGATTTTATATCAAACAAAAATCAATTATTTGATGAATGATTTGATTTATATCGAATCTCGTCTTAAATGTCACTATCAAAACAGTTACAATGATATTGTTGATTTATCGTCAGGTTCGTTGATTAAAACATGTTTGGTACCTTCAATGGCTAAAAAGCGGACAATCCAGTATTTGAGTGATGATCCAGCATTTAGTATTCAATTAGGATTAGTGGCTCCCTTTACGGAAGAAACAGATGAGATAGCAAAGAGAAGGAAATTAGATATTTTACAAAAAGATAATGATGATTTCCCGCTTGTTAATGGTAATGGTGGTGGTCTTGTTGATCAATTGAATTTTCATTCTATGACATTTACATTACATCCACAATTGGATAATCCGTTTGAAGCTGAGGATCATTCAAGTTTGAATAATGGTAATAATATTGGACTTTCTACTGATAGTGAAGTGATTCCTGATTTTGAGTTTGATAATAATGGTGATATCATTGGTATTGCTGGTGAAAACTTATTGTTAGACAGTAGATCACCAACGAGGGAGTTGATTCATAATGAACAAGCAGATGCCTTGAATGTTACATTTGATGACAATGATGTACATGAAGTAAATACAATCCCACTTCATCAAACTACTAGTATTTCCAATGATTTAAATTTTTATACCACTACCGACACACCATTGCCAAATAGCACCCAACGACCTATTCCTCAACAAACTTTAGGTATGGAGAAATTACCTTTCCGGAAATTGCTCATTGATAATCATACCCGAATTGATAGTGATTCAATGATTCACTTTGTAATGAACTATGAATCAAGAATGAATACTGTTATGGAACCAGTTAAATCTGTGGATGAGGTTGTAAATAATATATACGGTGTTGTTGATGCTGTTCCACCGTTTACGAGATTTGTTAATAAGGTAACCTTGCCTAATACAAACAACAATAACCATAACAATAGTGTTGAACAATCATTTTTCACACGAACAGCTAGTATTTTACAAAAAACAGAGGAAACAGGTAATGAGAATACTGAAGAAGGAAGAAATAATATGAATATAAGAAATTACGCTATGGAGCCAGAGATACCAGATCCTAACATGTATATCGAAGATGGGAGCCATTTTGAATTGCCAAGAGAATCAGAACATATTTTCAATTTAGAATTTGACTATAATGATATCAACGATGTGGGAGAAGATGATTTAATTGACGGAGCTAATTCCAAAAATGGGTCACAACAAAATAGTATGAGTTTTGATGGTAGTGGTGATAATTTAATGACCATGGATAGTAAATTAAACAAATTCTATCGATACATAAAAGCCAGGTCAAATGAATTTGGGAAATTGGTTGTTGGAACATATCTCATATCACAAGCAATTAATGAAAACAATGTTGTGCTTGCTGAACATACTGGTGATTACTATCAAACAAAATTTCAAATTCTTGTACCGGATTCAACTCATGCCTTGGACATTGAGGAACCTCCTGTTCCAAGAAGAGTTGCTGCAAATGCATTTGCCTGTGTTTTGACTCTAGCAACAAAGAGTTTAATTAATATTGAAGTAATACAAGAAACAGATGAGCTACAAAATAACAATGATATTAATATAATTCTACCTTTGGAATGAGGTTAACGATTTGTATGTGATCAGTCTATTTCGCAACTTCTTTTGCTAGATGTTTGCTTTTATGAATACACAGAACACAAAATATTAAATTTCGGTTGCTGCCAGTCTATTGTTTGAAAGACAAATCCGCCTTCGAAAGAAATGAACAATAAACACAATAGGAATGCTACTGGATTTGTGTGTGTGTCAATATTATGATTCAAATTAATATTAAAAATAATATATAGTATACATAAAAACAAAAACAGAAAAACGTCCTTTCTTTCTTTCATTGGACTTATTAATACACTTCAAAAGAATCTGAAATAAAAGAAAAAGAAATTGAACGAAGACGAGGTGGATGGATGAATGAATCCACGTAACTGGAATTAAAACAAAATCATACTAATGACAAAAATGAACAATCGAATAGAATCTTTCTTTTTTTTAAAAAAAAATCAAAATTAAAAACAAAATTGCATTAATTAATTATAACAAACAAAATAAAAGTACTAGCAAAAATCAATTGATCAAAAAATTTTTTTTAAAAAACATTATTATTCAATTAATTGAATTATTGGTGTTCAACATTTTCATCGTGTTTGTTGAATTCTTCTTGAGCAGCATCATCAATTTCACCGTGTTCGTGTTCAAGTTCATCTTCATCATATTCTTGATGTAAAGACAAAGTTGGTTTGACAGCAGCGGAATCCAAAGTCCAAGAAGCCAAAGCATTTTCAGCATCAATGATGATTTGTTTAGAAGCTTCATAACCATCATAAGCTGGTCTAGTTTCACCAGGAGTGACAGCAGAATCATCCAATAATTCCAATAAGGCTTTACCGTAACCAGCAATCAAAGCGTATTTTTCAGCCAATTCTCTGGTAGCATCAAATTGATAGTTGAAAGCAGCTTTCAATTGTTCTCTGGTGATATTACTCAATTGAGCTTCAGCAACTAAAGATTCAGCTTCAGCTCTAACCAATTCTTGTTCCAAAACTGGGATTTTTGGAGATTGGGGATCTTTATATTTCAAATGAGCAATTTCATCAGTGATTTTTTGTTTTCTGTCTCTACTTGGTTGGACAGAACCTTCGATATCTCTAATGGATTTCAAAGTAATTCTGTATTGATCATATTTGTCAATGTATTGGTCTTCCAATTCACCAATTTCGTAAATCAAAACACCCAATTTGTCAGTGACATCACTGATATCGTCTTCATTATCTTCACCCCAAGCACTCAATTGCTTAGCAACGTCTTTTCTTTCACGGGAAGTGACTTCAACAGCTCTCATAAAGTTCTTTTCCATCTTGATGAATTGAGACAATTTACGAGACAATTCTGGACCAGTGGCACCAGCAGCTGCCTTTCTGATGGTTGAAGATAACCCACCAGAACCAAAAAACTTATTTTTGGTACTGGATGGTGGTGGTGGAGGGGATTGTAATTGTGAAGCAGTTGGTGCTTTCGAAGATCTTAATGAATAAGTTCTATGCATGATAATAAGTTAGATTATATTCAATTGAAGAATTGAAAAAAGGGAAGAAAAGAAAGGAGAAAAAGAGGAATTATAAGAAATTATAAAAGAAATTTTTGTTGTCGAGGGAATTTCAAGTTAATTTAAATAATGTTCAACAATTGACCAAAAATGTGTAAATCTGTTGCTATTTTCTGTTGTGTACTTTGTGATTGATCAATAAATTTTTCCTCCATTATCTCAATTAATCATTGCTATTTTTTTTCCATCTAAAAGGGTTAAAAAATACAAAAATATTACTAAAAAAAAAAGCTCAAGAAAAAAGCAAATGTGGCCAGTCTTTCCGGTTTTTAGAGATTCGTTTACATGTTCGACTTATATTGCTTGAGTTATTATTAGATTATCTGTATAAAAATTAATGAAAATAACTCATGATAGGTAATAAGAGTTGTTGTATGAGTAAATTAATCAAATAGCAAGTTTAGGGGATGGATGGGGGATTTGAATGCGGGTGAATTTACTAAGTGAGTGGAAGCTTTTTAACTACTATCATTGTTAAATTGGAGAAACAGAACAATATAGAAAACTCCAGCAATTATATTACACAAAACCAACTCTTTTGCTGGTGATGAAAAAGCTCTAATGTGTGTATCAGTGACGAAAAAAAAAAAGTGTGGATTGCCATTTGCCTAATTAGGTCGATATAATAATTTGTACCAATGGACACGCTCGGAATAAATTTCAAGTTCTTCTTCTTCTGCCAGTGGACTTTTCCATACTAGGGTGGGTTTTGGCTGTTTAAAGATTGATGTGTTGGTCAAGAATTTTAGAGCCGCACAGTTATTCCGTTATCCAATTAATATGACAATAACCGCCTCTGAAATATCTCCGAAATACCAACTTCCTGGGCCAAGGTTCATGAAAGCCTCTTGTTCTCCAAACTGCAAAAGTATAGGACAATTAACCACTCATTACGTAATGGAGTCGGGTTTCCTTTACAACATTAAGTTGGTATAGTTTTTTTTTTTTCTCAGCAAATCATATCTACACAAAAGAAAAAGTACACTTGTTCCAAGACGATGTAGAATAATTCCATGACCAAGTACATTATTGCATATTACGTCATAGCCGCACACTAATAAACTAGACACATATGTCAATCCGTAAAAATAAGATAAATTCATTTTCAAAAACTACATCATCAGTATGGATTTTCAGGTTTACTACCTTAATCAACCGTTAAACACTTTATTTCTTACTTTCGAAAAATACAAACTTTTATATTACGTCATTTTCGTTTGTTTTTTATACACTAGTTTTCTAGCTAATAATACAAATATACTTACACTTTTTGCTTTTTGGAAACGGTGTCGGTTTCCTCTTCATCATTCTCACGCTTAATGTTCAACTTCAAGTCTCCCAATATTCTATAATAATCATCTTCCAAAGCTTGATAAGCAGTCTGTAATTTATCTTTCTTGGTGTTATCATCTAAGGTGGCTAATCCTTCCTTATTCTTGTCATATAATCTTTTTTTGATGAATAACCTCACGTCTCTCTTGGTGATACCAGGATAGCCATGTTTCAACTTGTATAACAATATAATTTCTAACAATCTTGCAAACTGTCTCTTTTCTAATTTTAATGCTCGTCTTGTTTTTTCAACCCACTCCTTGTCTACTTTCGGAGTAACAGCTTTGAAATCAAATTGCTCACTAGTATTTAATCTTTTCAAATCGGCTCTATCCCTTAAATCATCAAAACTTTCATTAGGGTCTTCAACTACTACTTCAATTATATCATCTTGTGCTAACCACTTGTCAAATAAATGGGAATAAAATAATTGTCCTAAGCCTTGACCTTGGTAAATTGGTAATATTATAAATTGAGATATCTTGATTCTCAGTTCTTGTTCAGTTGAATCGAATTTTTTGGCACCAGGATATTTCCAATAATTATAAGCCGTGGTAAACCCAACTATAGAAGGTTCATTATTGGATGTAGATTTATTGTCTTTTTCATACAAAACATACAAGTTCCATAATTCATCTTTGGCATCAATAAATGACCCTGCCTCAATGAACAATAAGACTAAGATTTGCAATCGTTGATGTAATTCATATCCATTGTCTGACTTCAAGTCAATTTTGTAAATATCGTATTCTTTATCATTCTCACTAAATGAATCAATTAATTTTCCAGGTATTTTATACCCATTATCTTTTTCTTCCTTTATTGAATCGACCCATTTCACTTCATCTTTGAAAATCGTCAGTTTAGGTAAGAATTCATCAATGGTTTTTTTAATATCAATAATTTCTGGATCGTCAGTCAATTTGGCACTATATTTAATATTCAAAAATGGCTTAAATGTATAATGATCAAAACATAAAAATATATCTAAATCTTTATACCCATAGATTGTTTCGGCATCACCAAATATTGGATAAGTAAATGTAGGTTGGAAATTAAGTGCTGCTTCAGGATTGGTGACAAACAATTTCAATGCTTCATTTGATGATGTCGTCCATTGCTCTGGTTGCAATGCTGCCGTAACACTACTTTGTTCTTTTGCGGATGACATTGATTAAGTCTTGATGTGATTGCCGTGCTGTTAAGAATAGTTTTGTCTGTTTATCTTTTTATTTGCTTGGAGTTGAGTTGACTTTTTTTTTTTCATGTAAATTCTCAGAAAAAAGTACACAACGACAAGTTGAAAAAATTACACGCGACCTGAAAGACATTAGTGCTTCTATGAGACGACATTAATCTTTCAATCTAGACATCATTATCCAAACTGCCGTTAAACCAACACCTTCCTCTAAGTCCTTACAACAACATGGTATTATCAATAAATTATTTTATTTTTATAAATACAATTCTATTTTACAAATTATTCTAAAACAACCACTAAATCACCGGCCTCCACCATATCCCCATTCTTGTGGTAAATTTTAAGCACCTTACCATCTCTTGGTGCATTAACAACCATTTCTGTTTTCATTGCTTCAACAACAATCAATGGCTGATGAGCAGTAACTTTATCTCCAACTTCAACTACTGATTTCCAGAATCTACCAGAATATTCAGAATACACCAATTCAGCATTATCATCAAATTTTTCGTCATCTTGAACTTTAGTTCCCAGTTTTTCCAATTCACTGTTTGAGATTTGAATCAATCTATTGAATTCTTCTAATTTCTCACCTCCTTGGTTTTGTTGGAATTCCTCAATTGATTTAGAGTTTTCTTGAATCCATTCCAAATATTTACCATGATCGAAAACTGATTCAACAATATCAACTTTGAATTTACCAGCATTCATTTGTTCAGAAAATGCATCAACTTCTTCTTCAGTAACAGGATAAAATTCAATTTGATCGAATGGACTCAATAACCATGGTTTAGTGTTTGGTGAGTGTTCACCTAAACTCAATTTATCCCAAATTGGAACTGTCCTTCCAACTAATTGATAACCACCTGGTGATTCCATGGTATAAATACACATATAATTACCACCAATACCAACAGTACCATTTGGAGTAAAAGTTCTTGATGGATTATATTTGGTACCCAATAATCTATGTCTTGGGTCTAATGGAACGGCACATGGTGCCCCAAGGAAGACGTCCCCTAAACCTAAAACCAAAAATCTGGCAGTATACAACATATCTTTAACATCTGTTCTTGTGATTCCATTAATGTTAGCAATAAAATCAACATTGTTTGGTAACCATGGTGCCTCACTTCTAATGGTTTCTTGGTATCTTTTGACTGCATCCAATGTTTTCTTGTCTTCAAAAGCCATTGGTAATTTAATAATTCTCGAACTCACTTTCCATTTGTTAACAAATATGATTTCCTTTTCATAAGAAACTAAAGTATCCAAGGCTTCCTTTTGGGTGATTTCATCAGTATATTCAACCAACACTGATCTAACACCAGCAGATAATTCAAAAATACCTTTAGGTTTATATTCTTTGACCATTGCATCTAATTTGTGGATTCTGTAAGCCAAATTCAAATCAAGAAGATTGTCTCCGTATTCAACAAGAATATATCTATCACCAGCTTGACGATAGGTTACTTTTGGAGCATTTGAAGAAACTTTGAATTGATGCAAAATTGGGTTTTCTGGAGCTGATAATGAAACGGTTTCTAAAGATGGTAAATCACCAGATAAGCTTTCAATTGCAGCATTTTGTTGTTTTTTCAAATTTTTAGCAGATTCATAACTTATTGGGACAAATTGAATTGATTCACCTGGTTTGACTTGACCAACTTTCCATAATTCAGATTCAGCAACAACTGCTTCACAAACAAACCCACCTAAGGACGGACCATCGCATGTTAAAATGACTGGTTCGTCACCAGTGAAATTGATGGCACCCATGGAATAAACATAATCATGAGTGTTTGATGGATGTAACCCACCTTCGCCACCATCCTTTCTAGCCCATTTAGGTTTTGGTCCAATCAATCTAACACCAAATCTGTTGGAATTATAATGCACTTTCCAAGTGGAAGAGAAAAATTCCTCAACCGATTCAGCTTTAAAAAAATCTGGAGATCCATGTGGACCACAGGTAACACCAATCTTCCAAACTTTGTTGTCATAATTTGGAATTAATGATGCTGGAACAGGAGTTGGTTGGGAAATAGGGCCTGGTAAAGTACAACTTGTAACATCAGGTTGTCCCAAAAATAAAACATCACCCAATTTCAAGACTCTACCATTGTAACCACCCAAATTACCTAATGCAAAAGTTGATCTTGAACCCAAATATTCAACAACATCAACACCGCCTCTAATGGCCAAGTAAGCTCTGCAACCAGTGGACAATTTACCAATATCCAATTTATCTCCACTTTTGATGTTAATTGGTTCCCATTGATTGACTTCAACTTGGTTAACTTCAACTTTAGTCTTACCACCAGTGACAGCAACAACACAATCTTGATGGAACAAAAGTTTTGGTCCATTCAATGTGATTTCAATACCAGGAGATGCTGCATCGTTACCAACAATTTTATTAGCAACTCTGAATGAATATTGATCCATACAACCTGATGGTGGAACCCCAATGTGCCAGTAGCCCCTTCTACCGGGGTAGTCTTGTACTGTAGTGTAAGCACCTGGTTGTAAAATTTCAATGGCATGTGGCTTGTAGTCATAAGAGTCCAAAACTTTGGTGGCTACAGCTGCTTCCTCAAACATTTTCGAATTAGCAATCGATCTCAAATAGTCAACATTGGTGATACATCCATAAACAACAGTTTCATTCAATGCTTGACGTAACTTCTTTAAGGCATCATCTCTATCCTTACCATGAACAATGATTTTAGCTAAGGTGGGGTCATATTCAGCAGAAACAATAGTACCTTTTTCAACCCAACTATCGATTCTAGCCCATTCAGGGAATTTTACTTCTGTCAATTGACCTGGTGATGGCATGAAACCTTTAACTGGGTTTTCGGCATATAATCTAGCTTCCATTGATGCTCCTTTGACTTCAATTTTTTGGTTGAAATCAGGTGGGGTGTCTGCAGCTATCAAAAGCATCCATTCAACTAAATCTAATCCAGTGACCATTTCTGTAATTGGATGTTCAACTTGTAATCTGGCATTTACTTCTAAAAAGTAGAATTCATCTCTCTTGGGATCGTAAATATATTCCACTGTACCGGCACATTTATATTTCATAGATGAACCAAGTGATTCAGCTGCTTTTCTCATTTTATTTCTGGTTTCTTCTGGTAAATTGGGTGCAGGAGTCTCTTCAATGATCTTTTGGTTTCTACGTTGTAAAGAACAATCTCTTTCACCAACAGCAATGGCATTACCGTAACCATCACCTAACATTTGGATTTCAACGTGTCTGGCATTTTCAACAAATCTTTCCAAAAATACCCCTGAGTCTCCGAAATAGGATTTTCCTTGATGTTGAACGGTTTCAAAAACTCTTTCAATATCTTTTTCAGAATCTACTTTTTGTAAACCAATACCACCACCACCTGCAGTAGATTTGACCATAATTGGATATTCCAATTTGGCAGCAATCGCTCTGGCTTCTTTGGCATCTTTCACCAAACCTGAACCAGGAACCAACGGCACTCCAGCTTTTTCGGCAATTTCTCTAGCTGAATGTTTTAATCCCAATTTTCTAATGGCATCACCAGATGGACCAACAAACACAATTCCTTCTTTACCACAGCGATCGGAGAAATCCGCATTTTCGGATAAGAACCCATAACCTGGGATGATAGCTTCTGCACCTGACTCCTTGGCTGCTTTGATAACTTTTTCAATGTTGATATAAGTTTCAGCAGCTGTTGTACCATGCAATGGAATTGCAACATCTGCCATTAATGAGTGTTGAGCATACTTATCTGGATCTGAATAGACAGCAATAGATTTTACCCCCAATTTTTTCAAAGTTTTGATTATTCTAACGGCAATTTCTCCTCTATTGGCAACCAAAACTGAATTGAATGGTTTTTTGGAGGCACGCAAATGTTCTTGATACTTTTTCCAACCGCCAAATTCAGTAATGTCAACAGTACCAGGTTGTTTGTAACCAAATTCTTCACAGATAAAAGATTTACACCATTCACCTGATTTTAATTCGACCGATCCAATACCTAATGGTTCAGGAACAAATTTGATAAATTGTCCAAATTTCTCTTTTGGAATACTATAGGTTTCAACAGCTATATGTTCACCATCGGATTCCACTCTTCTCAAACCAGGTTTGGCAACGGGTCCTGTCTTCGGCAAGGCATATAATTTATAGTTTTTCGAAGTTGTTGTTGATTCAATAAATCGAGCATCAACTTTTTCCAATTGCCAATGTAATTCAAATCCTTTAAGATGGGCTCCAACAACAGCCAATTTAACAGTTTCTTCGGGGGTAGATTTTGGTAATAAGTACAATTCATCATGGATGGTAGACACTTTCTTTTGTGAAACACCACATGTACGTAAATTGTCGAGTTTCAAGTAACGACTGGCTAAGTCTAATAATGCATAATCGTTGAACTTGTGTGATAACAATGTGACACCGAAGGGTAATCCATCATTTCTGAATCCTGCTGGGATAGCTAGTGCAGACATATCTGCCAAGTTGACAAAGTTGGTATAAGTACCTTGACATGAGTTGACTTTGATTGGTTCGTTGGTAACTTCTTCGATTGTTGGATTCAATGGGGCTGTTGGTACAATAATAGCATCAATGCCTTCTAACAATTTGTTGACTCTCTTCACAATTCCCTGTCTTTTGTATTCATATTGGAAACAAGTGGCTGCAGAATAATGTTCTCCACCTTTAATAATTTTGGTGACTGTTGGATCCAAATCCTTTTCCGGTGGATTTGTGGCAAAGAAATCTTTAACAGCAACATAACGTTCAGCAACCCATGGACCTTCATATAAGCATCTAGCTAATTCTAACAATGGTTCAATATCCAAAGATGCCAATTCACACCCGATTTTTTCAAATTTAGCAACTGCTTCTTGGTATAATTTAGGGTTTTCTTTCTCGCCGTACCATAACAAATTGGTTGGTACTACAACTCTAGGTTTTTTGCCAAATTTCAATAATGGATTTTTTGGCATTGATCTTGAAAATTCGTCATGTTCATCTTCTTCTGCCATAATATTAAACGTAAGCTGTGCATCTTGCAAATTCAATGCAAATATCGAAACACAATCAAGTGACTTACATGCTGGAACAACACCTGAACATGAAAAGACGCCTTTTGTTGGTTTCAATCCAATAAGATTATTCAATGCTGCGGGGACTCTTCCTGATCCAGCAGTATCGGTACCTAATGCAATTGGAACAATACCTCTAGCAACCACCGAGGCAGATCCGGCTGAAGATCCACCACTGACGTACTTTGGATTGAATGTATTTGGAGTTATTCCGTAGGGAGACCTTGTACCGACTAAACCTGTTGCAAATTGATCTAAATTGGTTTTCCCAATAACTATGGCACCGGCATCTCTTAACAATCTAACTGTAGTGGCATCTTTTGACGGAGAGTAAGCAAATGAAGGACAAGCTGCTGTAGTTTCAAATGTTTTAGCATCTATGTTATCTTTAACGGCTATGGGGACCCCGTATAACGGTAAATCTCGTTTATTTGATTTTGATTGTAAAAATTTCCATTGGTGTTCCAAATTCTCTATGGAAGCTAAGGATATCCAAGCAGGATCTTCTGGAGCAGCTTTTTGGGATTTTAATAATTGGGATAATAATTCAAAAGATTCATCTGGTGTTGATTCGTAATGAAACTTTTTCCAATCTTCTACTGACCAACCTAAGTATGACATGGTTTGTGGATTAAATTGATTTGTGTTTCTTTGTATGTTGTTGGTTGGTTCTATGCAACTAATGATAGATGAGTCTGTAAAAGGATTTCATTTTTTTTGGGCTTAGAATTTTAGAGTAATTTACTACATATTTATGTGTTTTTTATTTTCAGCTTAGTGATATGGAGAATTCCGTTAATTAATTATGATAACGAAATATCTATTACCAGATCAAGAAACTGATAAATTGAAAATTACATCTGAACGCGAGAAACCGAGATTTTAAAGTCGTGTCGGTTACCACAATATTTGGCAAACTCATCTTCGGGCCTTTCCTTGAGCGATGCCATCGCGGTCTAGTTAATTAGAGCGGCATTAGGCATCGGAATTACGAATATCACAAGTATCATAACTGTAACATTTGGGACCATCAAATGCCATAGCTAGAAAAAGGATGGATTTAGTTTAGATTATCAATATTATTGAGAAGAAACCAAATGGCTTTCTACCATGTGTGTTTGTTAGTTGGTCGTTGTTCGTTTATTTGATACCAAGAAATTGAGTTTATACTGATAAGCTTAATTCATAGTATTCTCATGATTTGCCCCACATTCTTGGAAATGCATTTTTTTAATGTGATAATGAGGATGAGATGTGGGTTGTGATAACGTGTGTGCATAATTTTTCAGATTCGGTAATTTAAAGTGAGCATAATCATTAGCCAATCAGAAGCCATTGATCAAAAATCAAAGATGTTCCAAATATTGTTGCGATAAGAAAAAAATAACCTTTCTAAACAGGAAAAAAGATTTTTTTTTTGATCAATCTGCAAGCAAGAGAAAGAAAAAACTAATAATAGATGCCGCATTGTTTTCTTATCCGGAAAAGAACAACCTGAGTTAATAGTACTGTTCTGATATCACAGGAAAGTCTTTTGATTTGTTATTCTGTTTGTTTGTTTTGCAATAAACATTGGTGTAAGAAGATTCTATACTTGGAGTGACAGTGAAATAAAAATAAAAATCATGAATTAATAACAAAAACTATCTAAACTAAAAGCAATTTATAAACAAAGGTCTATCCTTTCTTCTCCTCTAATGCATCGTCAATGTTTGCTGGGGTGACATATCCATCACCAAATGCTTTACCGTCAACAATTTCATGAGTAACAGCAGTTCTTGATAATTGTGCTTGTAATTGGGATCTAACAGCATGCATTTCTTCTGGGTGTTCATTTTGCCAAGCTTTCAATTTGTAGGTTTGACCAGTCAAATCCCAATAAATACCTCTAAAAGTATGATACAAATCAGTTCTACTTTCCCAAATTGGGAAAATAATAACTTGGAAAGCAGAGTAGAACAACCAGATAATGAAAACAACAACCCAACCAGTGAAGAATTTCTTAGAGAAAATATATTTGGTTCCATATAATGGCATTGGGAAAAGAACCACAAGACAAATAGCGAGTGTACAACAAACAATACAACAGATCTTGAAAGATTTGTTCAAAATCTCTTTTTCCTTTTGATATTGTTCTCTTTCACCTTCAACTAATTGACTGGCAATCACAGAAATTTGGGATTTGATAGGATGAAGTCTTTCTGGGTCACTCGAGACAGTACCACCCAAGGCTTCAGCTAATTCTTCTTCTTCGTCAACACGAGTAATCCTTTGGTCCAACAATTTCCAATCAAAATTCTGTGGTTTAAATATAAATGTAAGAATTGGGACAATAATAAATGGTGTCAATAAGGCAACACAATTACCAGTCAACATAGCGTCGTCTTCAAATGTTTTCAAATAAGTAACAGAGCCAAACTTTTTCTTGGTGCATACTAACCATGCCATAATGGCCAAGGCTGTGGAAATTATTGGACTAAATGTTGCAGCATGCCAGTTTTGACGTTTGGATAAAATTGTCAAAGCAGAGGACAACACAGCACCACCAATAATGACACCCATCATTTCGTACAAGTAACCCATGGAAACTTTAGCGTAGTAAAGACCAATGGCAAACCCAGCCATAGTGTAAGCAAAGATAACTGTTGACAAATGGGAAACCCAAATCAATTTTTTTCCTGAAGCGTTAGGGTTGATGTAAGTTCTGTAAATATCATATGTTGCAATTGTGGATACAGCAATCAATTCAGCACTCATAGCTGAAGTTACAGCCATAAATACCATCAACAAAGCTAACACTGCACCAGCTTTACCCAAAAGGGCACTGGCAGCATTAGGCAAAACCAAACCAGAAGCAACTTCAGCAGCAGTCATTGGTCTACCCAATGGCCAGTATTCAGTGTGTTCTAATGCCAAGGCGGCAAATCCCATAGTTAATGAACACAAGGCAGGAATAGCACACCATGCAAGACTTCCAAAAATGTATCCCTTATAAGTAGACAGTGGATTGGCAGCAAATGCCTTGTTGAAGTAACCATTATCCAAAAACACAGTTCCAAAATTTCCAATGATATTGATAACGAAAAACATACCACCAGATCTGGAATGCATGGTAAAATAGGATCCACCAGCATTGCCTTCTCTTGGATTTGATTCTGCCAACTTGGTAACTATTTCCCAAACAGCTTGTGGCGAACCTAATTTCGAGGACGTGGCCCAAGTAGTAAATGCAAAAATAAAGATAATCACAATCAAAACAACAGTATGGGCATAGTCAGTCAAAAATGTAGCTTTGATACCACCAAAAAGTGTATAGATCACAACCCCTAAAGGTAAAAGTAATATGGCAGCAACAATATTCATTCCAGTCAAGTCATTGACAGTGGCACTTCCACCACTAAGCAACATTGATGTCACTAATATATTGGTGACTATCCCCCAAAAAATATAAACGAAATGGGTAGTGGTACCATATCTACCTTTGACAATTTCCAAATATGTATGTGCAGCAGGAGCACGTTCTCTTGCCTTGATGGCAAGGCATGCAAACAAAGTGATTTGAACAGTAGCACCCATGGCATAAAAGATCAGCCCACAAACACCATTATTATAAACTTGACTTGTTGATCCGTTTAAAGTGGCACTCCATGTCCAACTCAGAACAATACATGCAGCAATTAACCCAGTCTTGACAGATCTACCGGCTGTTGCAAATTCTTCTGCCGTCATGACCTCTTTGTTGTATCTTCTTAAAATATATGTTGTAAGCATCATACCAAATGCAAAGACAAATCCTAAACCAACAACCACAGCATAACCAGCACTCTGTGGTAATGGGACATATGAATCAGCCATTTTTGATTATTGAAATAAATAAGTATTAAATTTGAAAATGTAAGAAATGTTTTGAATGAACTTATGGCAATGACAATGCAATAGCAGGAAAGTATTTATTCAACTTATTTTGTTTTGGTTGGGAGTAGTTAATCAAAAGATCAAAGTATGCTTGAGAAGAAGAAAGGAAAACCAAACAAGACTTTAATGAATATTGAAGGAATGTCATCTTCAATTTATATGAATTGTTTCGATGAAAACTTTTCACTTAGGGTTCTTTTGTTTAATTTTCGCAGTCATTTAGTCTTATCGTTATCAATAATTAAAAACATCTCAAGATTGTTTCTCCAAATATCGATAATCTTCGCTTGTTTGATTTTTTATTGTATGATTTTTGAAATTTTCATTATTAAACATTTGAGTAGTATTAATTTAAGTCTGGTTGCATTGTTGCCGTAGACAATACCTCCTTCTCATCAGGATTGTTTTGAAGTATCTGTAATTAAGCTAACTCAATAAAAATCAAAGTTGACACAAACAAAAATGCAGGAATTTAAACTAGGAAAGCAGGAACTTATCAAAAATTCTAAAATCCCTACCATCTGCCAATCAGAATTAACGTTCATGATAGCTATGACAGTTGGCTAAATTATAGGACTTATTGAATTGTATTATGCCACACTGTTTTTATTTTAATTCCTTCGTCATCAATTGTGCACAGATCTGATATTTTGTTATCTTCTCATGAAAAATAAAACTCCTAAATGATTGACAACTTCGACCCTAATATTCCTATCAAAAAATGGTCGTGTTATCAAAACAAAAATAGGGCCGTCACCGGGCCTATCTAAACATTCTTTAGTAGGTTTCAATTACGTACAGGGTTACGAGTTCAATCAAATCCCATAGAATGATTGGTGAAACGTTGAAATTAAACGGCGTTTATTCTCTTGTGCTTTATTTATCTGTTGAAATATAGATAACGACAACGAAATTAATTAGAAAATCATCCGATTTACAGGAGACTGTGTCTATATCTAAACTAGGCAATTGCTAGAATTGCCGCCTTTATCATCTTCTTGATAAACTCTCTATAGTGAGATAGTAGTTGTACATTTACAAAAAAAGAATAATTAAAAATCTATCTAAAGTTTATACGAGATAACAAAAATCTATGTCTCTGGTTGGTTAAGAGGATTCATTTTTCATATCTGACATACAATGCATCAATGAAATGGGGATGTTTGATACCAGGTTGTTTTGCTATTTTGAATCCTTCTACTGCTTCTTCAACTGACCACTCCAATACCTCAATTAAATAACAACAAATTAAAAATCCGGTTCTATTGAACCCATAATGGCAATGAACAGCTATCAATGGATTTGCTACTGTATTTTCATGTAAAATATCATTGACTAGTTGTATAAATCTTCGAATCGCACTTTGATCTGGAACTACTTTTGATACGGTAGCACATTTGTAATACTTTATTTTTTCAAATGATTTGGGGCTGTAAGGAGGGATGTCGGCGGAAATGTCAATTATAGCAATCAAGTTCCCCTTTATTTGATTTGATGAATTGTCCCCATAAAATTGCTTTTCTAAAATAGATGGTGAATGAATTGGATCGCTTTCTCTTAATGTCTTCATTCCTAACAATGGTGCAATATCTTTGCCTCGGTTTCTTGTAATATTATACGACACGGATTGTATGTTCAGCCATTTCTGTTCGTTTTTCAACCCCCATTTATCGCCAGATACTTTTGCTTTAATTTTTAATACCCAAGCAGGAGATAAATGCAATCGTTCAGGGAACTTCAGCTCTATATGATTCAAGATTATTCCACTGATAAACTCGGGTTTCAGTAATAATAATGAATGCCCAACACCCTTAACTTCAATGGCTGCTGATACTTTTCTACCAAAATTGGAAGTTAAAAACTCATCACATTTATATATTGTCGAAACTGGAGTCATTTGGTCATTATTCCCACAGATGAAAACGGTTTTTTCATAAACTTGTTTGTCTTCAGGATTATCATTAAACCGACTAATTGCAGATATCAAATCTGAATATGTTGCCCTTTGAAACCCGCTAGCATATTTTAATACAATATCAGAGTTAACATCCAAATTCCATCTAAATTGTCTTAGCTTATTATAAATAGAATTATTAGTTTTCGATAATTGTCTAACAACACTTGAACTATCTAATCCCTCCAATCTATCCCAAGTTCTAAAAGAATTGAATAACCAGGGGAAATATGTAAACACGGTAAACAAGCTTAGCAGATTATGAGTGTTTTTCGTGTTTTGCTCGTTCGTGTTAATGTCGTCTGTCAATGCTGGGGGTGATAACAAAATTAATCCTTCGACTTTTGATTGAGGCAATTTTTTAGCAAGTTTGATCGAAATATGAGTTCCCATTGAGTGGCCAATCAACACAATCTTCTTGCTCAGGGGCACGTTCTGGCTAATGAATTCATACACTATTCTAACAATATTGTCGGTAGAAAAGTCGTCCCAATTCATTTTTTGAATACTTGAAGATATTTTTGATTTATCAGAATCAGAAATTTCGGATATAAATTTAAAGCCTTCTTCAAATTGCAATTTTGAATTTCCAAACCCAGGTAAATCTAAAGACAAAATTTCCAGACATTGGGATAATAAACCCATCAACGGTTCAAATTGTGACATTTGTCCTCCTAATCCATGCAAAAAAACAACAATAGGTGATTCTTGTAACTCATTACTGACATCAACTTGATCATCGGGAGATAATTGCTGGTTGGCTTCATTTTTCATGAAATTGATTAAAGGATGTGGGATGTGAATGGTGTTCAAAGATATGGAGTCTATTGATAATGTTGGTTGAGTTGATAAATCAATTGTAGTTGTTTTACAGTATTTTGCTATCAAGGAACAGTCACTTGCCTCATTGCGTAGTACATATTCCTCAAAATTATTAGGATGTCCGAGCACATTAATTTTAACAAATTCTGAAATTTTTTTGTATTTCGTAGATGATTTTTCTTGGTGTGATTGTGATAATGACGACAATGCCTCGAATCTAGGTGCACCAGTTGTAGTAGAGGAGCCAGAAGCAGCATTGGTGGCTAATAATTCCTGTGTATCATCTGTGTCTACTTCCAGCATAGTTTGTTGATTAAAAAAAAAAATTTGATTGAAATGTTTATTAATTCCGAAGTGGCGACTTTCTATTCCACAAATTGGACTGACTAATAATAAGGCTGTGTGGGGGGAGGGGGAAAAAAGGCAGAAAAAAAAATTAAGGAAATGAAAAACGAGGGCACAACCAATGATTGGAAAAAAGATTGAGATGGAGGAATAATATATATTTAAATGATTGACGTATTAAATAATACATTAATAAAACTTCTATCATTATAATTATTAAAATTTGATTTGTATAATAAAATTGAGAGGCCTATAATAATAATAATTGAAACAAATTTGGATTAAATTAAACTTTGACACTGTAAAATAAGTAGGTTTGTAACAAATTGACAACCACCAAAGTGCTATTCCTTGAAAAAATACTAAAGAGGTTGTGGTGTTTATACTTGTAGTTGACAGTATTCAGATATATTTATGTTTAATTTGGCATAGCGTGGAATTGTTAGCCTTTTGAAACTGGTTTTGGATCCTAACATAACTTGTGAAAACTTTTTTACTTCAAAAACGTTGCAAAAAAACTAACAATTGTTCAGTAATGATAATACCACTAATTCTCTCCTGTTTCTTAATGTATATAATCTACCCACATAATACCATATACACTAGCAGACCTATTTAGTATTTATGATTTTGTAAATGAAAACGATATTAAGGTATTAACATCCTGCTGTACTATTAGTTGTAATTTTACCAAATGATTCTACTAAAACTAGTTACTCAAAACATCCAGACCATGGCTGAGAAAGAGCTTCAATATTGTTAACTTTCTAAGTAGATACATTGATAGACCAAATCTATTGTGAAATAAACATGGATCGATATTGTTCAAGTCTATTGCAAAAACAAATCGCGGAAATTAGTTCACAAAACTGATACGTAATGCATTCTTATTACTCTGTTGTAAAAAAATCAAGCTAAGCCAAAACAAATCATAGAAAAAAAAAATAAAACAATCTGTCGCTAATAATTCTATATCCATACACTTTATTTCTACAAATCAGATCTATCACTACTATTTTGTTTTCCTTTGCTTTGTATATCACTTGCTACTACAAATGTCATCATCTAAGCCATATTCATTTGTTGGACGAGATTCGTTTGATGATCTAGATAGTTCGTTAGATAAAGCGTTGCACAGCGCCTCGAACAACTATTTTCATTCTTCTAATAATAAAAGCAATGGCCCAAGGAGCAATTCACAAAGTTCTGTTAATGCAATACCTTTGGAAACGTTCCGTTCTAGTAATAACTTTGATGAGCATAGTGATAGCGTGCCGTTAATATCTGATTCTAATATCTATTCCCGTTTACAGAACCGTTCCATTTCCTCCTCCTCCTCCACATCTCTCAATATAGCGGCAAGATCATTTTCATCAAAATTCAAAAAATTTGTTCGATCTTCAGTTGATTTCTTTAAAAATGCAAAAAGAGAGTTGGAACAAGAAAGAATTAGACTCTCCGGAAGTTCAGACTATAGAAACACGGACCATTCCAATATGGCAGACGAACGATACATATCTGCCAAAACAACAAACTTAAAGGCAAACAATATCTACCCAAGTAACTCAATTTCAAATGCCAAATACAATCCCATAACATTTATTCCAATAATATTGTATGAACAATTCAAGTTTTTTTTCAACTTGTACTTTTTAATAGTGGCGTTGTCACAAATAGTTCCTCAATTGAGAATAGGATATTTATCGTCTTATATTGTACCTTTGGCTTTTGTTTTAACAGTGACAATGATGAAAGAAGCGGGTGACGATATTGCAAGACGCCGTCGTGATAAAGAGCAAAATCAAGAATTGTACGAGGTATTGAATCGAAATTCTTCTGATGCATTAAGTATTGAATCAAAACTAGTACCGGCTCTGGGATTACGTGTTGGAGATTTGGTGCGATTACATAAAGATGTCCGTATACCTGCAGACATGATTTTATTGCAATCTTCTGAGCTGACGGGTGAAGTGTTTATAAAAACCGACCAGCTAGATGGTGAAACTGACTGGAAGTTAAGAATTGCATGTGCCGCAACACAAGCATCACAAAATACTAAGCAGATTGTTGATTCTGTTTCTGTCATTGTGGGGAATCCTTCAAAATCAATCCATCATTTCAACGGACAGTTGATCTACAAGTCACCTTCGACAACAGGTTCAGCATCCCCAATCTCAAATAATGAAACATATGCATTATCTATTGATCAAACATTATGGGCTAATACAGTTTTGGCTTCCGGAACTGCAGTAGGCATGGTTATTTATACTGGTATTGAAACGAGACAACTGATGAACACAACCAAGACCGGGGTTAAAACTGGGTTATTGGAACTAGAGATAAATGGTCTTTCCAAAATATTGTGTGCTGTTGTCTTTATATTATCGTTGGTATTGGTCTTAGCACATGGGTTCCCCTTGAAAACCGCATGGTATCTTGATATAATGAGATTCTTAATTCTATTTTCTTCAATTATACCAGTTTCTTTAAGAGTTAATTTGGATTTGGCAAAATCAGTTTATGCTTCTCAAATTCAAAATGATAGCTCTATAGCTGGCACCATTGTTAGAACATCGACTATTCCTGAAGATTTGGGTAGAATTGAATACTTACTTAGTGACAAAACTGGTACGTTAACACAAAATGATATGGAATTGAAGAAGTTGCATTTGGGAACTGTGAGTTATGCTGGTGATGCTATGGATATTGTTACTGACTATGTCAAGGTTTTATTGAAGCATTTGGATTCTGGTCAAAAGAAGAAGGATTTGAGTTCAAGAGTATGCGAGCTTGTTTTGACGTTAGCGTTGTGTCATAATGTCACACCAACGTACGATGATGATGAAGATGTAGGTTTTGGTGAAGTAACATACCAAGCTGCTTCACCCGATGAAATTGCTATTGTAAAGTTTTGTGAGCTGGTTGGGTTAAAGTTGTACAAACGTGATCGACACTCAATAACATTGTTACATGTCTACACCAATAAGTTTTTGGAATTCGAGATATTGTACAATTTTCCATTTAGCTCAGAAACTAAAAGAATGGGTATTATTGTTAAAGACAAAAACAGGGAAGATATATGGTTTATGCAGAAAGGTGCAGATACTGTCATGTCAAGTATAGTCAGCTCAAATGACTGGTTGGATGAAGAGACTGGCAATATGGCTCGAGAGGGTTTGCGTACGTTGGTTATTGGTAAGAAAAAGCTAGGTTCTAAACTATTTGAGGACTTTGTCGATAACTACAAACAAGCGTCATTGTCGATGCACGACAGAGATAGTGATATGCAAAAAGTTGTCAGTTATTATTTGGAGCAAGATTTGGAATTACTTGGTTTGACTGGTGTTGAAGATAGGTTGCAACGTGATGTTAAAACTTCTATTGAGTTATTGAGAAATGCAGGAATTAAGATTTGGATGCTTACTGGTGATAAAGTGGAAACGGCAAAATGTGTATCTATTAGTGCTCGGTTAATTTCCCGAGGACAATATGTGCATCAGATTACTAAACTTTCTCACCCAGATATGGCGATGAACCAACTAGAATATTTACGTATCAACACCAATGCATGCTTGTTGATTGATGGAGAATCATTGGGCACTTATATGAAGCATTTTTCTGATGAATTTTTCAAAGTAGTAATTAATTTACCTGCAGTGATTGCATGCCGTTGTTCACCACAACAAAAAGCCGATGTGGCTGTTATGATACGAAAAATTACAGGGAAGAGAGTTTGTTGTATTGGTGATGGTGGTAATGATGTAAGTATGATTCAATGTGCCGATGTTGGTGTTGGTATTGTTGGTAAGGAAGGTAAACAAGCATCTCTTGCTGCTGATTTCAGTATTGATCAATTTTGCTATTTGTCAAAATTGTTATTATGGCACGGAAGAAACTCGTACAAGCGTTCTGCCAAATTGGGACAGTTTGTTATTCACCGTGGTTTGTTGATATCTGTTGCTCAGGCTGTTTATTCCATTTCGTCCAAGTTTGAACCTTTGGCTTTGTATCAAGGATGGTTGATGGTTGGGTATTCTACAATATATACCATGGCACCTGTCTTTTCACTCACTTTGGATTGTGATATTGATGAACATTTGACAAAGTTGTATCCAGAATTATACAAAGAGTTAACATTGGGCAAATCTTTATCATATAAAACATTTTTTATGTGGGTATTTATTTCCTTATATCAAGGATGTATGATTCAATTGCTTTCTCAACGTTTTCAAACATTATTGGACAAGAGGTTTACTGCCATGGTTGCTTTATCATTTTCATGCTTGATCTACAATGAACTAATTATGGTTGCTATATCTATCAACAAATGGAACAAGATCATGGCCAGCACCATAATTCTCACGTTTTTGGCATATATTGGGTCAATTCCGTTTTTACTGGAATATTTCAATCTTGCATATGTCAGCTCATTCAGTTATATTTGGCAAGTTGGTTTATTGCTAGTTATCAGTTTGTTCCCGGTATGGTTAGTGCAGTACTTGAACAGAAGATTAAGACCACCAAGTTATGCAAAAGTTCAACAAGATTGAGGGTTTACACACATACAAGGAAGAAAAAGATTACCATATAAAAGTAAACATAATAATAAATGTACATTAGTTTATAGAGGAAACAAATGGTAATACTAACATCAGAACTAGAACCAAAAAAATAAGAATAAAAAACAACAATACACTATGGTATGTTTTCATCAATCTGCATAAATCTTAAAATAATCATAAACTGATCCTCTTCGTATTGAAAGGCATTTCTAAACTTAATCACATGTTTCCATCTTTTGGAATTCATTCCTTGTAATTCTCTGAACAATTTATCCCATAAATGGTATCCACCAATCTTTGAGCGAACTTCTTTACTAGTTAAACTGATTCCAAATTTATCAGCAAAAATTGGGACTTTACCTTGACGTTGTTGATGAGCTGCCCAAATCAAAATATGACCAAAATAAGACAATACGGAATAATCTAAATCATTTTGATGAATATCTTTTTTCGATGGCGTTAATTTAGTACGAGTTGTTTCTAAATTAATTTCAGCGTATCCTCCAAATAATTCCAAAACGTTAGGGTACAATTTAGTAGTTTTCTTATAACCAAGGGATTCATACAAGGCAATATTAATGCACAACGTTAAAAAAATCTTTTTGTTTTCAAAATTACCAAATAAATCATCTTTATGAGTCGTTACAAACTTGACTGCATTAGCAGCATATTTGGACACTGACGATGATGTCATTAATGTTTTGATTTTGACATCAGATAAATCTGAATGAAGAATTTGTTGATGGGACATTCCAATGATGGTTTTGATGGGCTGCACTTCGGGTAAATTTTCCGAATATTTCTTATTTATGGTGCTTTTCACTGATCTTAATTTTATCACAAATGGATTATCTTCTGGTTTTGAAGTAGTTTCTTTTGTAGGTGAAGGGGCAGCTGGTGGAGTTGGTGCAGATGGTACTGCAGACTCCTCATTTTCACTACCATTTGACTCCTTCGTTAATTGATTACGTTTCTTTCTTCTTTCTTTTCTTTTTTTATTCTTAAGCTTACGCTTCAATGCCTCTTCGTCGTCTTCTCCGTTTTCTATTGTTTCCTCTTCGTTATCTACCAGTTCTGGTCCTTCAATGCCATTACTTTTTGAATCGGGTGTTTCCTTGTTGATATTCCCATTTTTGCCATTGATTATACTCTTATCTTCATTAGTTTTAGTAGCATCCGTTGGTTTGACATCTGATTGAGCTTTAGGTCTGAGGTTATTTCTACTTTTTTTGGATCTTACTTTCTTTGGTGTCTTGTTTCCTTGGGTCTCTTCTGGTTGCCCAGACTCGGTTTCCTTCTTTTTGGGTGATTTCTTAGGTTTCGGTTTTGTTGCTTCTTTGTTTGCGTCTAATTGCAGCTTAGAATCAATTGGGGTTTCTGAATTTGCAACTGGTGAACCATTTCCAACAGTTTTGTTAAGTTTTGATTTACTTTTTTTCTTATTCAATCTTGATCTACTTTTTTGCAGCTTGAGTTTGTTTGGTTTCTCTTCTTTATTCTTGTCAATGGTGTCTCCATTAGCAACATCTTCGTCACTGGAGAAGTCAAGACCTTCCATATCTTTGGTTACATCAGCCACAGTAAACTTTTTATTCTTAGTTTTGGGCTTTGATTTATTTTTGGTTTCCGTGGATTTCGAAATTGTGACCTCGTCATATTTCGTGGAAACAAATTCAGTTTGTTCCTCATAATTTCCATTCTCTTTATTTGTCAATAAATAGTCCAAATCATTCTCAAACTTTTGTTCTTCAATTATATCAGGTGTAGAGTTGCCTGATGAAGGAGTTGTTGACTCATACAATTGTGATTTGATTTGATTTAAATTGGATTTGGCATCTATTCTCTTTTCTGGTGATGCTGCCATCCTCAATTATTTTTGACCTAGATAGGTATAAACGAAAGATGCTGAGGTTAGTGATAAACTATTATGAATGATCTGATTTATAAAAAAAAAGGGGGAAAAAGGGAAAAAAAATTTTTTAAAAGGGAAAAATCTATTCCAAAAAAACAGAATAGAATAGAATTACTTATTTGTGTCAAGAAATAAATTTTTTTTCAAAAACACCAAAGTTATCAATTAATTAAATTTGCAATTTGTGTTGTTGGTCTCCTTTTGAAACATAATTCTTTTTTTTCGACCTATTTAACTTTGTTTCTAAATAGACGATGACGACGACTGGAGCAGAAAATTTTAATTTCTTAACAAAG
>OBUW01000114.1_pt1 | contig 62021 bp, 30 predicted proteins | sample 1475761 | NCBI WGS metagenome assembly OBUW01 (sample SAMEA2579908, study PRJEB22360) | human gut metagenome | biome: human gut; feature: human-associated habitat; material: faeces | place: Denmark | collected 2008/2010
ATTGTGGGTGTCCTGGCATTTTGTGTTCCATAGATGGTTGTTTGAAAGTAAACGACATGTACCCCTGAAAAAACGCCAACACACTCACGCGAGCAAACAAAAAAGTGTAACACTTAGCATACAAGAAAAAAATTGTTGAATATAGCCGTTTTCGGGTGGGGCTATGTCAAACATTAATATCGGCAAATTGGAAGAAAAAAAAATATGGGAGCAATCAACAAAAAGTGAAAATCCACATAGCAATTCAATCCTCTGAACTTGGTCAGACGTATATATACAAGTGAATGGAAGGATAAATTTACAGATCACTTTATCCAATACATGAATTGCTTCCAATTAATCAATTAAGAAGTACATCATAAACCAACCACAATCATGAAACTAGAAATGAGTTCATATTTGCACAAAGTTCCCAACACCGGTATCACAAATCTATCAAACCTGAAACTGATAGTCTTCATAATGTTCTGTGCAACACTACTATTTATTATAACATCGAGTCGATATTTGACTGGATCAGAGTCTCTCGGACAAATACCAAGTGAAATTCCAAAATCGTCGGAGCAATTGAATGAAGAGCTCTCACAACAAATCAATTCTAAATTACACAAATTGGCATCATTTGATAAGTTCAATTCATTCCCATTGCTAAATAAACATATGAAAGATGATATTTATGGGTCAATGACATTAGAAACTTTTACTGATCCACTTCCGTACCTTGAGAATTACAATGAAGAAGAGTATTCACAACAGAACTATCCTATTTGTTCGGAAAAGTTAATGTTTCCAAGTAAAATCAAACTCACAAAACAACAGTATTTACCAGCAGATTTGCAACAGTTTTTGGGAGTTTTGAATAATATGAGACCTTATCACGATATGGTTGAAAAGGCCAAAGCATATTTTATCTCTGATTTACGAGAAGAAAAGAAATGGTTCAGATTTGCTGGATCATCAATATGGCTACCACAATTTCAATGCCATTACATGGTTAGTCGTTATTTATATTCACCTAATGGAGTGGCAAATCACGCATTTGCCAGTTTTTTGTATATCCAGTTGTTTGATTCTGATTGGAAAGAACTACCATCGCATACTACATTGGATATCCCGTTTGAACAAACAGAAGCGAACTCTATATTCAAAATTTTCAAGCCAAAACAGAAATATGCAAACTTTCGAAATTCAACATACCCTCAAATCTTGCCTATTCCGTTTGATTATAAATTGCCCATAGAAACAAAAAAATATTACTATGGTCCGGAAGATCCAAGAATATTATTACGATCGAATCCGTTGGGGTTTGATGAACCTTTGATTGTATTTAATATGAAGGGGTTAAAGTTAACCAAGCGAGTAATGTATTCTTATCTACCATTTTCAAACACTTTGAAACTTTTGAAAAAAAGACGAGAGCCTTTTGCTAATATAGAAAAGAATTGGACTCCTTTCAAAAGTGTGGCACAGCCAAGTAAAACCCAAACGACTATACATTTTATTTATTCGATGATCCCGTTAGAAGTATTAGCATGCGATATTGATTCAGGACTTTGTGATATTTTACAAAAGCCAGCTAAACATGACTTTAATTATGTTGGTGGATTACGAGGCGGAACTCAGTTGGTTTCATTGCCTTTGAATGAAACTATCCCTAGTGAAATTAGAGCCAAGTTGCCAATACCAAAAAACAGGCAAGTTTATATTGGGTGGGCTAGAACTCACTTGAACAATTGCGGATGTGGTGATTCAATGTATCGACCAAACTTTATAACTTTGGTTGAAGACTACGATGATGTAACTGATAAGTATTACTACAAGATTGGAGATATTTCCGGATATTTTGATTTTGCCGCAAAGATCGAACCTTGGTCCAAACAAGTTTTGGACGAAGAAGGAAATTTATACGAAAAGGCTGAACAGTGCCAAGGACGAAATGTACTTATACCCAATTCCATTGCTTATTGGGATGTTGGATCAATTAAACTTGCGGGTACTGAATATCAGAAACACGATTTCAAAGACATGTTTTCCAGTGGAAAAGTGTCAGATTTTAATGCCAATGAAATCGTCTTTAATGATTATATGGGCGTAACATTATCTTCAGCAGATAGAGATGTGAGCATTGTTCATGTGAAAGGATTATTAAACTATATTTTACAATTGCCCAGTTTAGTTGATGACTCATTGGTTATTAACAAAGAATGGACATTCCAAAAGAAAGGGCATGATTTAAATGTTAGGTGTGCTATGATTGCTAGTAAAGAGTACTGTAAATCTTATGCAATAAAACAAGGAGTGAAGATAGATGAAAAATCTGAGGAAACCTGAGGAAATTCATTCATGTGTATCGGTCATATTTTATAGAGTTTTTTTTAAAAAATTCGTACTATTTATTTAAGCCCCCTTTGCAAAGATGACTTTCATGAACATTCTATTTTTTTTTTTAGGTCCTTTCTCCCTCCATCCATAACCGAAGATTCTTTTTCGCTGGTGTTTTTTTGACAGAATTTTTTTTTTCCGAAGTCGCGGAAAATTTTTGTCTTCTTTTTTTTTTCGGTGTATTTTTGTCTTCCATTGCCTTCAATAACCGAAATCGTTCCAAATCTAACATTTTAAGCTGCAAAAATTTTTCAGATCTGGTTAAAATGGTAACGCGGGTACCATAGCCATAGATAAATGAAGAATTTTCTTTCGTTTTTTATCTTTTTATTATTACAATTTTTAATAATGATACAATAATTTATTATTTTTGATGCCACATGATATGAAGGTTACATCTCTATATATATATATTTAAGGAGACTACCCTGACTTGGATTACATGTTATTTTTTTTGTCTTTTTTCATGAGTGATAGTTTTTGTCTCTAGACTTAATAAGTTAAATCAACCTTTGAATCGACACCACAAGAGCAATGGACAGTAAGAAAGCATCCTTTGAATCAAACCATAAAGAGCTCTCGGCTTCTTCATCGAATGAATTTAATGAAGTTCTAGAATTCACAGTATCTAATTATGAAACTCTACAACAACAAAAAGAACTTGGGAGCAGAAGAAGTTCAGTACATCGTAAATCACTAGAAGCAATTAAGAAATGTATCACGGGAGAGTCCAATTATGAATCTCCTGAAACTAAAGATTATTCAGTTCACCACATCTATGGCGATTTAGATTCTGATGCAATAGAAATTCAACGTACACAAACCAGAAACTTAATTCTAACAAAACTAGAGAGTCGAGTAGAAGATAACACTAATAATTACAGCAACGATAACCACGAGCATGAGGTTGAATGTCAAGATACTATAAGTGTAATTCCTGATACAAATATTGAGATTGCTCAGCATGGTAAAGAGTTCGATACCATAGACCCAGAATTAATTACATGGAATGGACCCGATGACACTGAAGACCCGAGAAATTGGCCAATAAATAAAAAGATATTTTTACTAGGTTTCGTATCATTATATGCCTTGGTTGCTCCTATGTCATCATCAATGTTATCTCCAGCAATGACATTTATAGCAGAAGATTTCCATATAACATCACCCATAATAAAGTCAATGGTGGTTTCAATACAAATCTTGGCATGGGCATTTGGACCATTAATTATTGCCCCCTTATCTGAACATGATTATATTGGTCGTAAATTGGTTCTTGACGTGTCATGTTGGATGTCATTATTTTTCAATCTTGGATGTGCATTTTCACAAACCACGGCACAAATGATGGTTTGCCGATTCATTGGTGGCTTGTTTGGTTGTGTCCCCATGAATGTATGTGCTGGAGTCATTTCCGATATGTTTGATGCCCAATCCCGGAATGCAGCATTAGCTGGATATTCTTTAGTTCCATTGTTAGGACCAGTAATTGCTCCTGTGATATCAGGTTTCATAGTCGATCACAAACAATGGCGTTGGACATTTTATGTCTTGTGTATCTTCAATGGATTTGTTGCTATTACGGCTACTTTTTTATTTAAAGAAACTTATTCACCAACCTTATTGAAACGTAAGGCCAAAAAATTGCGAGAACAAACGGGGAATGTCAATCTTCACACTATCTATGAAATTGCTGACGGGGAAACAAAATTAGGCAAAATTTGGCTTTGTATGGTTAGACCAATCAAATTATTGTTCACTCATCCTATGATTGTTGGATTGGGGTCATTTATGGCATTTACATATGGGTTCATGTACTTGATGATTGTGACATTCCCAGAAATATTCGGCAACCAGTATGGCTATAGTAAAAGTGTGACTGGTTTGATGTATATCCCCATGGGTATTGGCTTTATTATTGGGGTTATCTTTTGGACATACATGGTTGGTAATGTTTATGAACGATTAACCAGTAGAAATAATGGGGTTGCCAAACCAGAATTTAGATTGCCTTGTTTAATTGCATCCTCGATATTTATCCCTGTCGGATTAATTTGGTTCGGTTGGTCTGCGCAAAAGAAGTTGCACTGGATCATGCCTGGTATTGGTAGTGCAATATTTGCCATGGGATTAGTGTGTGTGTTTCAAACTATTCAAAACTATTTGATTGATATGAACGTGAGATATGCTGCAAGTTCAGTTGCTGCTGCTGCCTTGTTTAGATCGTTGTTTGGATTTAGTTTCCCATTGTTTGCTAATAAGATATATAGTGCATTAGGTTATGGCTGGGCCAACACCATGTGTGCATTCATTGGAATTTTTTTGGGGGTCCCATTCCCAATTTTTTGCTATATGTATGGTGAAAAAATAAGACATTGGGCCGATAAAAGAATTGAAAAGGAACAATTGAAAAGAGATCAAAAGAATTTGGAGAGATTAAAATTGAAAAATGATAGTGTTGTATAGAGATGTTGTAGTTAATAGAGTCTAAAACATAAATTCGTGCAATTTTTCTTCTTTCTTGTAGTTGCGTGGTAGTGAAATTAGTAGTGCACATTGACCATAAACAAGATAAGGGAGGAAAAAACAAAACTGAATTGTGAATCTTAAAACACCACCAACAGCGGTTTACCCTTCGACAACTATAAACTCATTAGACTATCTAGATATGACAGAAATACACCTTGACCAAACTTCTCAAAAGATCCCTGACCCGGTAAAGTTTGTTTCTATAGAAGAATTGCATGCTTTCCCTTTACCAAAGGCATTAGAGTCGTTGCCACCATCAGTTTTCCAACAATTTTTAGACAGTAAAGACTTACTACAAGGGTACTTAAAGCAATTAAAAGCATATCAAGAAAAGCAGCTGGAAATTATAGATCAATTGGGTGAATTGGATAATATTTTAGAGAACGTGATACACAAACAATTGATCAAAGATTACGCAGCACTAGTGGATAAAATAAATCAACAAATTAAAAGTATAAACATAATATATCAAGAATTTCTTAATCTTGAAACATACCAGTATCAACTACTTTCTAATAATTTCAATCAGGATATTTTGAAGTTGAAATTTAAAAAATTATTGGAAAAGACCAATCAAGATAGTTTAAACATTGTCAAGAATTATCATGAAAAGGGAGAGTCGACAGATGACGATTTCAATAATATGATTGAAAATTTTAAAGAAAGTCGAAAATTGTACCATTCAAGAAAGGAGAAATTATATCGATGGGAAGAAGAAAGAGTAAGTGGATTTGTATAAATGAGATAAGCGGGGTGTGGCTACTCTTGCTAAGTTGCTTGTACATGTTTGAGCGATTTTCATTTAAAAATGGCTCAAATTCTGTTTAGCAACACGGATTAATTTACAGAACGTTCAGAAACTTTTTTCTATGAAGAGATGGAATGTCAGGGAGTGACGCATGGAAAACAATGCAAGAACAGTTGAGGTTGAAGCTTTACTATGAACTGGGGATGCCGCTAAAGTGTGTCAATGTATGTTATTGTAAAAAACAATGAATATCAACAGCACGCCAGATGCGTTGGAAAAATAACTCCCGCGCTACTTAGCTCCCTTCTCGGTTTTATTTCTAAGAACTTCTTTCAAAGTTCCATTTTAATCGATTGACAAATTGTAGCAATCAAAGTCTCAAGCAGCAAACGACATTTAATTATTTAATTTGGGAATGGGATATTAGTGTTTTGTATAATTTATTGTAAGACGATTTTATACTTTTTGGTGTAGTAGATTGTAGGTGATGATAGTTTTGTAACACCTTTTAGCTTATTATTGGATACAGAGATGACTGATTAATTTATTTTCTTCTCCTTTCTTCCGTCCGATATTCGCTTCAAATCTTAATTGTCTCGGAATTTAGCCGTCCATACAAAAAAAAAAAGAGAAACATGGAAGAAAACTTTTCTTGTGGTCACGGGTAGAAGGCGATGGTGGTGCCACGCCACCACCAGCAAGGTCGCACTAATACGATATATGGACGTGAATTGACACACAAAAGAAAATATTCGGAGTATAGAATACAATTGTTGTACATTGAGTTCTTCTGCTTAACTTTAACCAGAAAAGGACGACATCGAGGGGAAACCAAATAAAAAAAAGAATTTAATTAATTTCACAATATAAAATTGTTATCAAATTTCCATCTCTCGAAAGTATTCAATTTCAATAGAATTTTTTTTTTTTTCTTTTTTTACAACGTTAGTTCATTCGACTAGTTTCATCATTATATCTATTCCATAATGTTTACTAGATCATTGATTAAAGGTGGTGGCAGACTTGCTACTACCAGATCATTGGTCAACAACTCTACTAGTTTGGTTTTAAAAAATCAATTTAAGAAATATTCAACATCAACTCCTCCTAAGGTTGCCAAATCAAAATCTTCGACAATTGGTAAAATATTCAGATACACTTTTTACACTGCTGTGATATCGGTTATTGGTTCTGCCGGTTTGATCGGTTACAAAATTTACGAAGAGTCTCAACCTGTTGATCAAGTGAAACAAACACCATTGTTTCCTAATGGTGAAAAAAAGAAAACTTTAGTTATTTTGGGTTCTGGTTGGGGTGCTATTTCATTATTGAAAAACTTGGATACCACCTTGTATAATGTTGTTATTGTCTCCCCAAGAAACTATTTTCTTTTCACCCCATTGTTACCATCAGTTCCTACCGGTACTGTTGAATTGAGATCTATTATTGAACCTGTCAGATCAGTCACCAGAAGATGCCCTGGTCAAGTTATTTACCTTGAAGCAGAAGCTACAAATATCAACCCTAAAACTAATGAGTTGACACTTAAACAAAGTACTACTGTCGTTTCTGGTCATTCTGGTAAAGATACTTCCTCTTCTAAATCAACTGTTGCCGAATACACTGGGGTTGAAGAAATCACTACCACCTTGAATTATGACTATTTAGTTGTTGGTGTTGGTGCTCAACCATCTACTTTCGGTATTCCTGGAGTCGCTGAGAATTCAACCTTTTTGAAAGAAGTCAGTGATGCTTCTGCTATTAGAAGAAAATTGATGGATGTTATTGAAGCTGCCAATATTTTACCTAAAGATGACCCAGAAAGAAAGAGATTATTGTCCATTGTTGTTTGTGGAGGTGGACCAACGGGTGTTGAAGCTGCTGGTGAAATTCAAGATTATATTGACCAAGATTTGAAGAAATGGGTTCCTGAAGTTGCCGATGAATTGAAAGTCTCCTTGGTGGAAGCTTTACCAAACGTTTTGAACACATTTAACAAGAAATTGATTGACTATACCAAAGAAGTTTTCAAAGACACTAATATCAATTTGATGACTAATACCATGATCAAAAAAGTCAATGATAAAAGTTTGATTGCAAACCATAAAAACCCTGACGGATCTACTGAGTCTATTGAAATTCCATATGGTCTTTTAATTTGGGCTACTGGTAATGCACCAAGAGATTTCACTCGTGATTTGATCGCAAAAGTCGATGAACAAAAAAATGCCAGAAGAGGTTTATTGGTTGATGAAAGATTGAAAGTTGATGGTACTGATAACATTTTTGCCTTGGGTGATTGTACTTTTACCAAATACCCACCAACTGCACAAGTTGCCTTCCAAGAAGGTGAATATTTAGCCAATTATTTTGACAAATTGCATGCGGTTGAATCTTTGAAATACACCATTGCTAACCCAACTCCAAAGGACAATGTTGAAAAATTGTCAAGAAAATTAGCTAGATTAGAAAAGAATTTACCTCATTTCATTTACAACTACCAAGGGTCTTTAGCTTACATTGGGTCTGAAAAGGCTGTTGCTGATTTGGTCTGGGGTGATTGGTCAAATATAAGTTCCGGAGGTAATTTGACCTTTTTATTCTGGAGATCAGCTTATATTTACATGTGTTTATCAGTCAAGAACCAAGTGCTAGTTGTTTTAGATTGGGCTAAAGTCTATTTCTTTGGTAGAGATTGTTCTAAGGAATAGATACCCTGAGTTTACCCTTACTTTGTTTTGTGATTTAATTTGATTAGAAAATTCATTATTTATTCATAGCCGTAAGTGTTATAAATGTACGACGTATTCAGTATTGTTTAGTGTGAATTTGTCCTATTCTCTATCACATTTGCGTTCGTCACCAGTTATGTAGTCATCGGATCAACTAATGATTAGATAAAGTCGTGTGAATGGCAAATTAGCTAAATATTAAGAACTTATTTGTGATTCTAGAAAAAGTTACTTTGAAAACACAGAGGGGAAGAATTATCGAACAAAGTCAATTAGGGATGAAACTTGCAACGAATGATTTTGAATCATTGAGTGGTAATTGTAGATTGATTTTATAATCTCTCAAAATAAAAAAGGGAATGAAGATAACTGTAGAATATGTAATATATATGAATAGCTACAAGAGAGGCGAGGGGGGGGGAAGAGAGCAAGTTTTACAAAAAAATGGGTGGAATGGAATAACTAATGTGTGAGGTAACTTGGAGCAAAATAGGAGACAACAAAGGGGGGCAGGGCGGAGAGGGGGGACCCAGATGATGTGGAGGACCTTTTTTTTAAAAATCTTTGCTCAAGTTTTAATGTGAGAGAATGTACTTTGGTGGTGGTGGTGGAACAAAGACAATACACAAAACTCTATGCATACTAAATTGATTCTTCATAGCAACAATTAAATTTCGGAGGATTAATTTTACTAAGAAATTTCTAATCTATTTGGTTAATTGTCTTTTAGTGTGTTTCATTGATTTCTTAGCTCAACATCTCCTTCTTCTTCTTCTTATATCTCTTCCTTTTCCTCCCTCCCTTTTTTTTTTCTTTCTTTGCATAAACGCCTTTTTTTTTATAAATAGATTCACATTTCTTTATCAATTGTTGAGTTCCTATAATTTAAACTAAGAATAACATCTAACAATGACTATGGATGGATCAACTCCTGAAGAAAAAAGATTAAAGGATATCAAATTTAGACAATGGGGTTCATATGTTGGTGAAAGACAATGGGCCACAGTTAGAGAGGATTATTCCGCTGATGGTGATGCTTGGTCCGCTTTAACTTTTGATGACTCTAGAAGTCGTGCTTATAGATGGGGTGAAGATGGGTTAGCAGGTGTATCTGATAGAAAACAATTTGTCAACGTTACCATGGCTTTATGGAATGGGAAAGATCCTATTCTTAAGGAAAAATTGTTTGGTGTAACCAATTCCCAGGGGAACCATGGTGAAGATGTCAAAGAACAGTATTACTACCTTGACAACACTCCTACCCATTCCTATATGAAGTATTTGTACAAGTACCCACAAAATGAGTATCCCTACAAGCAATTGGTGGAAGAAAACCAAAAAAGATCAAGATTAGAAAAAGAATTTGAAATTACCGATACTGACATATTCAAAAACAATGAATATTTTGATGTTGTTATGGAATCTGCAAAAGGTGATGCTCCTGATGAATTGTATTTTAGAATTACTGCTTACAATAGAAGTGATAAAGCTGCTTCCTTGCATATCTTGCCTCATTGTACATTGAGAAACATTTGGTCTTGGGGTGCCGACGAGTACCAAGAAGTGAAAAAACCACACGTTAAGCAAATTGATGAATACACTGTCGAAGTTGAAACACAAAAGTTTGGTAAACGTTATTTGGTATTTGCTCCATCGCCAGGTTTTGAAGAGTCTGATCCTGATGTTGAACCGCAGTTAATTTTCACGGAAAATGAAACCAACACGAAAAAATTGTACAATCAAGATAATAAAAGCAAGTATGTTAAAGACGCTTTCCATGAATATGTTGTTGATGGGAAACAAGAAGTAGTCAACCCAGAAAAACAAGGAACAAAAGCCGCTGCTTGGTTTACATTTAAAGATATCCCAGCTGGGGAGTATGTTACTATCCGTTACAAATTTACCAATGACAAATCAGAAGTTGATGAATTTGAGTTGGACAATATTATCAGTAAACGTCAAGCTGAGGCTGATGAATTTTATTGGCACGTTACACCATATCCAATTAGTGACGAGTTGAGACAAATTCAAAGACAAGGTTTTGCTGGGTTGCTTTGGACAAAACAGTTTTATTATTTTGTCCACAATTATTGGGCAAATGGTGATCCAGATACAATTAAGCCGCCAATGAATCGTGCCAACGGTAGAAACAAGGAATGGAAACATTTGTATACTGATGAAATTTTGTCCTTACCCGATAAATGGGAGTACCCCTTTTTCGCTGCTTGGGATTCTGCCTTCCATTGTATTCCATTTGCTATGATTGATCCACGTTTTGCATGGATGCAATTAGATCATTTGGTGCGTGAATGGTATATGCACCCCAATGGACAAATTCCTGCCTATGAATGGAATTTTAGTGACGTGAACCCACCTGTCCATGCATGGGCTGCGTACAGAGTATTTAAAATTGAAAGAAAAATGTATGGGGTTGAAAGTCTTGATTACTTGGAATCTATCTTCCAAAAATTGTTGATCAATTTTACTTGGTGGGTCAATAGAAAAGATGCTGAAGGGAAAAATGTTTTCGAAGGTGGGTTTTTAGGGTTGGATAATATTGGTGTTTTCAATAGATCAGAAGAATTACCAACTGGAGGGAGCTTAGAACAAGCTGATTCAACTGGTTGGATGGCATTCTATTCTTTGCAAATGTTGAATATTGCCCTTGAGTTGGCTAAGACTAGACCGGTTTACGAAAATATTGCCTCCAAATTTTTTGAACATTTCATTATTATTGCCGACGCCATGACTTTTAGAGGTGGTGATGGAGATGAAAGCACTAAAGATGCTTTGTGGGACGACAAGGATAAATTCTATTATGATGCTATTAGATACAGTGACCACCACGTTGAATCATTACATGTCAGATCATTGGTTGGTTTAATTCCGTTGTATGCTTCGTTGACCATTGAACCTGATCTTTTAAACAGATACCCATCATTCAAGAAACGTCTCAATTGGTTTCTTGTTCACCAAAAGAAAATGTCAGAAAGAAACATTGCCTCAATGGAAACCAGAGGGGTTGGTGAAAGAATGTTATTATCATTAGTCTCCAAAGACAGATTGTTGGCCATTTTGGACAGAATGTTGAATGAAGACGAATTCTTATCTGAATATGGTATTAGATCTTTATCAAAGTATCATAAGGACCATCCTTATGTTAAGGAAGTCAACGGAGAAAAATTCACCGTTGCTTATTTGTCAGGAGAATCAGATTCAGGAATGTTTGGTGGTAATTCGAATTGGAGAGGACCAATTTGGTTCCCAACTAATTTCTTATTAGTCGAAGCATTACAAAGATTCTATTTGTATTATGGACCTGATCTTAAAGTGGAGTGTCCTAAAGGGTCCGGTGATTACTTGAATTTGGCTCAATGTGCTCAAGAAATCCAGCATCGTTTGATTCGTATCTTTTTGCCCGATGAAGAAGGTGATCGTGCCTGTAATGGTGGTGTGGACATTTTGAACCGAGACCCACTTTTTAAAGACTATGTTCCATTTTATGAATATTTTGATGGTGATAGTGGTCGAGGATTAGGTGCATCGCATCAAACTGGGTGGACTTCTTTGGTGACCAAATGGATTCATGATAATGCTGCTAGTAATAGAGTTCCAAGGACTCCACAAACTCCAAAGAATAGAAGAAGACAATCAGTTTTCTTGCATGCCAGTGAAGAGGCCAACGATGACGATGAGGAAGAATTACAGAAATATGTTCCTAAATGTGGTCCAATGCCTGGTACTTTGGCTAGAAGAAAGTCAGGTAAATCATTGTTAAATTTAACTGTCAATGCCTTGGATTTGGGGGACGAAGAAGGAAGTGCAACTACAAAAGCTGCTGTGTGTGGTCAAGTCGGTGAAGGGAAATCAATCAGTGAAGAAGAGTTAGAAAAATTACACAAGGTCCAATCGGGGGCTTCTATTGATTCCAACGAAGCAGCTCAACTTGATAGTGATCTATTGGGTCAAGTTAGAGCTGCTTTCAAGAAATTTAAGTCAAGAACTGACGAAGATGAATTTGAAGGTGATGAATTTGAAACTAGATGTTCATAAGATGACCCACAAACACAAATGAATGTATTTGAGAAAAGCTTATGCTAGTTTATATATATATATACGTATAGTTTTGTTTAAGAATTGGTTTTATTTTGTACAATCAAGGTTTGTAGATTTTCCAATATATGTGGAAAGATTTACTATCCAAAAAACGATCACGTGACCACGAGTACTGGCGGGGGACGATAGAGGCGAGGCGAGACAAGACGAAAGAAACAACAGGCAAGTAAAAAAAAAAGGGATAATTCAGCTCACATCAATATTAAACGTACTATAAACTAGCCAAGCCCTCAAACCTTTCCCTTGCTCCGCCAATCATGTCAGAATCATTCAATACTTATGAATCGGAATTTCAATTTGCGATACAAGAAGCGCAAATTAAGATATCTCAAATTAATTCGGTTGATGCAGGTATGTTGTACTAACACATGCACAAAGATATATATATATCATAAATACTAACAAAGATGTTTCAACTCCCATGGTCGCTTTTGGTGAATGGGATGGGTTTGAAAACTTTCTTATATTAGAGCAACGTAAGAATTATTTAAAATCAATTGAAGGAGTCAATGAAGAAGCAAGAGAAGTACTTGATCAAATGACAATTGAAGTGTCGAATTTACCTTCGAATCAAAGATCATCATATAATGCTAAAATTCGAAACTATCGAACAGAATTAGATAATGTGACAGTGACATATAATAAACTTTTAGATGCTCAAGATAAAGTTGAATTATTTGGTAGTAATAGATATACCGATGATAGTGGCGATTCATCAGAACAACGTAAACAATTATTGAGTAATAATTCATCGTTAGAAAGATCATCACAACGATTACATGATAGTCAAAGAATTGCTATGGAAACAGAAAATATTGGTAGTAATATTTTGAATGATTTACGATCACAAAGAGAACAAATTAATGGTGCTAGAAATACATTACTGCAAGCAGATAATTATGTTGATCGTTCAGTACAAACTTTGAAAACTATGGGTCGTAGATTGACGGCTAATAAGTTTATAAGTTATGGAATAATTGCGGTATTGATATTATTGATATTTTTAGTTCTTTTCAGTAAATTTTCTTAGACAGAAACAAGATCGTTTAATAATAATAGTAATACTAGTTGTTTCAAAGTATACATCGTTGATGTATTGTTGGATTGTTTAGTTTTTGTAGAAGATAATAAGGGGAAAGAGAAGTTGGTATCAAAAAAAAAGGTGTTTTATGTTGTATTAGTAATGGATTGGCTGTAGTTGATCGATGCGGCATCGGTTCCACTTGGGGGAAGTAGAAATGGTCATGGCCCTTAAAGCTCAGGAAAGAGTGGAAGAAGAAAAAAAAAAATTTTGATAATGACTGAAAAATCAAGCCAATTTCAGTTCCCAATCTCTTTGTCATCACCAAAACTGAAAACAGTTAATACACCAAGGATATCAAAACTTCGAAGTAGCATCATGTTTAGATTAATACCAAGATTAAAACCAATAATACCATCAATAAATCGTATTTCTTTGTCCGTTAAACCACAACCATCAACTTCACAACAATGTCACACATTGCGAGCTTTCCATACATCACCAATTTCCCTTCATGGACACCTCAAAAAACCTAATCCAGGTGAAGAATTGCATATTACATTTATAACTAAGGATGGCAAACAATTAACTTATGAAGTTGCAGAAGGTGATAATATTTTGGATATAGCACAAGCACATAATTTGGATATGGAAGGAGCTTGTGGTGGTTCATGTGCCTGTAGTACATGTCATGTTATCGTTGATCCGGAATATTATGATAGATTAGAAGAACCTGATGATGATGAAAACGATATGTTGGATTTAGCATTTGGATTGACAGAAACTTCTAGATTAGGATGTCAAGTTAAAATGACTAAAGAATTAGATGGAATTAGAGTGGCATTACCGGCTATGACTAGAAATTTGCAATCTCGAGATTTTAATTAATAATTGAACGAAAGAGTGTTTGTTAACAAGATGATAGAATCAAAATGGATCCAATATAACAAAGAAGTATGATTTGAAAGAGGACAAATTTTGTAAATAGAATTTTTTTTAAAATACCAATAACCTAATTATAAGTATTGATATCTGTATATAAAAATATTATGGAATATCTATTCTTTTGGTTTTACATAACCCATCGTTACCATCCTTGTCAATTACAATATTTTTTGCCATATCATAACCAAACCTATCTTGTTGACCAGTATGCCCAATGAAAAAACACTTTAAAGACTGAGGGAAATGACTAATCCCCCCATTATCGTTGATATCACTTACTGATTTGATTTTATTATTAGTCAAATCAATTTCAATAAGATTTTCATGTCGAGTCAAATTCTTATTATGACCAATCATAACATCATTTAGAAATGTTAATTTGTTCAGACATAAATTCAACGTTTGAAGGTTGGTAATTGTACTTCTCGGGAAAGTTAAATTAATTGACTTGAGTGAATTAAATGATAAATCTAATACTTTTAAATTGATGGAATTAAAATGTATTTGAAATTTTTGAAATTGATTACTGGATAAGTTCAACACTTGTAATTGATCTAAATTTTGAAGTGTTGATGTTAAGGTATTGTTTAAGCTGGTCAATTTATTCATTGATAAATTCAATACTTGAAGGGTTGATGGGAACTGTACATTTAAATGAGTCAAGTCATTTTGTGATAGATTTAAATACTTTAGATTCGGTGATGATGAATGGCTATTGTCATTATCTTCTTCCTCTTCTTCCTCTTCAGTCCATGATACATTTTCAAATTGAGATAATTCACAACCATTAAAACTCAATTCAACTAAGGATGAACAAAATTTTATATTTGATATACTTTTAAATTTACAATTATCCATATTCAAAATTTTCAAATGATTAGGTAGTTTAATTTGTTTGAAATTTGACAATGGATTAAAATTTAAATATAAAATTTCAATTAATAATTCTTGTCCTTGATTGTTACAACTCAAATCAACTTGAGTAAGTTTATTTTCAGTCAAATGAATCGTTTCAATGGTATGTGGTAGATTGGGTCGATAAATTTTTTTAATCCAATTTGATCCAATTCCTAAATTTTTTAAATGTGTTGGAAATTTGATTCCATGAATACTTGATATTTGATTGACTTCTAAAGATAATACTTCGACAGAATCCGGATAATTTATTTTATGGAAATGCTTACCAATTTGAGTATTGAATAACTTAAGATATTTCAATTTTGTAAATCGAGTGAAATTTGGTACATATAAGTTCCAATCAATAGGATTATCGGAAAAACTTAAGTATTTCAACCTATTATTATTAGGTCCAATCAATTTATCAATTACTGCTAAATCCTTGATATTATTATTAGTCAACTTTAAACTTTGTAAACTATCTGGAAATCTACCACAAGTTTCAAAAATTTGCGGATTATTAATTCTCAGAATCTTTAACCTGGTTAAATTCTTCCAATTAGAGACATCAAAAGGTATATAGTTAGTAATTGATAAAGTTTGCAAATTCTTCATTAATTTTTCACCAATAAATTCTCTGTCATTTTCGTTGTCATTGCTAGGTAGTAGTAACTGTTGAAAATCAAGTAAATTTCTTTGTGAATCCCATATAAAATCAACTTTTAAACAGCTTAATTTGTCATTAACCAAATTATTAGTCACAAGCTGTTTTATAAATTGGCCACCACCATTGGCACTTGAATCTTTCACCATATAAAGTGTTATCGATGATAAATTGTCAAGATGGGTAATCGTGGCTTGATTCTTAATTGTACAATTGCCAACATTCAATTCCTCAAGTTGATATGGTAATTGATGTTTTATGATAATTGGTTCATTATTATTCCATCCAAATCTATTAGGGTATAAATGTAATAATTTTATTGTTGATGGTAAATTAGAATTGAATTTAATATTGCTATCCTCAAACCATAAATTTTTGAGATATGGGAAATTTTCATTTTTGAAAATAAATGATCCACTATAATTGTAAACCATAATTGTTTCGACTAATGGACCGATTGAATCGGAAATTTGATCGAAAACATAATTCAAGCTAAAATTATATAGAAATCCAGGAATAATTTCTAATTCTAAATTATATCGGATCAGACTTGAAGGTTGCTGTTGATTTTTCAATAACTCTATAAAGTCCCATAAGTCAGATAATGTTGATAAATAATAACTTATGGTTATTGTGATCGGTATATTTTGTGATTGGCAATATGAAAGTAGTTGTAAAGTTGATTGTTTTGATGGCAAGAACCGAAGATTGTTTTTCTGTAAATACGATCGTGTTCTTAGATATATATGAATCAATGAATGCTGTACTAATCGATTGTTGAAAGTTATGTTACTGTCGACTATCAAGTTATCAATAGCTCGCTTTATATTGGGGTTGTGATGAATAAAGGAAGATTGAAGATAAGGCGACACTGGTATTGGCAATAATTGTATCAAATTTTCAATACCCACATATTGTATTATTTGGTATAAAATCTCAATTGGTAATAACGAATCAAAGGGTAGAAGATAATTATCGGACATAAAGTAATCAAAATAATCAGTGATTTATTGCAACATGGAAAATTAGTGAATAGTAGAAAGTAAGTTTAAACTCTTGGTATTTGTATGTGTGTGTATATAATTTTAAGCTTGATTTAAGGTGTTAATACAAGTAATGATTAGATAATCGGTAGTGCTAATGCCATGAAAGTTAATATTCAAGTAATATTAAATTGTGATTTATTCAATCTTGTGTTATGAGTAATGTTGTTGTTGGCAGTATTGGAAAGCGATTCCCGGAGAATCCTTTTTTTTTGTAATTGGTGCACTCCCTTATCCCGCCAATCTTATGACCACGGCTGTTGCAACCACCACACCTTCACTTTTCTTAAAGCCAGAAGAGTGTTCACAATATGAAAGATAAGACAAATCTCTTCAATTCATCGTTACGTTTCTAAATATTAGTACTTTTGAGGGTTGTTGATCAAATAGTTGTCCTCCGCAAAAACTGTACAAACTTAAGTGGAGGAAATTTCTAAGGCTTGAAGAAACATGATCACAACATCATCTATCTGTTTATCATGAAACACTTGCCTACCTACCAGGCAGAGTCCATTTTTGAAAAAATTCAAATATTTCAACCGAATTACAGATACGGTGAAAACAAAGGAAAGAAAATAAATAATTAAATGTTGTCAATTTGAAGAATTTCTTTCAGTGCTATTGTTGCTAACATTACAACGTAGCAACTTTCACTGAAATATTGATACTGTGGTTGTTGTTATTTAGTGTCATCACAACTACAAACGAAAAAGCAATGGACACAAAATATATTTCAATATCAATAACAATTAAAAACCATTCTTATGTAATCATAAGATAAATGTAAAGTATGATTGTTTAATGATGGTTAAAACTGATGATACTGAACAACAATAGAATTTGATAAAAATAATAATAGTAAGGAAATTCAATAGCACTACCCCTCCAAGTTGATTGTAATGTAAAAATGGGACCACTTCTTATTGTTTTAGCATATCTTGAATCATATAGTTTCGTAATTGTTACCTATGTTGAGGAGGGTGCCTTGTATATATAATTTGTGATACTTGATAAATCTTTTCCAATTATATACAACAAAACAATGCAATGAAAACTTACTCTATTTCTTCCTTCCTTCCTTCCCCCCTCTCTTTCTTAATGATCTGATTTGTCGATCATTGCCTCTCCTCCTTCCTCTTTCTTTGTGTTGGTAATTCATTATTACAATGACATAATTTCTTTTCAAATAATCGTCATTTACTGATTGGTTTAAAACTGTCTGCTTTGGTGAAATCAAATCAAGTATATCTGGCAACAATAGTTCATCCATGCATTATACGCAGTTTTTGTGTGCTACCATTTGCTGCAAATTTGTTTTTTATAATGTTTTTTTTTTCCAAAATATGATGGCGTTGAGTTGTGAATATCCAAATCCACCAAAAGAAGTAGTTATTGGTAATCTATAATTTGTAATGACTTTGATATAGAATTAGTAAAATTTTCTAATGGTAATATTTGATAATAATGGCAATATCTCTTCGTTACACGATAATATTTTTCAATTACAGAATGGCTGCTAGAATAATTATGGTACTAAACACATAATCAAATTAAATGCCACGTCACAAAAGAGAAATTCTTCTCTATGTTTCTCTAGCTTAAAATTAATCTCTTCCTAAAGGTACTATTAGCTCTTCACCACAATTTTACCGTGTTTTCTCTCCCTTTTTGTTTTGTTGGGATATTGATGTACAAAATCCCTCAATGATTAAATAGCTCAATGAAACCAAATGGCTTAAAGAAAAGGGGGAGGCTGGTTATTTAAGGTATGAACAATAATCTGTTTTGTAAGAGAATACTACTATAGGATAGTTGTGAATAATGAAAAGCGCAATTGTTTTGTTGTGGTTGTTTTTTTTGTTTTGTTACAAATCCAGCGTAAGATACTCACTGAAACCAATGGTATTATTGTTTTCCTCATAATGGTACTAAGGAAGTATGTGTTTTGTCCTCGTGGTGATCTAAATGAAAGGAGGAGGCAAAGTTACAGGGAAGAGGAGAGGAGGGGAAGAACTATCACAATGAAAATATACAAAAGAAGCCGAAGCCTTGTTTAATTTTTGGTGATAGTTTTAGTTTCCACCCATTGTTGTCACAATATAGGAGGTCGTGGCAGTAGTAGTCGTGGGCTGTGGGTCGACACAATTGTTGAGTTTCATGAATAAATAGGAGAAAGTAACTGCTCGTTTAGGAAAGGAACCAAACAAGACGAAAGGAAGGAAGGGGAGGAGAAGAACGAAGGCTCTGGACGCGAGAATAGACCATGAAAAAAAAAAGATAACCAAAGTGGGGTGTGTTGTTGTTGTTGTTGTTGTGTGTGAAAACCAGGTGTCAATATTTACAATGAAAAGCTAGAATTGATTGAAAAGTAAAATGCACTCAACACATATACGTCATTAGTTGAATTTCAGATGTTCTTTGTATAATTAAAGGGGACTAATGATGATTAATTCCCTCAATTACGAAGCACTAAAGGTTTGGAGAGAGAAGGAAAGGGAAGAAAAAAAAATATCTCAAATTTCAACTGCAAAATGATCAACAATTAATGAGTGATAATATGGAAAAAACAGTAGCTATAGCTGCTATTGGTGGTGGAAATAAATAATCCCTCATTCAAATTGCTGTCATTTCTATTGTTGCTCACAGTAAATAATAATAATCGTATAACACAATAAAATAGAAAAAGAATGAGTCTATTTTTCTACAGTACAATTTATTTTTAATTTGTAGTACCCATTCTATTACTCGTACCTACTCACTATAGCTGCAACTGCAAAAAATATAGTCTATGATTCTCTAATAGAAAAGAAAAGAAAATCACTCAATAGTGAAACTTGTTTTGCAATGTATGTATGTATAGTTCACAATTATAATTGCTCAGGAGTAATTTGTCTGTCTAATAAAGGGGATAATCAGTTTATTCACGACCGTGTTGATTCTAGAGTTTTGATCTTTCTCTCTTTTGAGTTGATTGTTTCAACCATTGCTTGATCCTCTGCGATTTGAGATAAGAAATGGAACATACTGGAAATCAAAAGTGATCTGATTTTTCATTCAGACTTTTTTTTTCTGAAAGATAAGAGATAATTAAACTTCTTATACAATCCCAAACCAATTCTCATTTACTTGTTGTGTATAGAGGAGGATTGTTTCTTCCTTCTCAACAAAAAAAAGTAAAACAGGATGATTGTGTAATATTTGGGAGGGGATATAGAAAACCCAATTGTCGGCATGGGAGTTGGCGATACCAATAATCGGATTATATCGTATAATCGTATAATGAAACAACCCTGGGAGAAAGAGGTTTTATTAAAAGTATACCGAATGATAACAACTGATTATGGAAAGGATTAGGAGATTACGGCGACATGGATGCATGGGAATCAAATTCCGTTATTTCGCAATATATCGTTATCTTTATTATTATAGTAATTCCGTTGTAGGCTTTTTACTATTAATTCTCAATTTACTACAGAACATACTTGTAAGAGAATATGTCTTTACATGCGCATAAGAGTTAAGTCTGTCTGGAACTTAATATCCGGAGGGAGAAGGGAGGGAGGAACAGACTTTGTAAAAGAAACTTTAGTTGTTAGAAAAATGTATTACTGATGTGACTCAAATTGTCTAATTAAAAATTGAGAGCAAAAAAAGAGTCAGAAAGGAAAAATATAAAAAAAAATTTTCTATGACTGGTTCAACTACTTACTGAGTCACAACATAATTAGTATGATTCAAGAAGAAAAATATGCTCATAGGTTGGAAAAAAAAAATGAATGAATGAATGATAAAAAACCATTGTGTCAATTCCAGATTCGGTAATTATAACCCAGCCAGTACCAATAAAAAACAAAAATTATAAGGACAATTGCGCATTTTATTATTCACAAAAATCGTACTTCGGTGGTTATCAATCAGTTATTATGACTGGGGGGACTACAGTGGTTATGATTTCTTTTTCTGCTAGTTATCTTGTTGTATAGTGGTTATAGGTCTAAAATACTGCAACAAGACAAGACAAGTCAAATGCAGTAGAACCATTGTTGTGGTGGTTACGGGAACCACAATAGAGAATGTACATGCAATATCCACATTCTGTAAGTGGGAATAGTGGTATGTAAATATGTGGTGGTGGTGGTGGTAGTAGTAGTAGTAGCAGTGGTGGTGGTGGTGGAGTAAAATAGCAACAAAGGTTGACTGAAACGCATTGCACGTGCTTGAGGATCATTTTAGTTTTTTCGTGCTTTATCTTGCAATAATGAAACAATTGCTAAAAACAAAAAAATTAGGCAAGAAGCCACAAACAAAGCAAACCAAAAAAAAAAACTGTGGGTCAACAAATGTATTGAATGGAGTCAAAAAAAGAAATGATCTGTTTATGGATAATAAAGAAATAGAAGAGTGTGGAATTTTAAGTAAATAGACCGTGCTATTGTAAAAAGTTGAATTTCTAGTAGGGGGGAGAGAGAGGTAATAGGGGAGGTCCCAAAAATAAAAAAGGACTCATTGTAAAGTAAAAAAAGCTAACAATTGTTCTGATTTAGTTTTTTTTTTTTGGGAAAGTAAACACTCATACTTCCCTCACACGGACATACATAATCACAGACACCAACAAAAAAAAGACATTTCTTCTTCTTCTTCTTAATGTTGAGTGTGTGACACCACCACCACCACACTTTTTGTGACTCTTTTTTTTACACAGTTTTTTTTTTTTTTTTTTTTTTTTTTTTTTTTTTTGCTGTTATTCCACTATGTAAATTATTATTATTTGTATGGGGGGGTTGGAATTTTTTCTTACTCATAATAAAGTTGTGTCATATTATCAACACTATGCACAGTTAATAATTTTTATTTTTTGCAACGTTCTTTAACTTAATCAAACTAATATAAATTCAACCTAATTTCTCCTTGCTTTTCCTTCCCCCATAAAAAGAATTTTGAAAATTATCTTAAATCTTTCTTTTGGTTTTATTTTTTTTAACATTACATCTTTACCAATATACTTGAACTTGTTTTTATAACAACAACTTCCACTACTACTACTATCAGATAACATTTACTTGTATTTGAACTTTATCTATAACAGTCATTAAAAATTTCCAAATCATGGCTTACGCAACTACTTCAACTACTACTAATACTGTCATTAACAACAACAGCAACAGCAGTAATGGCAGTTATTACGATGATGACATATTTGAAATGAACTTGGAAGACAATATTCCATCTTCTTATATTGATTATGAAAATGTCAATAACTACACCACCACAACTACAAATGTATCTGCATTGACAAAATCTAGATCAACCTCAATTATAGCGAGTGGTAATGAATCCTCATTACCTCCTTCACCTTTGGTCTTGCCACAACAAATGTCAACTTCTCCATTACAACCTTACTATTCGTATACATACAATTCATCGTCGTCGTCGTCGCCTTATTCTACATTTGCAAATGAAGATCAAGATCAACACGATGATGATCAATTTCTATATGAATGCTGCATATGCAAGCAAAAATTGAACAATAGCAACAACAACAGTCATAACTGCACCAGAGATTTATTCAATGGTAACACTTTGAAGGATAATGATTTAATCATTATTGAAAACAATAAATTGATTCAAAATAATTATCAAAAATGGTTATATAACATCACCCCCAACATTCCTTATTAATAATAATTCTACTACTACTACTACTAATATTAATAATAATAATACTAATAAAGATAATGATAATAATAGTTTTTTTATTTCACGATTGATTCGGGTTATAGTTTGGATTGGGTTTGGGTTAGGTTACTCTTTTTTTTAATTTATTTTAATTTGAATTTGATTATTTAAAGGAATTTTATTTTTTTATGGTGGAGAACAAGAGATTAATTATGATTTATATTAGGTTCAATTTTTGTTTTCTATTTTTCAAATTTCGTTTATAATCCTTATATACATATACATATATATCATATCAATACAGTCATTCATTTCATTTCTATACATTCATTGGTATTTAAAACTAAGTAGACATATTATCAGCTCAATTGGCATGATAATGCTGTAGACAAAGTAAATAATAGAGAGAATTAACTACTACCTCCCTAGTATTAATTCTTGTGTTTAGTATATTAGTCTAATTTATCATTCTTAGCATGGCATGGGCCCATGTGTATGCAAATGCAAAATGCAAAATGCACAATGCATTGGTTGGGAGATCTCTCAATCGAGGGGTTTGGTGGTACTGGTCGTGATTGGGGCCGCATATTGGCGGTAGTCAACGTAACCGATGTTGAGCAGAAACAAAAAGAATAACCGAACCAGAAAAAAAAAGGGGGGTGGGGGCTAAGAGGGGGGTGGGTGGGCGCTAAAAAACTAAGAATGTTGGATTTTATAGTTTAGCTATTGTCTAAAATTGGTATTCTACAGGGAGGGGTCGCGGTACGACTAGACAACAACAACAACAACAACAACCGACGGCTCCCCCGTAGAAAAGAATATTAGTCAAAGTTTATACTGTTCACCACCACCAACAACAACTTAATTCAACAAAGTTGGTAAAGATTTTTATTATCTGTTTAAACTTCTAGTAATTAATAGAATGTTCCCTATTTAATTGTTGAGATGGCAACAACAACGACAATGTAATTATTTGGGGAATTTTTCATATATTTCAAACTTTTATCTCAATCAAGTATTTTATCATAGCCACTACTAATATTAAATCAACAACAACAGTGGAATTTCTTTTTTAGTCGTAGTAGAAAAGGGGTGTTGGGGTTTGAGTGTATAAATTATGCTCTTACAAAGATCCAGGAAAGCTATAACATGACAACGACAACAAGGCTTACTTTTTTGATCGACCTAGATGCTTTGTTACATTTTTTTTATGTGTGTATCCGCCAGAAAGTAATTCTAGAACGTCCCACACAATTGAGCATTCGTTGTGGAAACATAAACACTATGAAGTTATCTGTATTTGTTTCACGTAGTTAGCTGAATGATTTATGATGGCGATACACGCCTCCCTTTCATAGTGTCAGTGTCTGTATGTTCTTGATGTCGTTCTAGCTTGAGTTTCACATAACTTTCAAATGGCAGTTTAATTAGATTGATAATTATAATTTCCTTTCTATACAAAATCTAATATAACCTAACATTATTGGCATTAATTATTATTACAACATTAAATCTAGTTTATTATTTTCTTATGGTGGTCAGAAATACAACATTGTAGTAAGTGGAGCAAAATGAGGAGTTTTGAAAAAAGAACAAGTCAACTCCAATCGTGGGGAAACAAAAAAGTCAAACAAGTGATACGATTAAGAAACTCAATTCCAAACCCCTCCTCCTTCTCCTCGTCGTTGTTGTCGCCTTCGTCGTTCCCAGTCCGCTAACATTTATTATTAATCTTTCTAAGACTGGTAATAGTGGGTTGCATTTCCGGACCAACGCAATGATCTTTGGGAATGTTATAATGATTCGAAACTTGAAAACTGTTGCAAATTTCCATTTCTGTGGCTGATAGCTGGTTTCCCACAGTATATTCGTGAGTTTATGTTTTCAGCATTGGATAGCAGCAATGGCCACTTCCTGAAAGTTCAATCTCATAAGTTCTATTTTGGTAACTTATAGCCAGCAAACATTGCTTTTGTACAAGCCATTGATAATTACTAATATTAGGTTTTACACTTGCAGCTCCACTTTTTGGTCAAGCTTTTCTTCTTCTTCCCCCACACACTTGCAATCTTCAATTCTTTTAATTACAACTCTGTTTACTTCGTATATTTTAATGAAATTGACTCAGTTTTACAACTTTGGGTTTTATTGGTTACTAATACGATATTTTTTGTCTTTCCACGCTGGTTATCAACTATATGTTGATATGTAAATAACCTTCACAGAAAGGATTCTCCAGATTATGAAATCAAGAAAAATATTGTAAGGACAACAAATAAATCTCCATTTCTATTGTTGGTTCATTTCAGGTCCAGTTTTAGTCTGGTAAAAGTTCATTATACATAGGTTTATGTCAACATTTGTCTCAATATTGGTTTTCTGTGATATTTATTCCTGGATTAAAAAGGAGAACACTCGAATGGAGTTTTTAAATTCTATAATCGGATTTAAACTCAACAATGAGCCCATTCTTACAATTGTTTGTCCCTATTGTACTAATAGTTTACTGTTTCAGTACTATCTTGGAGACTTGGCTCTACTCAATACTCAATAATAATAGTCTGTATAAAGGCTGTTTCATACTGAACTAATATGTTTCTGATAACATTTGAGTCGTGAGTATTTATCCCCCACTTCAATTATGTCTAATAAAACTGTAGAAACAATTGCATTTTTTTATTTGTTTTTTAATTTCAATTTATTCTTATAAACAACATTTAAATAACACGGCAGAATGAATCGAGCTCTTGGTATAGTTTCTTTGATCATCTTCCAAAGTATTTCAATTCAAATGGTCTAACCAAGTTATAGCCAATAAAGGCAAACATGATATTCATTTCAAAGGATATATCACCACCATTATCACCAATCTTTCTTGCAATGACACCTTGATACCATGTTTGGTTCATTGAAAGCACAGTGGAACAAATCCCAAAACAGAATGCCACAACGCCAGCTATTCCAACAGGCATGGTTTTATAATTGTTGAAATCAGTAACATCATACCCAGAAAACCCCCTTCGATAAATAAAATGTTCTGTCAACGAGATACTCAAATAAATGGATACATTATAAGCAATAATTGACAAAAAATTCGACATGGTGTCTTGAAATTTATAATATGCCAGGATGGAAAATGCTAAAGCTACCAAATTACCCAAAATACACCAAGCAATTCTTGGGACTCGAGCACATTGACTCCATATACATTGAATGGCAAGAGACAAAGAATAAGATCCAGGAATACCATTTGCTATAGCACCGAGAGCGAAAACAACAATGATAAATCGATAGCCTTGATTATTATTATCACCACATAATATCTCATAAATCAATCCTCCGGTGGAATTTTTATTGTATGCCTGTTCAAATCTTGATCCCTTTAAATTTACACTAGTTCCTATTGCTGCTCCCAAAATTGCTGTAAACATCGCTGGTAGTGATAACCCGGTGGTCATGGCAAAGGCGACTTTCCAAGGATTAGTATTTGCAGGCATATATACGGTATAATCCGCCAGCAGAGGAATCCATCCCACAGTAAAACCAAATATAGCAGATATGAAATTCAACACATTACCAGCTTCAGTTGGACCAGATTTTTTTTCACCCCAATTAAATGCATGAGTTTGAGAGAATTTAGCAATAATGATCATAAACACAATGAAATTAGGTATCCAAGAGTATTTTTCATACAAATGAACGGTTTTATAACCAAACACAGCAAAGATACATGTACAACCAACCAAGATCAAACAACCAGCCCAAGGAGGTAATGGACCTACAGAGTTTAATAATTGAGCACAAGGAATAACATTAACGGCATTCCAACCAATACACGAAATGACATTAAACAAAGCAAATATTCTCCCCATAATATTACCAGTGAAGTATCTTGATAAAATTTGTTGACGAATGCCAAACCTCATTCCAAAGGCACTGAAAAACCCCACTGGAATGCTTCCAATAATACAAAATATGGTTATTATTATAATGCTAGTTCTGAAATCTAAATTGTATGCCACGGGTCCTAATGATCCAATTGATAATCCACTAATGACCATATTTGGTGATAAAAACACTAAGAAAGGAGATAATAATGAATTGTCATGACGTTCAGATTCGGGAACTCTTTCAATACCTCTGATTTCAGCATTTATTCTAAGTCCAATTTTATCAACCCAATTTGTTGGTTTTTTCAATGAGGAATTACTCGTTGATGATTGTTCGATGGTGGATGTAATGGGATCTTCATCAACATTACTCTTATCAAGCAAAATTTTTTCCACATTGACTTGGTTTTCCGGTGCCTGGGTTTCTTGTTGTTCTAAATCGTAATTCTCTGTCATGATATAGTATTAAATGAAGAGAAAAGAAGGGGAAAGAGTTGGAGTGAAGGGTTTTCCACAATATAGTAAAGATATAGAGATATAACTACAGATTATGTTTTATTTTTATTTTTTTTAATTTTACAAAAAACACCTTATTTGTTTTCAGATGATATCAAAGAGGCATTATATTTTTGTCGGGTTTCGGGCCTTACGTTTCTTGTTAGCCTCTCATCTTGTTATATACGAAGGAAAAAAAAAAGACAAAAAATAAAAGAAATCGTTTGATAAAAAAAAGAATCAATATTTGCTCGTTAGTAAATCCCACCTCCTGATTGTCTTAGGACTATTGTTTCCGTGACAGTTTGACACAAAGTCCCAAACAATTAAGTGCCGTGCGGTATAATTTAAATCAATTTTCAAAGTCTGTGAATCAATCTACTTTAATGTCAAGTTCGTGGTATTCGTTGAGAATATTGGTATTGATTGCTTTTTATTAAAAGAAGTAACTATATTAAGCATGGTAGAAATCATATTATTACCAACAGGTTTATTTGAGATAGAGTAAAGTCGTATAATACATTGGAGTTGTGTAATTTTATTATAGGTGTAATATGACTTAATTTTTGTTTTGTTTCTTTCAAAAGCTTCTCGTTAGATACATTTTATGAATAATAACAGTTACTATGATGTAAATCTATAATGAGCATTGATTTTGGTGAGTCTTTTTAATTTTGTATCTTATCTTATCAATTTGTTTCTTTTTTTTTCCGGAAAAATGATAATCCATTTTGCAGCAATGGTAATTCAGGAAGATGGCTCACCATTCTACACACATAGGAACTACCTAACATTTTCTTTATACCAGTGATTACCAATTAATATTGACATGTCATCATTAAGTCTTTGATTGTCTTCTCTCGAAAAGTTAAGTTCATGTTATGATAAAAAACTAGTTGTTTGGCAGGCAAAAAAAGCTCCAATGCGGGGAATCGAACCCCGGTTTGCTCGGCGCTCTGTTCCTAAGAAAGAAATGAAAGCGAACCGTGATAGCCACTACACTACATCGGACTACTTGTTGAGTTGGAATCGTTTGGCTTTTTTATACTGGTTGTATTATTACGGCTTTTTGAATTTTTTAAAACAAGTATTTTTTCTACTTCAGTGTAAAACTTATCTGATTAGGAACTTATTTGGCTTCAAGAAATGATTTTCATTCAGTTACAATTGGTGAATAGGGCTTTTTAAGAGATTAAATGAAACATAATCCTTGTGTCAAAGTGTTTGATTAAATTTTGGTATAAATTTTCATGAAAAAAAAAACCCAAAGCCAAACTTATACTTATTTGCTTATGTTTTCCCACAAAAAAACACATTAACTGAGCAGCAAATTCTTTTTACTTACATTATTAATATAAAATTACACCTACCTAATTGTCCATCAGCTTTCAACCTTAAACTTTCGTTGCTCAATTGCAAGTTGACATTAAAAAGATAGAGGTATAGGGTCGTGCGTGCAACATTATTCTTTATAGCTGGAGCTCATTCTTTTTTTTCTGCTTTTCTGTTGAGCCAATTAGCTTTTTCAGAATATTAATCGAAACTGAAAAAGAGTGCAATTCTACAGATACTTACCATCCATCAACACTACTATATTTTTTTATAAATTCACAACATGCAACCATATTCTAGATCAGGAGGTACAAGAAGATGCTTTTATGAATTTCAATCGTGGATGTCATGTGTGACATCTGCTGACACCACATCTGTCAAACAATGCAAACCAGTATTTGAAGATTACGAAGAATGTTTACATGGATTGAAAGAAAAAGAAAAAGTAAGACTTATGGTACAACAATTAAAAGATAATGAAACAAGTAAGAACGGCGTCACTGCTTCTGAATTGTACAAAGCTTCAAACACCATATATGAGAATTTGGATTTGATAAAAAGAGAATAAAATTGGTGCTCCCCAAAGCAAGAAAGATCTATTGAGTGCATGAATGACTAAATCATAGTCAATTATATATATATTCCACTTACTATAGCTTAGAATAAAACGCAAGCCTATGTATATTACCATTTTTTGATGTTATATTTAAACTTTTGTAAAAAACGGTCAAAAAGTGACCATGAAATGTGTAAAACTCCCCATAATGGCGTTTTTATGTCTATAAAAATGTACCTAGGAAACTACAAGGTTTATTTATGTATATCTGATTGAGTTCTTACAGAATCTTGTATGTAAAACAATGATATTAGTCCTATCACCTGCAATGAGAAAGAAAAGCTGTCTAGGCCCAACACACAAAAAAAAAAACCTAGACCGATGCGACAATTACATTACTGGGTTGCACATCATAAACATACTTCTTCTTCTATACTCATCTCATTATATTGACAGTTTGGAACTCATTTACCCGATGAACGAGACATCAAATCGAGACCACCAGGTCACAAGCAAAGAGATTCTTGATGTAGCGTTTGAAAAGAGTAAATCAAAATTCACCACACCACGACAGACAATCCAGGATACCGAGGAATTACAATCATATCAACAAACCAAAAGAAAAGAGTTTGAACAACATATCAACAAAAACAGACTAAACCTTGGCCAATGGACACGTTACGCCAAGTGGGAGATTGAAAACAACCATGACTTTCCACGTGCAAGATCGATATTGGAAAGAGCTTTAGATGTGAATATCCAACATGTACCCTTTTGGATACAGTATATTCAGCTTGAACTATCCCACAAAAATATAAACCACGCCAGGAATCTAATGGAAAGGGCTATCAATACTTTACCTAGGGTTAACAAATTATGGTTTCTATACGTGCAAACTGAAGAAATGCTTAAAAACTATCCAATGGTGCGAGCAGTATTTGAAAGATGGCTCGATTGGCACCCTGACACTTCTGCGTGGGATGCATATATTAACTTTGAAGCACGATATGAAGAAAAAGAAAACGTCCGAACCATATTTAAGAAATACGTTCACGAATTTCCAAATGCGGGGACATGGTATAAATGGATCAAGTATGAAATGGAAAATAATCGCGATGATGTGAACACCGTTCGAGCTGTATTTGAATCAGCTGTTGATACCTTACTTTCGAATAAACTGGAAGAAAACGACGACGACGAAGAATTTGCTACCATAATTTCTAGTTGGACTAGCTGGGAGGTATCGTGTGGAGAGGCCAGTAGAGCAAATGAGATCTTCAAATTACTACTAGACAACAAAACTAATAAATTGGAGATTTCAGATCAAACCAAAAGTTCAATTTACACTGCATTTGTGGAGTTTGAAAAGAACTTTGGAAACAAGGACTCAATTGAACAAAGTGTTTTGATAAAGAGAAGAATAAAATATGAACAAGAAATCCAAAATGACCCTTACGATTATGATTCTTGGTGGAAATACATGACATTATTACAAAATAGTCTGAATAAAAGTGATTTAGAAAATGCATTCAAAAAAGTCACAGGAAACGTTGTTCACGATAAACATAAAAGTATAAAGTGGAGGCGATATATAATGTTCTGGATTTGGTATGCTTTTTGGGAGGAAATGACCAATAACAACCCTGACTCAGCAAGAGAGATATGGAATAATTGCTTAAAAGTTATACCTCATAAGCTGTTTACTTTTGCAAAAGTGTGGATTGGGTATTCCGAATTTGAATTAAGAAACAGTGAGGATGGATTGGCCAAAGCTCGAAAAATTTTGGGCCGTGCAATTGGTCAAACCAGTATAAACAAACCCAAAATAAAGATTTTTAAGTACTACATTGATTTGGAGAAAAAGTTGGGAGATTGGAACCGCGTGAGGTTGTTATTTCAAAAGTGGCTAGAAGTATCTCTTTTGACAACATCACTGTCTGAACTTGTTATTGAAAAGTATGTTGAATTTGAGTCATCAATTGAAGAATATGATAGATGTGACCTGATTTTATCTTCTGCACGCCAGTTATCAGAGAATCCAGAGTATAGTTCCAGTTTCAATTTGCAAAGATTGTTAGAGATAACAGTGGAATTTTATAAAGAAGAAATGCAGTATGACAAGATCCGAGAAATTTACCGAGCTCTATTGGACAAGGATCCGAATGCTCATAATTGGATTTCTTTTGCCTTATTTGAATCGAGTATACCCTCAGCAGAACAATTGGAAGAATACCTACAAGGTGATAATGAAGAATTTGAAGCCACAGTGGACGAGCTGCAAATTGAGAGCACAAGAAATATATTTGAAGAAGCTATGACTTATTTCAAAGACAAAGACGACAAAGAGAGTCGATTGGTAATAATTGAAGCTTGGCGAGATTTTGAAGAGGTTAACGGGTCAGACGAAAGCTTGTCTAAAGTAACCAAAAGATTACCTGTAATTGTCAGAAAGAGGAGAACAGTTGGTTCTATTGAGGAAGAATATATCGATTATATTTTCCCAGACGACGAATCCAAAAAATTACCTGGTAAAATGAGCAAGTTTTTGGCCAACGCTAAGAAATGGGCTCAACAAAACTAATAGGGAATCAATAAGCTATAAAATTAACAAAATGAAACATGTAAAATTCAAAACCAATATACAATTCTAGTTACCTCCTCTTAAAGTTAAAACCAAATGTAAAGAAGCTCCTGCTTGGATACCTGCCTCCTGAACAGTCTGATCATCATTTAACTGTGAACCATTGAAAATTAATCTCTGTTGTGCTGGTGAAATACCTTCTTTCTCTTCCATCATTTCTTTAATTCTTATAATTTTATCTTGAGGCTCAACATCAAGTGGCATGTCACGTCCAGTTAAAGTCTTGACTTTGATCTGCATCTTGAAAATATATAATAAGGTGGCGGTCGATGAATGGTTTTAATTAGTTGATTACAACAAGCGACTGGTTTGGTGTTTGAGTTTATTTCAAGTCTTTTTTTTGGGTTCTTAAAACTCAGGAATTATACGTTAACTTCTGAAACATTTTTTTTTTTGCTTTTCTGTATGCCTTTTCCGAAATGGTTCGATGCATGATATGTTGCCTACTCCAACAGTAAAGAATATCGACTACGACGAAGTATATGAACCCTCTGAAGATTCATTTTTATTATTAGATTGCTTTGAGAAAGAAAAGGATTACCTACAAAGTAAATTCAAAACTGTTGTACCTTTGGTTACAGAAATCGGAACAGGTTCAGGAATAGTCACTACATTCGTTGCTAAACATATAGTCCCAAATGGCATATTTTTAACAACAGACATTAATCCACATGCATGCGAAACAGTTTTACAAACAGTGAAGCACAATAATGATATTGGCAGTTCAAATTGCCTACTAGATTCAACACAGATGGATCTCACCTCTGCCATCAAAGAGCGAGAAGTTGATTTACTTATATTTAATCCACCATATGTCCCATCCTCAGAGATTCCAGAGATTCCGAGAACTAACAACGATCCTGTATGGTTAGATTTAGCGTTGGTCGGAGGTGAGGATGGCATGGTTATCACCTGGAAGGTTTTAAATAACTTGACTAATGTTCTCAGTAAAAGTGGTGTTGCTTATATACTATTTTGTGCAAGGAATAAACCAGAAACAGTTACCTCGATAATGCAGCTGAAAGGCTGGAATGTTGAAGTAGTGATAAATAGAAAAGCTGGGTGGGAGGTATTGAGCGTGTTAAAATTTACTAGAATATAGATGTTGGCTTATAGTTTCAATAGTATAAGAAATTGTGTAAAATATATAAGCTTCTGTAGAAGAAGGGAAAAAGAAAAAAAGTAGATTTCAGTGAGCGAAAAAAAAAAAAAAACAGCTTATACTGATTGATAGTTCCTTATTGTTCTTCATCAATCTATTATTCAAACTCTTTATTTCATAAGCAATGTCAAATCGAGGAAGACAACCGTCTGGACCTCCACCTAGTCGTAAACGTGAAACAAAATGGTCTGGAAAACCAAAGAGATATGCCAATTTTGGGGCACAATCTTTTGATACCGTGATTACTGGTCATCTTACCCAAGAGCAATTAGATGCTTACCAAAGATACTTTAGAATCGAAGAAATCAGTAATTTTTTGAGTGTGGCTAAGCAACAACACAAATCAATAGTGGATGTATTACCATCTGCAAAGGTCGACGAGACTGATCATTACAAAAGAGACCCTTCCCCACCACCAAAGTACGACAAGAATGGTAACAGAACTAATACCAGAGAAAGGAGAGTTACAGAGGCATTGGAAAAGGAAAGACACGAGCTAGTTGAATTGGCTGCCTCCAGTATAAAAAACTATATGATTCCATCCAACTATCGTAGACCATCAAGAACTGTCGAAAGGTTATATGTGCCAGTGAAAGACTATCCCGATATTAATTTTGTTGGATTTTTGATTGGTCCCAGAGGAAATACATTGAAGAAACTACAAGAGGATAGTGGGGCACGGTTGCAAATCAGAGGTAAGGGATCCGTCAAAGAAGGAAAAAGTTCCGATGGCTTTGGCTCTTCACAAACCGGAACTGACATTCAAGATGACTTGCATGTTTTGATAACAGCAGACTCTCCACTCAAGATATCTAAGGCAGTTAAATTGGTTAATGAAATTATTGACAAGCTCATTTTCTCCCCACAGGGAATGAACTTTATGAAGCGTGATCAGTTGAAGGAGCTTGCTGTTTTGAATGGGACCTTGAGGGAAACAAAACCATTTGATCCAGAAGCTCACGAGAAGAAGCAACAACAACAAATGGATATCACAAAGATTGTATGTAAAATATGTGGCAACATTGGTCACATTGCCAGGGATTGTAAACAGAATAATGGAAAACGTCCACTTGATGACAACGCTGAGAATGAACCTACAACAATAAATAAAAAAGCTAGAACCGACGTACCACCACCACCACCTCCACCACCACCTCCAGCCCCTCCTTCTTCTAGTACAGAAATCCTGAAACAAGTTCCTCCACCGCCTCCACCTCCACCCCCACCGGCACCATCTGCTGCAGCTTCTGGTTTTGCCACTACCGAAAATTACAAACAAGGATTGGTACCTCCTCCACCGCCACCGCCACCGCCACCGCCTCCTCCTGTACGACTGGCATTGGTAAATTTTGAAAACAATTCAAAAGTTTTATTGACGAAGGAAAAGGAGGAATCTGGCTCTAGTGAATTGAAGAATACGGGTGAATCGAGTTCGAGCTCTTCGGGTGTACCACCTCTGCCTCCACCTCCATCTTCGAATGTTCCAAGGTGATGCTCGTCTTAATTGTCAGTAAATGTGAGAATACCAATTGGTATGTGAGAGTATTCTAATTACCCAAGATTTTCAAGAAAAAATTTCTAGGTGGTGATGAATTGGGTTAACACTTAAACGTAGTAATACTTCAATAGTCTCCACAAAACTAGCTCAATAATAGCTTATTTGTAAATGTGTGTACTATGTATTCATAGATCTTCGAGTATTGCAAGTAGGAGGTATAATTTTGATTCTTTTTTTTTTTTAAATTACGAAAGCTGTGTAGATAATTAACAGTTTCACCTTTTTAGAACGGTTCTTGATTTTTTGTCAGTCTGTAGCTAGAATTTAAGGAAAGCCCTGTTAAGGTGTGTGTGTGGGAATAATCAAAAAAACCCAAACAATCAGTAAAGGTGGAAACTAGAAAAAAAAAAGGATTTCATGATAATCGCATACTTTGGACAAACAGTTCTTGTGTACATGGTATTACAATGGAAACATCAGATGGATTTATTCCTATTGTGGCCATATTTTATTCAGTATTCCATCCCATAGAAGGTACTAAAATTGTTCATCAGTTTCCCGAAAATTCAATTTCGACTGGACGATCTCCAACCAGCATCGGCGATGGTGGATTATTTGATTTTGACACCATAAAGAATTATGTTATACCGAAACCTCAATTATGTAACAGGCTTATTTCATTGAAGATTGACAAATATAAGGTCATTGGATATCCTGTGAATATGGAGAGTTCTCATTACGCCAGAAATTCATTTAATTTCAATTTCTGCTTTGTGTTTAGGTATGATATGGGAGACGTTTCTCCTTATGAATCAGCAATTAAGAGAATGGGCCAGATGTTTCAAGTGCTAGAAGAACAAAGCTTTATGCTAAGTAGTTTGGACAAGGACAATTCATTTTTCAAAGACAAAGCAATTAAAAGTAATAAGGCTTTAATATCATCTTCTTTATCTTCAGATGGAACCACTAGAGAGCCCCTTGACGAGGGCGGAAATGAAAACCATTTTCACCCACACAATGTTCAAAATGGCACATCAATCAGTACTCCTGGTTTTGCAAAAACCAAAAAAATTGCATTATCATCTATTGAATCCTTGATTCAGCAGATATACCAAGACTTGAATAACTATTCAGAATGTTGCATACCATTGGATACTTCAAATTCTGTGGATATCAAGCTATTTCCTATATTGCCACCTCCAATAAATATAAAGGCATACCAGGTACCGATAGCAACAGTGAGATTGAATTCGCTAGTTGATGTTAATTGGGATCCAACGATGATCAAAATACTACCGTACATTAATGGGTTAAATTCTGTGAAGAAGATAAGCGAGCTAGCTGATGCAAACTACTTGTTAACAAAACAATGCATACAACATTTGATGCATTACAAATGTATTGAAGTGATTGACATTTTCCAATTTGGTAATATATATGCTCCAACCAACCACATTGGGGAATTTTTAAAGCATGACGGGAAAATGGCGGAAGAATGTCAAGCTTACGTGGTCTCCGCTGATTTCAGTATGGATAACACCTCATATGTGAACACACCTACTCAAATGCACTTGCCCTACCCTGGAAGTGATGCACATTCACCGACATATAACTATCGTTCCTCATATGGTACTTCGTCTGTTTCTCCATACACAAAGTATAGTTTTTTGTCAAGGTCACCGAAAAATCCTATGGTTAATGGATCTGATGTCAAGGTTCCTACAAAGACTACATTGTTTTACTTATACAGATCGCTTAATCAAGGTCAAACCGTTAAGGAATGGTACATGCAACATAAAAAAATATTGGGAAATGTTGACATTAGACGTTTTATCAATTTTGGAGTTTTACGGGGAATAATTTACAGAGTGTACACTTATCCTTTACTCAATTCATTTACTGGAGCAATAGAACGAAACGATACTGAACAGTACGATGAATTGTTAAGCAATCTCAAAAAGAAAAAACCCAAGAGAATTGTTTCGATTGGTCGCAATGAAAATTTGTTAAAAACAAAAGTTAACGAACAAACTCTCAGAACCGACGTTAAAAGAAAAGTAAGTTTTGCTTATAGCCAAAGTGACAAACATGATTTACGAAGATTCTCTACAAATGATGTGATCTTAGAGAATGATAGCAGTGATTACGACGACGACGATGATGATGATGATGACAGCAGTAATGAAGGTTTTAATGGGAATGGCCATATTATACACAATAGGACTCCAATATCAGAACGAACAGCCCGAGTATCTTCATCTTCTTATTATAGTGATATCGAGGAAGATGCAGTAAATGAAGAAGAGTACAAAATCAAGGCAAACCTATTAAAAATGCTAAAGGGATTCCAATCGTTTGATTCAATTTGTACTGAATTGAATAAGTCAAGAACTGAAGTTGAACAATTGATTGAAAGTTTTGGTGCTGTAAATATTGTCAACAGTTAAATGGGTGGTAGTGTGCTTTGGCTGATTCCAAACTGAAATTGGATTACTATACAAATTTTTTTTTTTTCCTTTGTTGTTTTGGTTGTTTGTTGATTGTTCAATTTGAAAAGGTGCTGCGATTTAGTTTTGTTTACAGTTCGCACTTTCACCAAAGTCTTTTTTTTTTTGTATTTTTTTTTTTTTCTTTTTCCTTTTCTCACGAAACCACAACAAACACTACACTACTTCTTTAAAAAAAAAAACTAAACATAATGTCTGGGAAGGGAAAAGTGCATGGAGGAAAAGGAAAATCCTCGGAAATTGCCAAATCGTCTACATCACATTCAGCTAGAGCAGGATTACAATTCCCGGTAGGAAGAGTTAAGAGATATTTGAAAAGAAATGCTCAAAACAAAATTCGTGTTGGATCCAAGGCTGCCATTTATTTAACTGCTGTTTTGGAATATTTGACAGCAGAAGTATTGGAATTGGCTGGTAATGCAGCTAAGGACTTGAAAGTCAAAAGAATCACACCAAGACATTTGCAATTGGCAATCAGAGGAGATGAAGAATTGGACAATTTGATTAAAGCTACCATTGCTTATGGTGGGGTGTTGCCTCATATTAATAAAGCCTTATTATTAAAAGTTGAAAAGAAGAAGGGTCAAAAATAAACCAGAATGGAACGTGATTGATTGAAATGATTTAATATGTTTCTTACCTGCTTCCTTTTTGTTTTTGTTTTTTTCTTTATAAAAAAGCTGTACTATAATGTTTTGAATTTTGCTTTTCGTTTTTTTATATGCCACCAAAAAGGTGGATTTTTTACATTTGTATTTTTGTATAAGTTTTCTATTATCAATGATTATTATTGTTATTTTTTTGTTTCGTTTTGTAATGTATATTTATAATGTATGTTTTGAATATGTTGTTCTAAATATATAATATGTACAAGAGCTCTCTATTTAGTGGCGGTTTCCGAGGGAGATTCTGAAACTTTATAATCAACTAACTTAACATTAATATCCTCCAACTTGTTCTTTATCTTTTCCATTTCACTTTGCAATAGTGTTATATCATCAGCCAATGCATCTCTCTCACTAGTTGCCTTCTTTCGACTTCTATAACTTTCATAGAAAATTAGAGAACCAGCAACACTGAATATGAAAAATTCCGATATGAAAGTTGCACCTTGTTCAATTGCTTTGTTGTCATTCAATGGTTTTACTTTTATTTTATTTTCCCCCAATAACGACATCCTTAATTTTATTTCGGAAGAATGCATCTTTTGGGCAAAATTAATACATAATCTTCTGAATCTTTCGTGGTCTTTTGCTTGCCTTTTGATTGCATTACCAATGGGCTTTGCAATCGTCCTCACTAGTAGAGAGGTGAACTTCAAGGCAAGACCACTCATGACGTGAAAATATAATGACTAGAATATAAAGGAAATGCAAAAAGAAAGGGCAAAAATTAGCAAGCGTAGGTGATTTCAAGTTTATTTCAATTCCAAGTGCGCAATTAGTATTTGAACCAAATTTATTTATTTTCACCGCAATTAATTCAAAAATGCTCACACCAAAATTGGCGCGGAGAATAGTCTGTGGAATGGGTTTTTGCCTATTTTGAGTATGAATTCTTCATTTTTTTTTAACAGTTCGGTTCGATAACTTTTGGAAAGACAGTATATGTATATATACAAGAGCTGTAATTACTATACCACCTATACATATGCTAGCATTTCCCTTATGCATTCTTTGACTTTATAATACAATGGACCAACATTACCATCTATTACTATATCACCAGATTCATCGCTTTCAACTAATCCATAGGCGATCTTTCTGACTGCTAAAATGTCATTTACCACCAATGTACCCTCACTTTTGAATTCAGCTGTCATATTCAAGTTTTGTAATTTCTTTTTCAAGTCTGGCAATCGAATGTTCCCTATAGCCAACTTGGGCCCGTTTGTTATCAATGCTCGTATTTTTGGATCTTGTACTTGGTTGGCTATTGTTTCCTGTCTTTTCACAGCGGTGGTTCCATCTAACTTTCTTAATGAGAAATGGGTGTTTGAATTAATGTAATCCTGCAAAGTTCTTGTCTTTTTAGCAGCTGGAAATTGATTCTGAAGTTCTAATTCTCCATACAATTTAGCAACTTTGTAGTCATCACCAATCTTTTGCCATTTCAAATCTTTGACAATAGAATCATCCAAATTCACTTCAAAGTTATTGATGCCAATACTTCCTGACTCTGATTCGGCTCCTATTTTAACTGATTCATTGTCATGAACAACCATAACATTCATGTTACCACTTGAATAAGGCGACATGGCACTGGAAAGACCATCTCTTATCGATACAAGAGATAAATACCTCGACGACTGAGCTAAATTCTTTTTTGTTTGCTCCTGCAATTGCTCATTTTGTTGATTGGCAAAAAACTCTTGTACACGAGTCAAGTTCTGCAGTGGTGTATAATCAGGTAATAATATCAAATTGTAAGGTTTCAATGCTTGTACAATAATCCCCAATGAACGTAAATCTACAAGTCCTGATAAATCCACAAATGACAATCCGCATCTAACTTTCAACTTTTGTGTTTCACTCTTCTTCTTTGTTCCATAATTTAAGCTGACTCTTTTCTTAGGATTAGACAATGTGTCTAGGTATTTCTGAAGCAATTTTCGATTAACTTGTTCCTGTGGCGTCAATTTGTTTGCCTGTTGTTTGTTTTGATTCTTGTTTCTTCTATTGTTGGCGGTTCTTTTTTCATCAAATTTTCGTTTGCCTTCCATTATAATTTTACTGTGTGAAACTTCATCATGTCTTTGGTAATCTTCAATCTTGATCACTTCTCCATAATCATCAAATTTTTGCTTGTGCGCAGTGGCAAAGTATGGGAACGTCGCTTGTCTAGGTCTCAATTTGTGAGTTATCTTCAAATCGATGGGTAAGTTCTTTTCCAAGCTTTGTTTAATATGATCTGTGATGAATGCTTCATGAGTAGCAAGAGGGTTGACTTCGTTAGGAGCAACATTAGAATCTGCGACATTGATATTCTGGTATTGCTTGATTAGCAAGTTACTAGAAGTATTGCCTTTTTGCTTTTCTGCTTCATTGTCTCCCTCGTCATCGTCATCAGAAGAGTCTTCTGAATCTACGGTATCGGCACTTAAAATATTCTGATTCTTTTGATCTCTCACTTTGGCTAATAATTTTTCTTTTCTTTTCTGAGCCACCTTTTCTTGAAACTCTGTCAACTCTGTACCTGTTAACTCTACTTCCTTTGTCCAATTTTTCAACGAAATATTTTTATCTATGGGCACAGCAATACCGTCTTCAGACTCTCCGCCTCCTCTTTTTTTAGCTAACGAGTCCCATTCAGTGTAGAGTACTGAGCTCAAACTACTAGCAAAGTTCATCGTCGTCTTTTCTGTCAAAATAATTGTCGTGCGTTCATCGTTACATAAATATTGGAAGGCCTCAGCAGATATATCACCACTTCGCAAATCTATACCAGAGCAAAACACAATTTTGGGACCACTTAGTTTTAACAATTCACTTGGATCTAGCAACAAATCAACTTTTGAAGGGTTGAAAGGGACACTGGATAATTCTTCCCATTCTTTAGTGAAGCTTTTGGACATCCAATCCAATAGATTAGACGCATACGTTAATATTTTAGTTCCAGAATAAGAAAGGAAATACACCGGTATTGGTGCACCCTTTAAATGTTCATCGATCAAATGAAACAATTCTAAAAACCTTCCTGATAAAGATGTTGGTAATACTGCAGCACCACCATTAGCTAATGTGGCATCCACCAATTGCAAAAATTTCTCGGTTCTTTTCCTATGTGACATCACCGATCCCATATCTGTAGCAGTGATGAAAGCTGTTGGCCTCAATAGCAGTAAATGTGGGTTACCAGTTGATGGCGAGATAAAGGAAGCACTGTTTAGAAAAGAGTCCTTTGAATGATTCCAAGCTGGTGCATAAATTACCCGATCTATTCTTTTCGTGATTAACCAAAATGTGCCTCCCAATGAATGCCCTGCATTATAGGGCGTGACCACCACCTTGTTGTCAAATAAATTCAATGATTGTTGATACTTTAATAAATTGACTTTATCAAACCAGTTGTCCACTTCATCTAACTCAAGTATAGCCGAGTCCACAGGACCCAAAAATCCCATAGCACGATAATATTCCACTGTAGAAACTCTCCCCAACTGGTTGACGGGTAATGTCGAATAAACAGGTATACTGGACATCAAAATTGGGAACTTTATACACAATAGTATAAACCCACTGATAAATTCTGCTGTTGAATGTGATAATAGGATTGCATTGGTTTCTTTTAAGTGCTCTTCCATGAACATGGCTGCATTTACATCGACACCATTCCAAGATGGATCTGCAATCAACTTGAATTCATTATCAAATTCTAATAAGGCAGCTTTAAAAGAATGATCATTATCTCCTGGAGTCAAAAGAGAAAACCCAAACATTGTATCCCCTTTAAAGAAATGATTTTGGCTTTGTTGTAGTAGATGCAGAAAGCTTTTTCTCTGGGTTTTTTTTTTCACTTTATGGTCGCTCTGTTTTTATTTTTTCTCTTGTTCAGGAATTGCAGATTTCTAGAAATACAAACAATAATGGCAATGACAAGACTACAAACTAATTGTTAAATAAAACAAATATATTAAATAAAACTAATAAATATACAAAATAATAATAATAATAATAATAATAAAAAACCTATGCAACGTAAAGAAATCAAAACAATGCGTTAAACAGCATCTTAAACAAATTAAAAATTAAAAAAAAAAAAAAAAACGAAAAATGTAAAACCGAAATCAAATGCAATGATACAATAAACTGAAACCCAATTACCACATAAAGTAGGTTAAGGATTCAAAGCTACACTATTCCTTGTATGGTACTTTAATAATGTGTCAGCTTGTGTTACTCCTGGAATCTCGTGAGTTGTGTTTATTCTGTCTAAGGAGTATCGTGCAGATGTGTATTCACCTTCCTTGATCATCTGTTGTCGTAATTCATCAAGAGGAATATGTTTCTGGAATTGATCATTAATTGTATCTCTTCTTAATCTCTGCGCAGTTCCCTTTTTAGACCTCAGTATGGTAGTACGTCTCTTTATAGACTTGAAAGTTCTTTCCAATGGTGTTTCTTTATCATGTTCTTCTTCTTTGTATTCGTTTTCCATCTTTTCAAACAATTGGGGATCCTTATTAATGATTTCCGTTAACAATCTATGTCTCTCGACATCTTCAGCATCAGTTGGATCATATCCTAGTGGATAGTCATCATACGCACCCTGTCTCACTCTTTCTCTGATGATATCCACGTCTGCTGGCTTGAAGTTCAGGGTGAAGAAATCAAAAGTGAATCGAGGAAGTAAACATCCAATAACACCAATGAAAATACAACACCAAACACCTAAAGTACCCAAAGTTTGTGCACCAGCACGGTAAAACTCGCCTGAATAAGTAGCATTGACACTCCATACCCCAGTCCAGAAGTAAACCAACAATATGGAAATACAGTCGATCAATACCGATAACCAATCCCAACGGTACTGTTGCATCAAGACATAGATGTCACATGCAGTAACAGCAATACATGCAGCAACAACACCCATATAAAACCTATGGTCAATTGTCATTCCCTGAGGGTTTTGAAATGCAAGGTAAAACAATAAATAGGGAAAGAAAAATGAGATTACCGACTGGTAAAGACCATCAAACATGTACCATACAAATTTATATTGCGACCAATCTTTACCCAAAATACCACTAGTGTACAACTGAGGAACCAACAAGGAAATGGTATCAGAAACATCTTGGTCAAACACAGCCAAAACAATAACTGGCAAGGAAGTAAACGCCAAGTTATAGAACATTAAATAAGTGTATTCATAAAGGTACGACCCATCAAAATTGTTGTAAATACCATACCAAAAGCATGTTAATGTAAAGACAACGTTTTTGTAGAAAAAACAAGGAATCATTTCGGCCAATCTTTTATAAGACCATCTTCCATGAACCAAAAGTAAACGTGTTAAGAACCTGAATTGCCCTATAGCGTAATCTGAGGACATAACAGCTTGTCTCCCTTCTTCACCAGCAATCCCAACACCGACATTGGCGGCTTGTATCATGGCAACATCGTTGGCACCATCACCAATAGCCAATGTCATTACTTGCAACCCAGTCCTCACCAATTTTACAACTTGGGCCTTTTGTGAAGGGGAGACACGGCAACAAAGTACTGATCGACATTGTTTTCCCAACAACAAAAACTTATCTTGCAATACCCTTATGGTATCATTAGGACAGTCTTTCAAATCTTGGAAAATCAATGACAAAGCAGCTCCATCAATAACCAATGCAACTTTTGCTTGTGGGATTGAATGGTCTTTTCTAGCCTGTTTTATAGCATCTGCAACTAAACTTGGAGAGCTGGCGTCAATGTGGAACTCTTCTTGTAGGTACTTGGTAATCAAGTCGTCAATTTGTTCACAATCTTGAGTGTCGTTTGATTCGGGTCGCACAACCAATAATTTCATGTCATTTTCTAACAAGTTACACGAGAACCCAATATTAATAGCGGTTTCAACTCTATCCCCTGTCAAAACCCACAATTTAATACCAGCTTCACTCAAAATAGATATCGATTGAGGAACACCGTGTTGTAATCTGTCCTCGATAGCTGTACCGCCTAATAATACCAAATCTTGCTCAATCTCCTCTTCTAGTTGACCCATTAGGACTTCTCGATCATCAGAGATTGACGAGCTGGCTTCTCTGTAACGTTTGTTCCAATTGTCATAAACTTGTGGATCCAATACTTTGGATGCAATACATAATGTACGCAAACCTTCGTTGGCGTAATCTTCAAGGTAAAGCGCAGTTTTGCTCACAAGCTCATTCGGATTCTCTCGAGGATTGAGCCTTTGGAAAATAACAGAATCAGCACCTTTGGTGTATAAAATGATCTTATTGTCTGGAGTCTTTATAACACAAGACATTCTTTTCCTTGCTGATGTAAAAGGAATAATATCAAGCAAGTGGAATTCTTGTTCTTCTCCATATATTTCTAAAAGCAAGGAGCTTCTCAATCGCTTTTTGAAAACGATACCCATATCTCTGGCAACAGAAACTAAGGCTGCTTCGTCGGGCGACTCGGCTTTGAAATCACGTAATGTAGAATCACTTTCATTTTCTTCGGTCATAACTGTGTGGCACAATGCCAAAGCAAACATGAATCTTTCATTTGCTTGCTTTTGATCATCTCCCGAGTCCCCTAAAAACGTGTCCCTTACATACTGGCTCGACACAAAGGTAATATTTTCTTCACGTAATTGATCATTATTGGAATATTTTGTCAAATCATCCATCATTACTTCTTTATCTGCAGCAATTTTATTCTTCCATTTATTGGCATTTTCAATTACATCAATGCCTGCACGTTTATCCAAGCCTTGTTGTGCTTCTGTATAAGCTAATCCGTATGACTTCCCGTTGATTGTGCACTTTCTAAACTCCATCACATTTTGTGTTAAAGTTCCTGTTTTGTCACTGAAAACGTATTCAATTTGACCCAAATCATCAGATATATTCCATGCCTTTGCAATACAAGGGAAATCCAATCTATCATAGTACATTTTAACGTCGGCATATATAAAATAAGCTTGGATAGTTTTGATGATTTCGATGGAAATATACAATGAAATGGGCACCAAAGACTGGTAAATAATCAATGCTACCCAGAATGCAATAACACCATTAATGGCTGGAGTTTTCCCATAGGGATGGAAATCGAAAAACACTCTTGAATTGTTTTCATTCCGATAAAATAACCCATTAATCAAACCAGAGACAAAACATAAAACAAATAACAAAATAAAATTAATTATAACAGACAAGTTCAATTCACGAGAGATACGAGATGTCTTTGTTGGTGTGATCCCAGAATTGAGCATGATTTTGGTTTCTGGCCCTGTATATATACAGAACCCAATGACCCATTTTGTATTTCTTAATGTACATCCTCTTAACAAGACATTTTCTGGAGTGATGGCCTCTTTTTCATCTTCATTGACTAAATTGCCCTTAGAGTCAAAATTTTCGTAATGAATTGTACCTTTAAAAGAGTATAAATTTGCATTTGGTGCGTCACATTCGACCCAAAACTTGGTATCACTCAAATCATCAGAATGTTTCAAATTATTATTGCCTCCACACTTTAATGCTGTACGAGTTTTCAAGTTAGATTCCCCATCTAAATTCTTGGTTTCAATGTAACAGTTCCCTTCCAGGTCTGATGTTGAAATAATAATAACATCTGCGGGAACTTCTTCGTTGGCTCTGATTCTAATTATGTCACCAATGTTCACATCTTTCCAGCATCTGTTCTTGAAATTAGCTCGAATGGAACTTGGGTTTTGAGCATTTTCTTTCTTCAAAATGGGATTCAATAATGAGTTGGGCAATGCAACAGTGGGTCTATGATGAGAAGATTGAATTGATCTTCGATTAGTGTTCATAGATCTTCGTGGAGAGCTAACACTGTATCGTGGTTCCTGTGACCGATAAGTATAATCGGAAACAACAGTCGATACTCTATGTAGTGCCAAATTGTCTTCTTGAACTTGTTCTCTAGCATATTCCTGTTTGACTCGTTTACTTCCACAAATGAAAATGCAACATTTTTTGATAAATTTGAATACACGAGCTGTTCCTCGAGAACAAGCCTTTTTGAATCTTCTCCAAGGTCCTACCTGGTCGACCAATACATTAGGATTGTGAACCCCAGTCAACAAATGTATTGGAGAATTGTTCAACTCAGCGTCACTGGCTGCACGACTATAATCTTCAACGGCATCTTTGATAGCTGTAATACATACAATAACTATCAAGGGAACTGCTGCTAAACCTGGAGAGGGAACACCAAAGATTTGAAATGCCCCCAAAATAACAATCAAAAGAAAATAACTGTTTGCTACGTTTGTGAATTGTAAAAGCAAATTCTTCGGAAGGAAGGTGATTGGGGTATATTTAGTGGTTCTAATTTTATTACGAGGGTACTGAGTGATGGGACGACCCTGTGAATCTATCATATAATCTGGCAAATCATAATTGTAAAAAACAGTTCTAGGGGTATTGTCATAAATTTCCTGTAAATATGGTGGCCGATCTGCCAATCCTTTCAAAAAGAAAAATCGATGTATCTTTTCTCTAAAACTTGGCGGTTGAGGCTCCCCACGTGATTGGAGACCAGGTGAACCGGTTGAGTCTGTTGATTGATCTTTGGACTCTGACATAGCAAATGGTCACTCCAACTTTCGATGTTCTAGTAAGATCTTCTAGATTTGGTCGATGCAAATAATAGGAGCTAACTGGAGAGTTGTCACTTGTTATTTGATATTACCAAAACAAACTCCAAAAAATTTATTAAAAAAAATAAAAAGCAAAGGTATAGAAACAAGCAAATGTGTGTTAAACAAACTATTAAAAATAAATATAGAAATAAAGAAAATGAAAGAAGAAATTTGTTTATTGTTTTTTTTTCCCGCAGTTTTCTCTTAAGGATAAAATTGGTTTTGATGTCTTTGTATCATTTCCGATGGATATTTCCCTTTGGTTTTTTTTTGCTTTTGCTTTTGCTTTTGCTTTACTCTGGTTTGCTTTCCCACGTAATCGGGATATTCAAGTCGTTTTCTTTCATTGTTTTTCTTTTTTTTTTTCTCCTTTAGTTCCGTTTGATATCGCCAACTCAACCCAATTACTCCAATACTCTTTCGGTTATAACGAAAAAAAAAAGAAACACACCAAGAAGTTTGACTACCACATAAATTTACTAGACTATCTACAAGATTTATACACCTATAGTATGATACTGAATGTGTTTACATATGTATCTAATTAAATTCATATTCTAATCCTAATATAAACACAAAAAAAAAGAGAGAGAAAAAAAATAGAAGCAAAACTAATTGTACAAAGGATATAAGAAATTCTTCTTTGATGTATTATTTTAGTAAAGTTATCGTAATTGAAATTTTATTTTTCACAAAAAATTACAAACTTAAAATTGCCATAATAGGTTAACTTACAATATTCTCTTGCTTTCTTCTTCAAATGATCTGATATCAACGTTTTAATACAGAACAAGGTACAACTTACGATAGTTTGATTAAGGAATGGGTCTCCATTCGACTTTAAGCCAACCAAACGTTTGTGTAGAATAAATCTTGAGTAAAGTTAAATAAGAATTTGACGATACAAGGCTGTAAACATTAATTTCTATTTTTTTGGTTTGCCTTGACAAAGCTATTACAATTTCAAAGGAACATTAGCTGTTAAAACTATAATTACTTTGGATTGATGGAGGGTGTGAGTGATTTATTTTTCTTTGTTCATACGGCTATAAAATCTGCATTTTACGGCCGGCTAAACCGGATCAATTTTTTTTGTTGTTGTTCTTTTCGGAAATTGGACAAACCGGTAACTCACGTGCACGTGCTTTCGATGGGAGTGTCAAAATTCCACAAACTCCTTGATAAGATCTAAGAGATTCTAGTTCCTAGACACTGATATTGATTTTGTTATTTACCAATACAGGTGATTGACTCTGTAATTTATTGAATGTAGTAACAACCAGTTAGTTTTTGATCAAAAATTTCTTGGTTTAGTGAAAGGTTTTCTTTGTTTCTTCATTTTAATGTCCTGACTTAATCTGAATCGTCAAAACCCCAAAGATTCTCAGAAGTCCCTTTTGACCAGGCATTGTTTATTAGTCCAGACTCTCTTCATGTCAAATCTGAATATAACTCTAGTCTAGCAAATACAATTCAAATTGTTTTCATTAGCAACTATTGGTAACGTGGTGAAGAGGAGATGATCTCAGTATATCGAGTTCTATTTATATGGTTACGTATTTTTTAGTCATGGACAGAAAACTGATTACAAATTGCAGATAAATTTCGTATTCTCGCGTGAGCCACCACAATTTACAATTTGCCCCAAAATGAGGGACACACAACAAAAACAACAACAACAAAAAAAACGTCATTTGTTATCAGTAAGTAGCAAATTTCAATTAGTGTGGTTAGTGGTGGAAGCTCCTATCAACTGACCCATATCTATTAAAAGAAAAAACCTGGAAAAAAAAATACATCCACAGTATAATTATAAATGGCTCCCTCATCGTTTGATCTTGAATTTAATTCAGATTTACAAAACAAGGATAATAGCCCTCAACCTTCTTCATCCAATAGACTAACAGCTTTAGAATTCAACAGCGAAAACGAAAACGAAAGCAAAAACGACAACAACAATAGCAGCCTCCCGTCATCTCTGGATACAATAGAAATGCAACCTTTGGATAAATCAGAGTATACAAAAATACCAGATGTTTTAGTGGATGACGATGATTTGATAAAAGCTGGTAATGATACATCGTCTGATACAAGTAACCCATATTTAAGACCTTCCGTTGAATTGAACGGTAGAATATCATATTTACAAGACTTGGAAGATCTACCACAGGGTCGACATTTAGGCTTGTTTTCAACAGTTATTTTATTTGTTAGTCGTATATTAGGCAGTGGGATATTCAGTATCACTAGTGGGATATATCAAGATTGTGGTCAATCAGTAGCACTATTTTTTGCGGCATGGGTCATTGCCGCAATAGCATCCTTTGGTGGACTTTACGTGTTTTTGGAAATGGGGTCGTTGGTTCCCAGAAGTGGTGGTGCCAAAGTGTTTCTTGAATTTATATACCCTCGACCAAAACTATTAGCCACAGTAGCATTTCTGGTTTACTCAGTTATGTTTGGGTTCACCATATCCAATGTGTTAGTGTTTGGTGAATATTTGATACATGCATTAGGCTTGGAACCATCTGATTTCAAAACAAGATTCACTGGATTGATCTTTTTATATTTTGCCGCAATTCTCCATGGTGTTAGTGTGAGCCATGGGGTGCGAATCCAGAATGTGTTGGGTGGTTTGAAATTAGTTTTAGTGGTTGTCATTGTGGTTGCTGGAATTTATGTGACAGCATTTCCTCAGTCAATCACTGGAATTGAAAATCAACTTGAATGGGATAGAGTTTTCGAAGTCAGATCAAGTGCTAGTGTACTGACTTTTGCATCAGCAATAATTAAAGCATCATTTGCGTTTTCTGGTTGGAACTCAGTTCATACTGTTGCCAATGAAATTAAAGATCCAGTGCGTACACTAAAGATCGCTGGTCCAGTATCATTGACCATTATGGCAGTCACGTATTTTATTGCTAATTTGGCATATTTAATAGTGATACCAAGCGATGAACTTGCTAATGGGAGTACCCTTGCAGGATCAATATTGTTTACCAAAATTTTTGGGCAATTTTTAGGGAAGAAATTGTTGACACTAGCTGTATCATTGTCTGCAGGTGGGAATATTTTTGTCGTTATTTACACTATTTCTCGAGTCGATCAAGAAGTGTTTCGTGAAGGTTATTTGCCATTTTCAAGATTCATGTCATCCAATTGGCCCTATGGTGCACCTTTGAGGACTTTGTTATTAAGTGTGGCCATAACCACTACAGTCATTGTGTTATTCCCAGGAGGCGATATCTATAGCTACATGGTATCCTTGGAAGGTTATCCACAACAGTTGGCTATTGCATTAATAGCAATTGGAATATTTATAATTCGCAAACGGTACCCAGAATTACATTCACCTATTAAAGCAGGTGTTGTTGGCACAATAGCTGTTTTCCTTATCAGTTTATACTTGTTAATTGGTCCATTTGTGTCTAGTAAGAGTCCTAATCCAAAAGGGTTAGAGAACTGGCCAAATTATGGGGTGGTTGCAATAATCTGTATTCTTGCTTGTATAGGATTCTGGTACATCAAATTTAGGTTATTACCATGGCTAGGGGGTTATGAATTAGTGTCTGAGGAGGTACAGTTGAGTGATGGCTTACCTGTAAAGAAATGGAAAAAGTTGCATAGTTATAATACTTTATAGATTATAGAAACAATATGTTCATTCGATTAAAATGTTCGCAGTTGCACTTTTGTCCCAAAAAAAATCTAAGTTAGATTATGACAATACGGATTAGTATGCATAAGGTATGACATCATAATACGCACAACAAAACCAATAACAGCCTGGCTAGCTCAATCGGTAGAGCATTTGACTCTTAGAATTATTTCCAAAGTCATCAAAAGGTTGCGGGTTCGAGCCCCGCGTTGGGCTTTATTTTTTGCAGTTTTTTGATTTCCTATTTCACATTTCTACTGGTTTCGGACTAAAAAATTTTTTTGTCTGTTACTTCTATGCACTATAATATTATAGAACAAGTTAAACTAAAAATAAATTGTATTTGAAAAAATCTATGTGACTACAAATAAGCATCGGTTTCTTTATCAAGATAAGCCCATGTTTTGTCACCTACGGCTTCACTAGTCAAGTCTGTTCTTGCATGAGATGGAACACCAAACCCAATGGTATGTGCACCATCTTTGACGTCTGGAGAGAATGCCGCATATAATTCGGTATAAGCTCCATATCTTCTTGGGTAAATCAAGCGTTTGACAAAGCACTGTTCAAAGCTGTTCAAATTACGTATCAAGTCCGTGTATAAATAACCAGGACAAAGCGACGAGCTGATAACATTGGGATAATTGTGTTTTCTGGACCAAGTTCTTGCTTGAATCAAATTACCAGCTTTGCTTTGTGCATAAAGGGTGGTTCTCACTTGAGTTTGACTAAGTTTCAAATTCTCATAATTAACATTATCCCAAAAGACTCCGCCTTGAGGTGCAAACAAGTGAGCTGTAGATGATACCCAAACAATTCTGCTGAACCCAGGAGGATTAGTTTCACTTGTTTTGATGAACAATGGATCCAATAACCTTTGCAATAAATGTGGGCCAACAACATTAGTACCCCATTGTAATTCATAGCCTTGCTTGGATTTAGATCCAACTGGTGGCCCCATGATACCAGCATTATGAATAATAATATCTATTCTCTGCTCCTGCTTCAAAAACTCTTCGACAGCTGGTTTGATGGTTGTCAAATCACTCAAGTCCACTTGAATAAAACGAATGTCACTGTTACTAACATTATATTCTTCAGCAATTTCTAATTGTATTTGTTTGATTGCAGCGAGTGTCTTCTCTTTATTTCTGGAGAACACGTAAATTCTAGCCTTGGTAGATCCGGCTAAAGATTTAACTGTCTCATAACCAAGTCCAGTATTACCTCCAGTCACAATAACAACCTTGTCCTGTAAATCTGGATACTGAGACTCAGTGTAGGTTGGTTTAGATGCCCAAAATCCGTGAAGCATTTGCTTCAAGTCAGCAAATGTGGGCCATGGTATAGTAGGATATGACATTTTATTTGTTCAACAATTATTGTGAAATTTTAAGAAAAAAAAAAAATAATGAAATTTTAATACAGAAAAGTTTTAGAACAAGAAATTGAGTGATATTTATGATCAGCAAGAAACGGATATTGGATAAAGGCTATTACTGTGGTATCTATTGTTAATTTTTTTTTTTTTGCAGACTTGGCTTTTGACTGTAAATTAATTTGACGGATAGCGGAACCAAAAAATAAAAAAATTATCATTTAGCTTTGTTGCTGCATCCCCTAGTTTACTTTGATGGCATATTATTATAATTACCATAAATGGATAAAAGGCGTTGACATGAATAAGCAAAGAACAACAACATGCAAATGTAAAACTTTGTTGATATAAAGATAAACAAAATAAACTTAATATTCAAAAACCAATCTACTCTGTAGAGCAAAAAGCCCCACAACAACAACAAAAGTAAGCACCATTCTCTGTTAGAGTTTAAAAATTGTCATTAACAACAGATTGTTTGACGATACTTTGGAATCTAATTTGTCTCTTTTTCTGTCGCTGTTACCAGGTCTAGGAATGATCAAGACAAAATTTGAACTGTATTCTTTTTTTTTTATTTGGAAGAAGTCTATGATAATATCAGTCAATCAAATTAGGTGATGGCATCATACAAATTATTATAGTCGAAAACCCCTATAACCTTTTCATTATGTGATTGTGTGATAGGGTTGCATTTACTAGGCAATTATGTGCCAGACAAAAAATAAAAGAGAGACGCACCAATTCAGAATTTTTCAGAACTATTCGAACTTTCATTCTTGTATTTTAAGCTTTCCCATACTACGAAACAATTGTGCTAAAGACGTAATTAAATATTGACAACTATCCAAAATTGTACAACTTCGTTACTTAAACTTTTAATCATTTACCTCGCACCACTGGAAATAGAATGATTCATACAATTAAGAGACATACAAATTGTGCATCTATACGGAAAAGGTTTTTTTCATACAGCACCATCAATTCCCAAGTACAATTGACATTTTTCACCAAAGACAATTGCATGCTATGTTCGAATGCCAAATTCATATTATATGATGCATTGAAATCCCCCAAACTTAAAAATATGCCTATCAAATTGACAACCATAGATATTATGGACCCTAAGAACCAAGAAGCATTTGACAAATACTGCTATGATGTGCCCGTGTTGCATGTTGACAGACCAAATCAGGCCAAACCAGTTAAATTTATGCACTACTTTTACGAGGATAAATTGCTAGAGGAGTTTACAAAATAGTAATCGTTGTTGTTAGAGGTACATAGTTTCAATTAAAGATTACAGAATTTTGATGAGTTTGTTTCGATGGAGGATTATCATATATAGATTCATACTAAATACAATAGTGGACTTTAACACTCTTAATGCACCACAGGATTGGACAATTTATTAACTATATTGTTACAATCAACATTATAACCTCAACTGAAAGAGAGCCTATTGGCTTGAAAAAGATGTCCATGAAATAGTATATAAACGAAACTCTTCCTCATTTTTTTTTTTCCTATTGGTGGGATATTGTTTTTTTTTGTTAGTATTAAAAATTCTCCAGATTATCACTAACGAAATTGCTGACAAATCGGAACATGATTTGTTATTTATAATACATATTCTATAGAAAACTACCCCAATATGAGATTTCCCAATGTTGGCTTGGCCGAGCTATCTAAGAGTATTATCAAAATCCGTGGCCCCGATGCAACCAAGTTTTTAAATGGACTAGTAACTTCTAGGTTACTTCCAAACGTGGTGAAGAAAAAACAACACACTATAAGTGAATCTGAAAATAGACATTCAAATCTTTCAGAGATTATTGACGTTTCCAAAAACTATGGATTGATGCATGAAGATATTTACGACCCCGATTATAACATAAATATTAGCAGAGACGGAATCAATTCAATGATTTTGAATTCAAAGGGTCGAGTAGTAACAGATTGCTTTTTATATCCAGACCCTTTCCATAACGTGAATGGGGTTTTCCAAGAGAGTATGAATGAGCCGGGATATTTATTAGAAGTGGATACACTGATACTGCAACAATTGATGATGATACTAAAGTTACATAAACTTAGTGCTAAAGTCGATATAGTTCCCGATAAAAAACTTTATTCATATTACTATTATGATGACACTGCCACATTTGATGCATGGTTGGAAAATATTCAATTCAAATACTTTAAAAGTCTTGATCCAACAACTGCTTTACAGAATGCGAACTCTTTCATCAAGGACAACGCTTTCTTCAATCAACAAATAGCTAAGAATATTTTGGGATTTGCCGTTGATAACAGAATTCCAAACTTTGGTATAAAGTTTATCTCGAATAAGCCAATATCCACTAATAATGACAAAGACGGTCAACAGGATGTGATCCCGGTAGAGTCACTTTTTTCTGAATCATTTAGCCAGGAATTTGACACACCTACTATTAACGAGAGTGGTGTTGTTCAAAGACGATTTCAAAATGGGTTATTTGAGATTCAGGATGCATCAAAGGGCAGTTCTTTATTGCCATTTGAGTGTAATCTTGATTATACCAATGGTTTGTCGTTGGACAAAGGATGCTATGTTGGCCAAGAATTGACTATTCGTACATTTAATAATGGTGTCATCAGAAAAAGAATATTCCCCGTACAATTTTTCCAACTAACAGAGTATAATATCAGCTATTTACAAGATCATCCCATTGATTTGAACATGCTGGACCCAGTGGTAGAAAACTTGAGTAATATTCCAAATTCATCATTAGGGAAATTGGAAATTACACCACTCGACGACTCTGAGCCACAACAGCAACAACCACCTACTAATGAAAGTCCCTTTGCATCATCACCATTTGGCTCTTCTAAAGTTGTAAGGAAGAGAAAAACATCACTTGGGAAAATAGTTTCAGTAAAGGATAACCTTGGATTGGTGATGTTTGCAGTTTCTGATGTGGAAAAGTGCCAAATTTATAAACTCGAACTACCTTCATTTGAAGGCGGAACTCAATTCATCGGTGTTAAAGTTGGTATTCCCGATTGGTGGCCAGTAAATTGAAGTTATTAATTTATTTATACGTGTACATAGTGATACAAGTCGGCAGTATCTTTGTCAAAACCTATTTTAGAATATTTATAGCATAAACTGTAATAGCAATGAAAAATGCTTTGCAAGCATAGTCACAAGACACTAAATAATTGCATCCATCAGTAGCTTGATGGCGAATTCTCACCAAGATGCCATGTTTTGCAGTAGTTTTGCCTATCGGTTTAACCTGCAACCTTTAGTTCTCTAAAATTTTTTTGCTGTCCTTCTACACTATAGTCATTCTTGGTATTTGTCGTTACAGAATATAGATGGGAAATCTTCCCAAAGTAAGTTTAAAAAGTGCGCGGTGTTTCATGGAGTTTCTTGTTTCACACTTCTCCTTGTTCACTCTTTCTTACAATCAAACATAAAATAATGGCCGAAAATATCCCTCCAGAAGAATACATTAAACAACTTAACCATGCTTCTGATACAATAAAGCACAAAATTGATCAATTTCCAGAATTGACCCAGCCAAGAGTCATGATAATATGTGGGTCGGGCTTGGGAGGTATTGCTGATGTTTTACAAGCAGAACCTAAACTTGAAATCCCATACTCGAAAATACCAGGATTCAAGATATCCACAGTCCCTGGTCATGCAGGAAAATTAGTGTTTGGGCTAATTGGTAAAAAGAAAGTACCAGTGATGTGCATGGTTGGTCGTTTACATTTCTACGAAGGGTACAGTTTCCAAGAAACTACTTTTCCCGTTAGAGTGGCCCAATTGTTAGGAATTTCTAGTGTTGTTGTCACCAATGCTGCTGGTGGCATTAACCCAAAGTTTAAACCCGGTGACTTGATGGTTATTGAAGATCACATTAATTTCCCAGGGTTGGCTGGATACCATCCATTGAGAGGACCAAATTTGAGTGAATTCGGACCTAGATTCCAGCCTCTTTCTGATGCGTATGACTATGAATTGCGGAAATTATTTTTAACTACCGCCAGAGATAAATTGGGTATTACTAGAAACATTTATGAGGGTACATATTTCTTTGCTGCTGGACCCACTTTTGAAAGTAGAGCTGAAGTGAGAATGATTAAAACAATGGGTGGAGATGCAGTGGGAATGTCAACTGTTCCAGAAGTAATTGTTGCCCGCCATTCAGGGTTAAGGGTGCTTGCATTATCACTAATCACGAATGCTGGTGTAGGAGACAAACCGCCAAGTGCTTTCGATGAAAATCCTCCGGCTTTAGATGAAGGTATGGCTAGCCATGCTGAGGTTTTGGAGGCTGCAGATGAAGCTTCAAAAGACGTTCAAAGAATCATAGAGGAAGTAATTAATCAATTATAATATACATTTTAGATCTGTCTTAATTATACTCTTAATTTTCCTGTATAAATATATCATCAAGAGTAATCCTAGATTATTCTCTTCTATTCCTTTCAAGTACACAATACAAGAAGATAACGAAAAGTGTTTACTGATCAACTTCACCGGCTGACTCCCATTTTCCTTGTAAGTTCTCCTTCCACAAACTCACCTTATTGTCACCACCGGACACTGCCAAAATGTTTCCTGATAATGACCAGGAGCATCTCCAGCAGACGTCAGGAAACTTTTCTTCTGTTAATAATTGTTTTTGCCATTTGCCATCTCTGTCCTGTGTCCAAATCAACACAGTGCGATCTTGTGATGCAGTAGCAATGTAAGATCTGATCAAGTTAGATGGTGACCAAGCTACGTCCCTTACCCAATCAGTATGACCTTCCAATTTGGCTTCTTCGACATAGGTATTGTTAGCAGCATCATACTTCCAGATTTTGGCTAAATTGTCAGACCCACAACTGACTATTCTACGTTGCTGCTTTAATGCTGCCGAATCCTTTGATGAGGTTGATACTGGGGCCCAAGTAGCTGAATTGGCACCAATTGCATGTGCATCAAATATGACATGTGAAGTAGTACCATCATCGTTGAAATCCACCACTGAGACCTTTCCATCGGATGAAGTACATAATAAAACAGCCCCTAGTTCATGAGGAGCCCATGACACAGAATTGACACTTGCTTGATGGACAGTATGTTCGGCAATTATTGACCACTGTTGAGTTTCTGGTTGCTCCTTCCAAATTAATGCCTTCCCATCATACGAGCACGAAGCCAATATTGACCCAAATTTAGGATGTGCCCAGGATACTTGCCAAACTGGTCCTTCGTGCCCTGTTAATGTAGTAATCAATTTATAATTATCCGTGCCGTCAAGATCAAATATTTTGATGGTTTTGTCAGAAGAACAAGTAGCTAATCGCTTTCCATAATAATCTAATACTGCATCATGAATCAAATCGTCATGTGCATTCCCAATTGTCACCATGTTGTAATATTTATTTTGTCTATATTCAAATTGAAGGAAGGTGCTAGTTAGCCTGTAATTTATGCTGTCAAAAGTTCCAGTTGCTGGACAAATGTGTACTACTAGCCAACAAAAAAAAAAGGACGTGTTCATATTTATTCGTGCAGTTGAAAAAAAAAAAAAAACAACAATAATTGAAGCAGAAAAATTGGTAAGCTTTACACACACTTTTCCACATGGATACGAGTGTTTACAAACATCGAATCAGTTCTTCAAACGCACTACGATGGACAACTCATATGATGACTTGCTGGCAATCTCAACATTGGTACTGTCACTTAGTCAGAATGTGAGTGACTCGGAAGAATATATAACGAAACTTCAAAGCTTATCAAAAAATCTAGTATCGAAAGACCAATACGAACAACTATCAAAAGAGGCTGACGTTTTAACCGAGTCCAATAACAATGCTAATAACAATGATGAAATGTCAATTATACGCAAATTGGAAGAGGAAAGATTATCTTTGATTATGGACATTCAGCGAGAGGATTTTGTTTCTTCCAAGTTGATTGAATTGATTGATCAAAATCAAGAAATAATCGAGTCGGTTAAAGAATACCTAGAGGCCAGGGAATCAATACAAGAAGAGGAGGCGGCTTACACCAAGAAGCAACTAGATATATTTGTAAATGATATTGTGCTACCTATTTTGGCTCAGCTAAATGAAAATTTGACTGGATTGCTGGCGAGGATGAAAAATGTTGCTCGGAAACTTCTCAGAATACAACTCAGAGCCAAGGAAAACCCCGATTTAGCAATGTCCGAAAACTACCGGAAGGAATTTACCGAGTTGGTCCAATGCTTTTGCTCATTATGTAAGGAATACAAAACTACTTAGAATCGGTTGATGCAATACTGTCTTTGGAAGGCTCTCTTCCAATATACGAGTATGCGTGTTTAATGATTGATCTGTTAGGATCCAATATAACCCATGCTTGTCTTATTCTCTCGAGATTCATGTTATCACGATTAAAGTGGAAAAAACGGAAAATTGACAGAATAATCCCATAAAAAAACATGACTATCATTCTCAAAAGCCTAATGGATTCTTTTTCGTCGTCAAAGTTAATATAATTCTCATCACCAGTCAACTTGTAAGCAATCTGCTTTCGCTCTTCAGGGCTAGTAAACACTTCCTTGAATTGTTTCAGATGAAGTACTTTATCTATGATTTCCGTTAGCTTAGATTTACACTCGTCGTTCAATTTCATTTCATATAGTTTAAAATCCTGTTCTAATTCGTCAATTCTTTTGGCAACAATTCTTGTTTCATAAACCAACCGGTCAATTGTGGTATTTAGTGTTTTCATACTGTAATGGAGCTCTTCTTCAATCCCTCCTTCCATAATTCTGCTCTGGTGTGCATCCATTTGGTTTCTTAGATTTTTCATCTTTATTAACTCCAAATTCATTAACTGATACAGCTTATTTAATTGCTGATTCGTGACATGCTTCTCTTTCTTCTCACCTTCAAGGTAGTAAGATTTCAAACTCTCATATTTCATTAACACTCGGATACTATCAAGGAATGATTGAGAAAACTTCGTCATTGAACCAATAGCTTGTGCTTTTCCCAGCAACACGGCATCTTCAACACAGGAAAAACTAATACTTCTCTTTCGCTTCAATAAATCTATTTCTTCAAAGTTGATACCTGATTGATTTTTTGCAATTACTAGCGTGTTCAAGTTTTGCTCATGCTGGTTTTCCAAATATGGAAACGAGTTTCGTCTATTCAAATTATGTTTAAAACTTGCTAACGGGTGCTTGAAATCAAATACGCTGTTTACACATCTTCTGTTGATTGAATTAGGTTTTGAACATACACTTTCAACACCCGAGGCATCGTCGTTACTTATTTGCAAAAATGAATCCACTAAAGAAGCCGTCTGCATCGGTGAACTGTAATAATTGCCACCAGGAGTTAATAGCATACTGTTCTTTTCTCCACCAGTCAATGGGTTCTTTTTGCTTTGTAACCCAAGCTTCATTCTGTTTAGCCCACGAGAGTACCTTGAAGGATCATTGATCATTACTAACTCTTGAGTTTGGGCTATTTTGTCTCTTAAACTTTCAAATTTGTACTGCAATGTGCTGCTATTTTCCACTATTGTTCTCCCTCGTCTTTTTGGAAACGCAAGATGTGAATTATGAGTGTTTACCAAGTTGTGGCGATGGCCCTTGTTTTGTGGATCAGATGATTTTTCCACTGATAAAAATGTATTACTACTTTGAGTTCCATAAAACAAGCGAATCAACGTTTTCCCATTCAAATGTTTTTTCACCAAGAACTCTAAATCCAATGTTTCCACGTCTAATGGACTAACTGTATCTGCCAACTTAGCAATTTTGTTCCTTATCCTTCCAGATGATGCCTTGGACGGGGCCAGCATATCATCTATATCTCTAACACTAGCAGCGTTAATACGGTCCAGAACTGACGACTTCATGACATTCGTTAGCTTTTTAAGCTCTTTCCCATATCTTCTCTTCTGTGGGGTAGAGTCTAAACCTTTTGGATTCCCTGATTGCGATATTATATCAAAACTCTGGGGATCGAGATCAGACCCTGTAGATACTTGAGAATAAAAATAATTAGTGTTCTTTTGTGGCAACAACCTGGCGTTTGTTACAGTGAATAGCTTGTTCAATGTTTCCATATCTAGCTTTCTCGTTTTGTCTAACTTATATTGTCTTTGAAACTGCCCAATAGCAATCATAAAGTTTTCAAAATCAAATGGGTCCTTTGGAACATCAGAGCTACCAACTAATTGTATCCTCATTCTGACACTAAGTATCAAACTAACTATAGCTGCCACCGTTCTTGACGGTAAAATCCCATTAACAGGGTTCGGTTTGACACTGAAATGTGGCAACCCAATCAAGTTCCACCAATTTGTGATTGCTTCTTCAGTTTTCGTGCAAAGCAACCCATCACAATACTTTGCGTCTAATAAATCAAAATAAAATAAGCAAGTTTGGACAATATTTACCAATTCTTTCGCTGCAAAAACTATTGGCACTTTGGTGCTTTGTATTTTGTACATTTGTCGAAATTTATCATCGGATGCATCTGATATTTTACTGGTAATCATCGAAACCGATCTACCAGTACATTGCAATTTTTTCAAATTAGAATTTATCATAAACGCTGTGCTCACTTTACGCGAGTCCCCTCCTGGTACAGGAATAAGGTTCAAATTGGATGGCAACGAAGTTAAATTTGCAACAAAACATACCTCGCTGGTGTAGTCGCTGGAGCTTTCTCTCTTTGGAATCTGTGTTGTTGATAGTTTTGATAGAGTCAACATTTCACTGTTGCTGTTGGTTCGACTGTGCTGATAAGTGGGTTTTTCTTTCTCTATTCTTTTCATTCTAGAGTGATTCTGTATCAATTCATTTAAATACTCTTGAAATCTTAAAGGGTAATACTTTGCTGGTTTCTTTAGTATTGTGAACCTAACGACTGATATTTTTGACGATTCGTTACCTGTGAAAGTAGTGACAACAGAACTAATATTACGATCATTCATCCACTGCTCCACGAGGTATATTTCAAACCCAGACGCTTCTGATTCTTCGCATAGATGAAATTCATTTAGTGCTTGAAAATCTTTTTGAAAATACGTTACAGCATCAAAATCAGGTATTATGTATGTAATAAAATCGTTGGGATTGGAATTACTCCCCAGATTCACCCGTAGTACATTAGAATCAACTGACCCATTGAGTGAAGATGATTCGCCATACACTAATTGATTTGACAGTCTGGAATTGTAGTTTAAGCCTTGATTGAACCTGCTATACGGCGAATTTAACGGGGATGACATATGAGGAGGATGGTGCTAAGGATGGTGTTGGGTTGAGCTCTTGATAGTTAATTGAGAGTGGAAACATATAGAGAAAATATTGGAGTAAAGTAAACGAGACTAAAACATAGGCAAGAAGAAAAAAAAATGGCATATGGGACTGAACAATAAAACAAAAAAAATACTATAACGAACACCAATGCAAGCATTGATTTGTATTGCCTAAAATCCTGAAAACTGCAACATTTTCTAACTCCCGAGTAACCATTATTTGTGGGAGTAGAATGAAATGGATATCAAATCATGTGTAGAGGTGAGTGCAACACTACAATGCTCTGTTTTGTAAAGGGCTATTTACCAAGAAAACCGACTTTAGTAATTTTAAAATTGCATGGTTTGTGATATAGCAGTAGCTACTTACCATTTTGTTAGGGTCGTTATACCTAACTTGATTGATTCAGTAAACTTAAATTGTAATATTTTGAGCAGAAATAGCTATACTATTTAACTGGCACATTCAGTCCATCTGGGCGACATTTGTGACGACATACTCACGTGAACGTGTGACATTTCATGTGCTGATTCGCATTGGTGAACCATTGCAAATAAGGAAAGAGCGAAAAGCTCAATTCTACCACCTAATACATTCAAATCCCGGAGGTCAGATTACCAGCATGCTTTATTATTTACGACAACCTGTCGATTTAGGAGGTGTTTTTAAATTTTAGTTTTTCTGAAGATTTCTTCCATACAAAAACTCTTTCTCAGTTTATATAAGGCGCACCGTTCTCTTTTCGAATGGTTGACAAAATAGAATCTGCACTATTTGCAACATTCTGCATATAACGCGCCGAGAGATAATGAGATTCTTCATTTATCTTAGACAAAGATTTCGGGGCAATCCGTATTTTCAGGCACTATTTGATTGATTTGATTGATTGATTTCAATTCTTGCACCATGAAATGCAATAGGATCAGCATTGCTGATAATCATTCAGAACCCGAGCTCGATTACGGTTTGGATTCACAATTATCGATATTTGATAAATTTATGTAAGGAATAAATCGTTCAAAAAGAATTAAGTAACACTATACAGATTACTGAAAGGGAAAATTTCTCAGACGTTTTTAAACTAATCTGGAAGAACTGCCCGGAAAATAATGTGGTCCCTTAATTGGTACTGTTATTAATGTTCTTGACCATAAAGCAACAAAATTGATTGAGAAAATGAATTATCACAATGTCGTTATCTTCCAATAGATTAAGAAATACGGCAAATCAAAGAACAATCCAACAATTCTAAATTAAATTAAATATCCTGCAGATAAGCTGTAATCTAGCAATCAATTTCCAATTAAAACGTTTTACTTGTTTATCAGCCGCCATTACATGAAAAATAAAAATAACAAAGAATCTGGGGAATGGAATTGGTATATAAAGATCATGAAATTCGTCTTTTAGCTCTGATGTCTTGTTAGAAGCTAAATTAACTATTAACTGACACGCAAAATGAATAAACCAAAATCTTTTTGGAAAAAGTTGGTTGTCT
>OBUW01000116.1_pt1 | contig 61141 bp, 40 predicted proteins | sample 1475761 | NCBI WGS metagenome assembly OBUW01 (sample SAMEA2579908, study PRJEB22360) | human gut metagenome | biome: human gut; feature: human-associated habitat; material: faeces | place: Denmark | collected 2008/2010
TGAGGTGGTTCATGTGGAGGATGTTCTGGTTTTTTGGGTTTTCCATCCTTATCCTTGTGATGTTTGTCATCCTTGTGGTGTTTACCTTTATGGTGTTTATCTTTATGGTGATCGTCATGATGGTTTTTTTCATCTTCTTGGAAGTCACCTCTATGGTGTTCAAAACTATCAATAAACTCTTTTTCATAATCTTGATCATTTTGTTCTTCATAGAACTCATTCAATTTATCTTCATGACCATAACGTTTTTCATTGTGTTCATTTTTTCCATCACGGTAATGTGGGTGTCTATGGAACTTGTAAAAATCTGCAGTTAAAGTAACATCAAAAATACCTGTCAATTTAGATGTAACCAAATTATCTAATTGGAATAAGATTTGTACATTCTCTTTTTTGAAAAGTTTGGAATATTTGCTGACATCTTTTTTGAAATCACTAAATACTTTACGACCACCAGGTTCAATGGTTGAAGTTCTCCAGACTTGGATACCATCAACAAACAAATTAGCCAATCTATCAAATTGCACACCTTCTACTTCGGTGTGTAAAGTTAAAACCACAGCATCAAAAGAAATATTGGATGGTGCAGTAAAATTGACAACTGCCGGTTGATTCCAACTGTTACCAAATTTATGATTCTTGATCAAAGTAGTAGTGTATAACGATTCACCATAACGAGGATTGGGTGTGTATGGATTGGTGACAGAAATGATTTCTTTAGCAGTGTTATTGCCTTCTTGTTGATCAGAGTAAGTAGTATCGACCACATCAATCAAATTTCTGAAAATTGGATGATGGTCAAGTTTAGTTTCCTGAAGGGGTTGCTGCGAAACCAAGGAACCACAGTTAAATCTGAAATGAGTTGACATTCCACGAGCAAAATCATCACGATTGATGTACAAAAAGTTTACCAAATAAAGCACTCCAAATAATGATAAGATTTGACAAAATCTTTTGAATTTATTGGAATGACGAGTTACTCTATAGCTTGTTGGAACTTCTTCCAAGTCACATTTCTCATTATCTGACAATAACAGATGTTTCTCATTGTCGGAATAAGGTGGCAATTCTTCGTTATTATTAACAGAAACTTCTGGTTCCATTTCAGAATCCAATAAAGGTTTCTTGTCTTCACTGGGAATTGTTGATGACATGATTACCTTGAACAAATAAGAAAAGATAAACTTAATAGTAATCAACTAAAAAAATGACAAGAAAAATTGGAAAGACAATAGCTGTTGTGGTTGTCGTGATAGAATTGAAAGGGTATATATTATATTTAAACTTTAGATTTCAGTGGATAGGAATAATAAAATTACAAAGGATTGAAATGGTTGTAAGAAATAATAATGAAAACTGAGGCTTTTTGTTTTTACTCATTGGTTGTAAACCTTGAAATTTTTTTAGGGGGGGCTTATAAACTAACGTGACGGGATTTCAAATTGCTAAAACATCCCTTCTACTATTATTATTATTATTCCAACTTGCCGTTAATTCCTACGCTTTTCTTTTTTTGCTTTTTTTCTGCTTTTTTTCGCTTTTTGTGAGGAATCTGGCCGCAGCAAAAGGAATTAAAATTATGTTTTTTTTTTTTGCAATTGAGTGTTAATCTGTTCTTATTGATCTTTCGACTATGCTTTATAAAGACATGTAAGGATTGTCGCTATTTTAATTCTACTACGCTTGAAAGAGATTAGTCTATTGCCAGTGGAAATAGGGGTAGCTTAACTTAAATAAAAAAAGGAAGAGACACTATTGAAAAACATTCCACTGAAGGCAAAGCCCGACACATAATTTTTACAAGGCTTTGAAATACTTTTCTATTCAAAATAAGGGATGAATTAACGAAATATCAAACTAAATCTATAGAAGGATCTCCGAACATAATTCTTGGTATTTTTTTGATTGGTTGAATTTTCACTGTGGCAATTCTGATAAAGTTTTACTTAATTTAAAGTTGTTAATCAAAGTTTTGCTCTTGAATACAATTGTGGTTTATTGTTATAACCAGATTGGGTGGGGAGGCTTGAGAGGTGAAAGTTGGTGTATATCCAATTTAGAGTTTATTCAGTGGTAACTCCGTCTCAAGCACACAAGGGTGACGGAGATATTGTTGGAAGGTTCTACTGGATTTTACTGGCACTGTGGATATATTCAAACTCATACTTTTGACAACGATAATTGTAATGTTGGGTCAACTCTCAAATTAATTAATTGAAGCTCTTTATTATTTCTCCTATCCAAAACAAGGCGGATTTACGTCTCTTCTTCTTTTTTACTTAAAAGTTTAAGTAGAATAAAACTATAAATATCCTTATTCACATTGTAATTTTGATGACTACATGGTATATAAAAGAGGGTAATTAAGTTTTAGATATAATCTTAATCTTCAAAAAAGTGTGGTGGTTGTAGTAGTTAATTTGGTAATCTCATAAGTCCTGTGGCTATTTAAGTTTTATACTTCAGTCATTCAATAACACATTTGATATTGCTTTCCTACATCACCACCACATTCCTGTACAATTCTATTTCTCTTATTCTCAATCCAGTTCTTCTTCCGATTTCATCTCCGCATTTTAAGCTTTCATATTTTTTAAACTATATCGCTAGCAAACTACTTTTCGTGATATTATATTTACAACTATAGAGAGAGAACATTGGTTGATAAAAATCTCTTTTTCAACTACACAACTTTTGTAACTTTATAGATATATAAAGTATATTTTCATCCTATAAAGACGACTTGTTACTTATGTTACCTTTAAATTAAACTTTGTCCTGAAATATATGATAAGGTTCGTTTGAGATACCTACGACATTGCTTCAACAATAACACCTCCTTGTTATCTTCACTTGCAGTGACATCATCGTCGTTACCATCGGCATCGTCAAAGTCTTCGTCGTGTCCCTTATCGTCAGATAAATTATCAATATTGGTGTTTATCAAATCAATCAATCCATTAATGTATCGAGTATCAATTAAACTATTGCCATAAACATTGAAAATAAGACATCGATTGAGTATTTCAAGAAACAATTTAAGCGAAAGATATGGATCCATACATGAATCTGCCACTCGTAATGATTTTTGAAGACATTCCAATACTCGCTTAGGATCACGATATAATACAAGTTCTTCATTGGGTTCCTCCAATTTAGGTTCTACTTTAGATTCAACTTCTGGTTCAGCGTCAGCATCGGCTTCAGATCCCTTGGAGTTTTCATTATTATCCTGATTCATGGTTTCATCTTTATCATCAATTACCGTAGGGGACTTCTCACCTGCGGGCAACAATGTTTCACTCCACCACCATAGATGGGCACATGAATACACTGCACGACATTGATCTTGTTTTTTCAATAATTTCGAGCCATACAATGTCAATTTGGTAATCAAATTCTCGTAATTCTCTTTGGAAAAGTTTCTGGTCTTCACGAGAGTATTGGCAATTGATAGCACTGATTCATAAGCTAATGATCCACCTGAAAGTGAATCATGAGGATTGATATGGGTAGTTGTTGACGATGTCTTGTACTGATGAGGTGTCAAAATAAGGTTTTCTTCATAAACGACAAAGCATTGATTGAACAATTCATAGCATATGGATTCTAGTTTCAATTGGTCAGCAACTGTAGCAACGTTCAAATAGATGTTGAGAATCAATTCAGATGAATATTCTTGATGATATTGATACAATTCATCAATAATCACCGACAAATTCTTAAAGTTTGATGTGATTTGTAAATCCACTGTATCGCTTCTACTTTTCTTTCGTTGATGTAAATTAACATAACCAGCTAATTTCAATTTGAATAAAATTTTCGATATCAAAGTGGGATAAGTATGAATGATATTCTCAAAATTTTTGTTCAAATACTTCTTTCTAACATACATCAAGTTAGAAACATTTTTAATAGGATCATCACTAAGTTCAACAAGATGAATTAACTTGCAAATCTTCTCTTGAGTTTCAAGGAATTCCTCCGTAATCAATGCCTCACCGTTATTCACTTTGATGGTTTTAGTTACCCCCAAATGCTTAGCAGTGTCTAATTTACTTGGTGACTCTTTAATTAATACCATAAGATACTTGAATACCCCATCAATTTCGTCGACACTGTGCAATAATTCATTATCATTATCACTAGCAATCTCTAAAATTCTATCGACAATCGCAATGGCTATTTGTTTTTGTAAAGCTTTATTATCCAACTTGGTATAAAAATGATAAAAGTTCTCTAATGACAATAAAGTCTTAATTGATTTAAAATGTGATACTGGGACAAGCAACAATTGTGACCACATTTCCTGTTCAAGCTCAGAATTGTTCTCTTGAGCTGCTAAATTTTCTTCAGCAAATTTATAAATGATATCTAGATTTGAGAAATCATCTGGTTCGAAAGTCAATAAAAGATTAATGAATGATTGTAAAAGCATTGAGTGTTCTTCTGGTGGTAATTGAGGATCTGCAGTTGCAACTAACTTGTTATAAAATTGCCAAAACGATTGAAACAACTGATCAACATTGATTTCTATTACATTGCTTCCAGTTTCTTCTATGGACAACTTATTCATGTCACTAGAGAATTTATGATAGGCAATGAATCTATCAATTAAAGTTTGTACCAATTCGCTTTTCTTCAATAGCGGATGTAAATTAACAAACACTTCATTTAACAATTTATCCAAAGTGGCAAAATGGAAATCGTCAGGGAAAACTTGTATTAAGACATCAATCAAATAACTTTGGGCTAAATGATCGCGGCATTGAATAATTTGTTCGGTAATAATGGGGAAAATCTTCTCTTTATAATATTCAATTGCAGAATAGTTGGCATCTCCATTGTAATCGTCGATAATTTGTGATAAACGAACTAGATTCGATCCAACAAGAATTTTCAATTCCTTCCGTTCACGATATCTCAATTCACGTTCCGATGAATGCCCTTGGTGTTGTAATCTGACCCAAAGTTTATTCATTTCAATAAAATTCTTGATCAAAAATTCTACTGTCTCTTCAAAATCTATTTGGTTTTGGAAGGGCAAAAGATTTTTCGTTCGTTGAGATAAATAATACCGTAAAAACAATCCACGGATTGGATGTTGCACTCCATGACACATTTCAATCATATCTTTCATTAAATCTTTTTTAGGTGATCCTTCAATCGACATGTAGGTTGTACCGATAACAATCATCATGTATAATCGAGGTACAATATTACCTGAATACTGGACAATTTCATATAAATCTGCTAAAAACGCCGATGTGCCTTCCCCATCATTCTCAGGTTTTCCATTTTTGATGGTGTCGTTGCCTTTAGCCTCGCGATTCTTCGACTTTTGTCTTGCTGTGTGGGAGTTTAGTAAATATGTTGATAAGGTTTCTAATGAATCGAAAACTAACATATAAATTTCGTAATATTGTTTTGGAGATAATGAATTTGTTCTCAATTCATTAAGAAAATTAGAGCAGTGTTTCAATGCCGGTAATAATTTATTCTCATTTAAATCATGTTTCATAAGATTGGATTGTTGATTGATATTGGCAATACAACTTTGAAGTATCGAATTCTGCTCTCCAGCTGACAATTGCATGATAGTAAGAAATGTAATTGAAAAATTAAAGTCAAAAGAAAGCTATATGGTTGTCAAATGATAAAGAGTTGATATTTGGTGTTGCTTGAATGGATTCGTCAATAATCGCCGTTGGTTTAGTGGGCCTTTAATCTGCCCTTTTTTTTTTGTTTGTTGGTATTGGTTTGGTTATTTTTTCGGGTTGTCTGGCAACACAATCAGTTAACAGCGAATTTTCTCAAAGTTACTATCCAGAGCTCTAACGATAATTTCGTGTTGCAATTCTACACAACTCTATCTAGCACCAATTATATTGAACACGTCCTTTCTTTTTCTATTTGTGCGGTTTTGCCAAACTGATAAATAGGTATTTCTTAAGTTCTATAGTTGATATGAATTGAAGGGTTTCGATTATACAGTCTATAATCTCACATTATACAAAAGACTATGAAATTTAAAAAAATATGAAAAAATATACAAACAAAAAAGTCTACTACTCAATACCTCTTGATTCCCTTGTTTATGACAAAATATGCAAGCTAATTAACAAGTTAGAAACCAATTAACACTCTACCAAAATTGGTGGTATAAATAAGATACAAAATTAATACAGCAACAAAATAGTTTAAATCACCAATGTTAAAATAAAACAATCGAAATTTGACAATGAGTAACAACTAAATATACAAAATATGTTGCAAGAAATGGAAGTGTCAGTTGGAAAAGTTTATAGGGAGGTAGCACCAATATTAAAAGGATAGGCATTACTATTAATCAAGTAATGAAGAAACTGCCATTCTCTTTTTGCCTACTTTTTCATCACCATTTTGTTCAGCTGTGACTTCATCTTTGCTTGGTTCATTGATTTTCTGCTTATCAACACCAGTTTCTGGTTCCTCTTCCTCTACTGGTAAATTTATCGATGTGCTACTAGCTGAATATGCATTCTTGAATGAAGTAGTAGGAGATGTCACTGACGACGAATTGTAATTATGTATAGTTGAATTATGTACAGACGTCATGGAAGACACAGAAAACCTTGTCAGTGGTGTCAACATTGGAGAATTGAAAGACGAGTTTTGCGACTCGCGTCGTTTATGATTGTCGTTGCCATTGTTGTTTTCTTTGGCTAATGGATTAGGGAATAAATCAGAATTGAAGGTGCTTGATCTTCTTGAAGGTATAGTTGAGTTATTGATAAGTTCAAAATGAGTGATGGAATTGTTTCTTGATGCCGCTGTGCTCATCAGTAAAGGGGATCCGTTGTATGAAGGGGACCCGGTTCCATAATTGCTTCCGCTAGGTCCACTAACAGAAGTACGAGCAGAATGAACAAGAAGTAAATTAGGGTGAGATACATTCTTTTGATTATGGAAAATTGTTGAGGAAACACTTGAATGTCTACGACCAAATTGGTCGTCAATCAATCTTCTCTTGTTAGATTGAGAAATAGGTGGCAAGATATTGGAATTGATGTCAAAGCTGGCTGACCTATGACTGATTGATTTTAGAGGTGAACTGCCAGCAGCAGCTTGATGGTTTTCCGGTGGTGGTGGAGTTGATGACGACAAAGAGCTTGGATGTAACGATTTAGATAAACTTGGAAGTGTACTTTTCTCATTGTCCTTACCAAACATGGACGTTTTGAATGCAATCTGGGGTAGTTGATGGAAACTAGGCAATCTCTGTGGTTGTGCATGTTGGAATGGTTGGGGTTGAACAGGGGCGCTTGCAGGTGGATAATTAGTAATTGACTGCAGTGGCTGTGGTTGTGGCTGTGGCTGTGGTAAGATAGACTTACTATAAGTAGAATCTTGTTTATTGGTCATTTCAGCTTCGGAATTGATAGTAGCAGTTTCCGGGGTTGGAGACTTTCTCTGAAGTTCTTCCGCAATGGAATTATTCCCATTGATGCTCAGAGTTGTAGTGGCCAAGCTTGCTCTTCTTCTTCTATTAGCACCACCATTCCACCAATTTTTAATGGCATTATCGGAACGACCTTCTAAATGACGAGAAATCTCAGCCCATTTCTTACCATGAATGGCAACCAATCTCTCGATCTTGGCACCTTCTTCTGGTGTAATTGGAGATCTATTTAAAGATGGCTTCAAATTCTGGTGATACCTTTCACGACATTGCTTGGCAGTACGGGTCTCGAGGCTGCTGGATATCTTAACCCAATTTGAAGCACCATGAATCTTAATTAGCTCAAGCAATTTTTCATCTTCCTCGCGTGACCATGGTCCTCGTTTATGGCTGGAGCTGGTACTTGGTTTATGGTCATGTGTCACCATATGATTCGATTGGTGGAATACTGGTTGTTGATGAATGTAATGGTGTTGTTGTACTAATGGTGGCTGCTGTTGTTGTTGTTGTTGAAGATGAACAGGAAGTTGACTATGAGGTATGGCCGTCGGTTGCGGTACCTGTGGTTGAGCTTGAGGTTGGTAGTGAGTATTCAGTTGCATCATCATTCCTATTGGTGGCAACCCATTATACTGGTGTGAATAATTGAAAGGTTGGTGATTTAAATTTGGGTCTTGGTGAGGTTGGTTAATGTGTTGTGGTGGATAATGCTCGGGTCTATTAAACATGGTTTGGATATAATCTTGTCTAAAGAAGAAGAAAAAAAAGACAAAAGAATGTTGATGATAATTAAATTTGGTAGTGGTGAGACTAGGACTTAGCCGGTTGTTATTTGTAGAAAGGGGGGAAATATTATCCGAGAGTTTTCTGTTTTTTTTTTTCTCTCTCTGAAATGACAATGAGGAAAAGGTAAAAATGAAAGAAAGAAAGCAGAATAAAACTAAATCCTATTGGAGTTGTTCTAGTCTGTGTGTTGGATACGCTGGATGGTATATGAATGTGTGAAGTGGTGTGTTGTGTTGTGTTTGGTGTGTGATGTCTAGGTATTAGTAATATGATGAGTGATCTTTTGGGTATGTGGTGTGTGAATGATTTAGAAGATATTTCGTGAGAGTTTTATAGTTTTTTTTTTTCCTCTTCTTTTTCTTCCGCTTGTGGGTTTGACCTGATTGTCGTTGTTGTTGTTGTGTGTTTTGCCCTTTGGTGACTGTTTCTTTTCCCCCTTGTGCATAAATGTCTATTTTATTTCCGCTCCCTTCAGGAATTGTACTATAACAGAACGATTGTAAGAGGAAAAGACTGACAAAACCAAAAAATAAGTTACACTAAAATAAACTGTATATTTTAATCCAACTTGCAGTAGTAGCACCACTACCAAAACCATCTGCATCTAAAATAAAACCTTGTTTGAATTTTTCTATTTTTTTTTTTCCTGTCATTTTAAATTGTAATGGGAAAATACTGAGATTGCCAGTGATAGTATGAGTTGAGTGGAGTGGGGGAGTACAGAGTTTTCTAATAATAAGTTTGTGATGTATATCTAAATTCTCTTTTTTTTTTTATCTTTACTTCTTGAAACAATCGAATCTTGGTGTCAAATTAACCGAACATAACGACCAAATATTTTGTTTGACACTGTTTCTTCTGTGAGAACGGCAAAAAAAGTTTAGATAAACTTATTATTTGCAAAATGTTAGCAACCTATTGGTTATGAAACAATTAATTCCGAACTCTTGATGTAAAAATGAAAACATCTTGTGAAGAAATTAGTGGAATACACGATTAATGTGGCAAGAAAACGTTTTTATTATTAACTGATTTAATTGGTAGGAGGGAAGATATAGTAACAATAGTGGATTAACGTTAATCAATAAATTTTACTTTTTACATGCATAAAATGGAAAACAAGAAAATAGACAAAGAATAAAAAAAAAGTTGAAACGTATGAGGTACTCACACCAGAGATATACATCACAAAGACTTTTACCACCTACCCTCCCTCGACTTTCACCACCTGCTCAGAGATCCCCCAAAAAACTAAATTACCTGACTACCAACGCTTACTTTGACTCTGATCTTTTAAGGTGTGGGGTTTTTTTTTTCTTGACTTGTTTGTTTGTTTCTCCTGGTTTATTCATTTCAAAAATAATAGTAATTAATTAAATGTGACAACAATGGGGAGTAGTAGTGACTATTCAAGCTAAATGAAATTCTAAATTAGATTTAAATCTGTGTGTATTCAACATTTTCCACACTTTTTGAACTATAAAACTCTTGTTATTTTCTTGATAATAAACTATGTTCACTAACAACAAGAATAGATAACTTTATCTCTCTAATGATGAACAAAGCAATCAAAGTGAAATCTAAACTAAATTGAGAATCTTCATACCTATTAATAATAGGTATAGTCTAAGTCTAATTTACAAATGAGTATTTTTTATTGTTGGAAGAACTAAACTAAAAAAGAAAAGAAAAACAAAATGTACAGATGGCAAAAACAAGTTTGCGTGTAGTAGGTTAATTTGTGATATATGAGCAAAACTTTCGAAATAGGTACTCGAAAGACTCGCTTTTGAACCCAGGAATTTTAACGTAACAACCACCACCACAATAAGCACGATTTCAATCTTACATTTCAAAAAACAATCAAACAAAGACGACAAAAAGAAAACTCAAAAAGCTTTAAAACTATAAGCATTTGTCATCGTTATTGTTGCAGATGTTGGCAGTTGTGTTATTCCATAAAGTTTGACAAAGAAGTACAAGTAAACTGCGTGTGTATATGCATGTGCAATTTCAGTTGAGCGTGAGAAACAACAACAATCTATTATGTTACTGATCTGTAGCTTCTGTGTTCAAATAGCTGAATCTCAAATCAATGCTCTTTGTTGTTTGACTGCAAAATTCCCATTATATGCTGATGTGATAGAAGTGGTTTCTTCATGATCTAATGGGTTGGTGCGTGTCGTGCAAAAATCATAAAAACAAGAAATCATACATGAGCAATGTTTTTTTTCTCCTCTCTTGTCGGTTATTAATCCAGCCTCCTTATGGAAAATTCTCCTTGGTGTTGGACTTGCAGCTGTCGTTTGTCCGTTATTTTGTTCGTTATCGTATATATTTCACGTCGATATCTACTTCCATCAGTTTACCTATCAGTACTACCGGCACCATCTGGTAAGCAATACTCGAAAAAAAAAAAGTAACAATGTGTGATTATTTAAACATAGGTAAAAAAAAATAATTACCGTTTGGGCTGTGCCTTAGAAAAATTCATGGGAAACAGTTAACCACTCAACCGTTTACTAGTACGTTCTTGTTTCAGCTGTTGGATAGATAGATAGATAGTTCGGTGAAGCGGGTATTTCCTTACCCCCGGGAACAATTCACTTACACAAAATAGAATAATTCCTGGACGGATTTAACATTGGTTTGTTTTTGTGGTTTCATCCGAGAAATGATCTAAGTTCTCCCCTTCTCGTAGTTTTCAATCTGGTATCTAATCAAAGTTATATTTCATAGGTACACCTTTCCAGTTTAAATGAAATCCAAGAATCGCATGTGTATGGGTTTTCCTCTATTTGGTTTTTCTTTATTTGAACTTTTTGAAATTAACGACGACATGTCACGGAACGTGCTGACTGGCCATGTATGTTAGATGCATCTGTAGACGCAAATGATACTGCATGTGTGGATTTAGTCACGGGGTGAAAAATGTTCTGTGTTAAAAAGTGTGTGTGTATCCATTCCTTAGATTGGTCATACTCAACACGCTGTCTGGTGGTATCTCTTTTGGTGAAACATGTATCCGAAGATCGCTTTGTTTGATTGGAGTAATTGTTCTAGATAGTCTTCATTCAATAACTACTCTTTTTTTACTTCCCTTTGCTTGGATTCTTCATAAAAACAAATAAAATTATCATCTTTAATGGACCCGAAAACATCATCCAACGACAATAACGACCAACGATGTTAACAATAACGTATTGTGTATTTTCTACAATATTGGAACAAATAAATATTACTTTTTTGCGCTAACAATAACGTTATTTTGTGTGCTATTACACAACAGGGCTACATACTCTTATAAAACAGCTCCTTTCTGTTTGTGTAAGATTTGCTACTAGCGGATATTCATTTCCACTGATACAAAGTGCTTAATTGGAACTTTGACACAAAATATTATTTTTTCTACTACAATTCGAGCCGGTACAACTAAATAAACGGCCCGCATGTACCGCCTCATGGTAGAAAACTAGTGCCGAGAATATTAATGGAAAGCTATAAAACCCTACAACGGCAAAAGTGCTGTCCGCCTCTACCCTCTGATAAATACTGGTATTGGTTATTCAATCAGAACAGTTTGTATTGTTCTTTTTTTTTTCAAGGCGGATGCACTTGGGACGAGCCGTACCCAGATGAAATTGGCTTGAATATTGAAGAAAAAAAAAAGAATAATTAATTCTGTAAAACAACCAAATGATTATGTGGCATTTAACAATAATATACAATTAGAAATTGTTCAAATCTGAGAAGAAGAATAATCCACCCAAACCAAAGGAAGAAGTTCGTAAATTTTGAAAGAAAATTAGATTTCGGGTATTTTTATTTGCTCCGGGTATTTATACCTAATATGGTAAAATATTCCATCATTTTTTTTTCTTTTTAGCCGACTTTCCAAGAAAAAGTATTCGCCCGCCCCAAAAAAAAATTAAAGAAAAGCCCTCTTTTGTAGTGTTTTGTAACTAGTTATAGCAATAGTAAAACAAAAAGAGTCTCTACGGTTGTCTAATTCATTAAAGTGCCTTTTCATTTTTTTAATTACGATATTGTTACCAGTAAAACACAATAGCTAATATGTATTCAAACGTTTGACAGTTTAATTGAGTATCCGAGCACAAAGTTGCATACATTTTACTTTACATCAAGGTCATACCACCCAACCATGCGACTGCTTCTATTTTGCATTCAGTTTTTTGTTTTACATACAGTCATAACATTCCGAAAAACTCACCGAAACACGACCATGATTTTGAAGTTGTTGAATAGACAATAAATCGAAAAATGATATTCTAATTTTAAATTACTTTGTTCAACCCATATCTCGTTTATGAGATGATAGTTCTGAAATCAGGATAAATATAAGATTTAGAATGATTTTAGTACCGCAAGAACAATTGAGTGGGGGAGGAAAAGGAAGACAAAAAGAAAAAGAAAAAAAGAAAAAAAAAGGTTGGTTATGAAATTGTGTCATCATTTAGTATTTGTGCCTTCTTTAAACAATTTCTTCACACAATAAGCATTAAATAAACTTTGATTTTCATTCTCCATAATGTTCGATTATTAAACTTTAATGATAGGCTATTCAAGAAGAAAACAACCAAATTCATTATTGTATGGAATGAAAGCGAATTCTTTACCAAATTATGAATTGTTCAAGCAAATGCGCTTACGTAATTTTGCTATTGTTGATTATTACAAGTAATTAATCCAATGGTTATAGGCTTTTTTGGGCTTCAAACCCTCTGCCGAGGACAGACAAAATTTTTTAAAAAAAAAAAAATATTTCAAGCCAAATTTAATACAAAAATAGTCTGAAAATAAAATAGATAAAAATGCCTTTTGGTTTGAACCGCCGTGCGGTAGTTTGGGTCAAACTAATACTCTCAGGATAGTACAAATATTTATTTAGTATATGTTGATTTAAATGAACTATCTTGATGTTGTTATTGTTGTTCTGGAAGTAGTGCCATGATAATTTTAAAAAGTCTAAATCCATATTATTTTTTAAACATTTAATCTTGAACTAAACTTGAAATTCTAAACAATTGACATTGATAATATTTCTTTTTCTCTACCATTGAATCGTAGTAACTACCAAACAAAGAAATTAACTTTTCCTATTAACAAAGAAGACTAGAAAAATCCGATACGGAAAGTATCTACATGGCACAACTTGTAGTCGTAATAATAGTTGAACATATTCATTTCGAAAAACAACAATTTGAAAACAATTATTTCTCAAAATACAATTTCAATAACGTGAATCTGTAACAAAATCATAAAATCGAAGTTAAATTCATCTTACATTTGCACCTCCAAAATCCAAGATGCAAATATAAAACAAAATTGTAAATTTCAGAGTTGCTATTAATAAACCAAGCATTGGCAAAGCTAAAAAAAATAACGCAAGCACGGCTTCTTACATTATATTTACCTTCTTTCCATGCTTGAAATACCCGAGGTTGTTAAGAATACATCAAAAATAACTTCGAAAGATATAGAAAAAACCAAAAACTTATTTTTGATCTGTGAAGATGGTTATTGTTGGTACTTTATTTTGTTGTTCATCACAATTTCTTATCTGTCGGATTTGACAGAAAAAAATTCAATTTGACGTGTCCCGATAGTTTATATCCTAATCATACATGAAATAAGGAACAGCAATTCAGTCTTTTTCCTTCCCTTATTCCCGATTTCCTAATCGGATGAAGATAAGAGAAACATCAACATGTCACTATACTCACTAGCTCATGCATAATTATCTTAAAACCGTAGATAAGCAAAAATTTATCTTATGAAATGTTCAGCGATAAAGAAAGAAAGAATCAGGTACCACGAGGAGTGTTTTTGAGAAAAACAACTCATAAATTAATGAATCTAGTTTCTATACTTGAATAATTTTTGAGTTTTCTGGAAAAGACACCTGCTCCAGTTTCAAATTAAACAAGAATGTGAAAAGAATAAAATTTAATTTATTCTACCCTGTTAATAATCCAGGAAAACTCAATTTTCGTAATTGGCAACTTGTCCGAGTGGTTAAGGAGAAAGATTAGAAATCTTTTGGGCTTTGCCCGCGCAGGTTCGAGTCCTGCAGTTGTCGTTATTTTTTTGGTTTACTCTTTTTTAAAATTTAAAACTAATCAACTGAAACTGGAGTACTTGCCATGATATGAGTAAATACTTTTTTGATATTAAAAATCTATATAAAACTCCCTATTTATTTTTTAATTTAAACCCAGATATTGTCCCAATAATAGTTTTTTGTTTGAACTTTTTGCTTTGTATGAACCTTGTTAGTTTAATCTTTCCAATTTCATACTCTCTTAGTTGGCCACATCAGTGGCTCATTGAATAATTCTGATCTTGAAGTGTACCAGATGTATTCTGACAAAACTGCACACGGACCCAGTCAATAGCATTATAGATATTTTGATTTAAAGTTCACCGAATATATCGAATAACTTTATTGGCCATCTCATCTCATCTTCTTGCAATAAATTCTTAAACACTACTTTTTCTCAAACCTTATTATCCCTCTAGATACTCTTCCAAATCTTCAGGTTCAAATATCACTTTAACCATCAATGAACAACTAGGGCAAACAGCTATATCTTCACCTTCTTGCATATCATATAAACTAATGGCAAATCGATCACCACAGGGACATGGATATTGAAATATTTGTTGAACTGGATCAAATGTGAAATCTTCAATCTCTATTTCGTCATATATTGTTTCCATATTTCTTTTAGTTCTCCGTCTGCACAAAAAAAATGCTATACCTATGTGAGTGTGGTTATAACTTTGATGATAATCTATGATTCCATCTTTATTTTTGTTTTGAATAGTTTTTTTTCATTTATTTTTTTTTAACGATAACATCGGGGTCGCGTAACACAAAAGCTGTGTCATAATTAAGTCCAGCCGAAAAAGCAATTTTTCAAATTAGGGCTTTAGCCCTGGAAAGTTTTGTTTACACGTGCGCACATAATATACAGGCAGCGAGATTGTCCTATAGCATTTTTTGCTCTTCACAATAAAAACTCGCACTTAACTATGTAGATCGCTACCACATGCACTAACAGTGCGCTTTTTTGATTATTGTTACACGCACACATAATCTTAGGTGCAATTCTATGCACACACACAATACTAGGCACTGTTGAGTGAGTGAGCATTTTTTTCTGTTTCTCACTCAGTTAACAAAATAAAAAAAATTTTCATAATTTAGAAGTTTCATTTACAGTCTTTTTTCAATTAACAGTGATACAAGAGTGTATGTAAAGACAACATGTACTAGCAACTATAATATGATTTACCAATGATTGGGATCACAATAAATGTGTTAATATGAATGAGAGAAGGATAGTGAATAAGAGATTACGAAAGAATAGATTCAACAAGTTCAGAATGGTATACAACTAAAATGGAATTATTTTCAAATATGCAACTATCATTATGACTACTACGACAACAATTTTAATCGAGCGAAGATTATTAGATAAAGAATTGGGAAATTATTACCAAGGAAATATTATTAAGAATTAATAGCTTTGCAAAAATTGGTTTTACTCATATTATTTGTTTTGGTTGGAAAGCGATTCCATCATGGAACAAAGTTTACTAACAACATTGTTATAGGTAAAAATGGGTATTTCTAGAGATTCACGTCACAAAAGATCCGCCACTGGTGCCAAAAGAGCCCAATTCAGAAAGAAGAGAAAGTTTGAATTAGGTAGACAACCAGCCAACACCAAGATTGGTCCAAAAAGAATTCACTCTGTCAGAACCAGAGGTGGTAACCAAAAATTCAGAGCTTTGAGAGTTGAAACCGGTAACTTCTCTTGGGGTTCCGAAGGTGTTTCCAGAAAAACCAGAATTGCTGGTGTCGTTTACCATCCATCTAATAACGAATTGGTTAGAACCAACACCTTGACCAAATCTGCTGTTGTTCAAATTGATGCTACTCCATTCAGACAATGGTACGAAAACCACTACGGTGCTACTTTAGGTAAAAAGAAGGGTGGTGCTCATGCTGCTCACGCTGCTGAAGTTGCCGATGCCAAGAGATCAAGAAAAGTCGAAAGAAAATTGGCTGCTAGATCTGGTGCTGCTGCCATTGAATCCGCTGTTGACTCTCAATTCGGTTCTGGTAGATTATACGCTGTCATTTCTTCAAGACCAGGTCAATCTGGTAGATGTGATGGTTACATCTTGGAAGGTGAAGAATTAGCCTTCTACTTGAGAAGATTAACTGCTAAGAAATAAACAAACTATTTGAGGTGAGGAATAATAGTAGTATATTATATAATATCTTATCTTGGGGTATGGGTTTCTTTTTTTTCATAGCATTTTAGTCTTCGATTATTATCAAATATATACAATAATGGAGATACACATGTTACAGTAATGATGACACCAAGAATTCCCGGTTTAGGATATGTCATGTATTTTATTTAGTTAATAATATAAAAAAAAGTATCAAAAAGAGTTCGGACTTGTAGAACTATTAGAGGCATCCAGCAAAGCTCTGATTATATGATGAGAGTACTAGTGGGCATCGCTTTTATTAAAAAGCTAACAAAATGTGCTCTGATCTACAATTGAAATATAATTTGATAGTAATCTGACTTAATTTATTCTTAAACTATAACATACTATAGAAACACTTGAAATAAAACTGTTAGTAACAATAATTCAAATCCAATGCATAAATATGAATATGACAAATAATTTTTTGGAGGGGGATTAAAAATATCAGCTAGAGGCATGTCGTTATCCTTCAAAATGAACAAACGTTAACGTTCGTCCACTCAGTACAGGTCTGTGTAAACATTTGATTCATCATTATTAAAACAAAAAAACTTATTTGAAATATAGAAATTCAATAAAACATACTAATTGTTCATTATAGGTATATAGAATATGATGAAGTAAAAGAAACAAAAAGATCATCAAGGCTTGAAAATTTTTTTTTACTCTTTTGATCTTTTTATAGTGGTGGTAGTGTAGTGGCCATTTGTTTGGATTCAGCTCTTTTTTTCTGTGTGGTTTTTTTTACTGCGAGTATTCCGCCTACACTGATGGGTTTGTGTCGGTGTAATTCGTGCGATGTCTGACTACAATTTGGTACGAAATTGCAAATGTTTAAAGCCCTAACAAAAGCATAAAAACACAAATGTGAGTTTACACTTGATTCTATACTAATCTTTTGTTGAAAACAAAAGACCTACTATTACATTCTAGTACTTTCAATCTAAGAAAAAGATGTAACTAGAGGGAGGGGTGTATAGTCCAATAAAGAACTACCCCACTGTTTCTACATGACACCTGTCAACCAAAAAAAAAAAGAAAGAAAAAAAAATAGGTTTGGATTGGGCTGAGTTGTATTTCTTTTTGGGAGCATTAGCCACAGCATTGTTACATTTACTTACTTAAGCAGTGATCACCATTGTTATTGTAATTGTAGGTTAGTTAAACTGAGTTAAGTTTATCTCGCTGTCAACTTTACATTCATCACTTTTTTTGTCGTTTTATTTTGTTTTGTTTTGTTTTCGGATTTTCTTTCCTCACCCTCTCTGTCCATTGTTTTGTTTGTTGGTGCCTTTTTATTTCCTTTTATCTTTGGCCCTTGCCTACACCTGATCACATATAAATCTTGACAATTAGTCAACTGTGGTTTCCACTTCTTGTCTAACTTTTTCTTTCAAGCAAAACCAGGCAAACCCTATTATTTATTCTTATTCATATATATACCTAAACATTTAGCATTCGTTTTCATCCGATTACTCCATGTCCTCCTCATCGTTACCACCACCTACAACAACAACATCTACAACACACATTGCCATTTTAGTTTTACAATCCTACATTCCAAATGTCACTGAAAAACATGGTGATTTTGGTGATAATATAATTGATCTTTTGAATCGGGCTCAAATCAACTACCCCATGATCAAATATCAATTATGTACTGATGACGAATCACAATTATGTGAAACGTACCAACAATTAAATCGAAACCTCTCGGCAAATCTAATCACTGGATTTGTTTTGAGTGGGTCAAAAAGTGATGCCTTTGATAATTCAAAATTATGGATCAACAAATTGGATGAATTTATTGTGGATACATTATTCAAATTATCAACAAAATTACCTATTGTGGGAATTTGTTTTGGTCACCAAATATTGGCCAAAAATTTAGGCTGTAAAATTGGTAGAAATGAATTGGGTTGGGAAGCAGGAACTCATACTATTGAATTGAATCAAGAAATTTTCAAAATCGAAAACACTCCATTCTTGCCAGCGTTAGTATCACCAAAGGATACTAGTAACAGCAATGGTGATAATGACAATGACAACAATCCTGAAAATCAAGTCATATTGGATCATTTGAATTTGGTTGAATCACATCAAGATATAATCCATGGGTTACCTACAATTACTGGATTTGAAGATATGGTGAGTATTGGATCAACAGTTAAATGTAATATTCAAGGAATGATGACCACCAAGACTTGTCCAATACGATTATTGACTTTCCAGGGCCATCCAGAATTCACTACTTCGATTGAATTGGATATTTTGAAAAACTCTTACGAGCATGGTGTGTTTAATGAACAAGAATATGAAAAATATAAATACCAAACTAATAGTTTAAATAATCAAGGAGATTTGATTGGTAAAGTGATTGCAAAATTTTTATTAACTTAATATAAGGTTATATAGAGGAAATACTACTACTACTACTACTAATAATAATAATAATAATAACACTTTAAATTAAAAATATTTTAATAATATACAATTAATGAAAAAAAAATTTTATCCCCTTATTAACCAATCTATTCTAATTTATATAAATTAACATAATTTGTTTTGTTTTTTTAGTTTTATTTTCAATCATCAAATAACTTTTTGGTTGGACTGACAATACTAAATCCATTCAATTTACCACCTTTTTTACCATCATTCACATTTCTATTGCTTAATCTATCATTTATTTGTTTCATATCATCTAATTTCGATTGCAAATGTTTGATTTTTTCTTGAGCAAGTTTTAATTCGGCATTATTCAGCGATGTCAATTTATTAACAACTTCTCTTAATTCATCTCTTTGCATCTTTAATGTTTGAATTTCTAATTGAGATTCATCATAATCATCAACTTGATTCTTTTCTGTTAATTTTCTTTCTAAATCAGGTATGACATGTACTTTCAAGTTAGTGTTTTCTTTCAACAACTCATTATATTTTTCAAGTAAATCAATATCATGAGATGGTCTTTCATGTTGAAATAATCCACTGTTTCTTCTCTCATACTCAGATAATTTATCTTCTAATTGATGAACTAAATCATTTTTAATTAACAATTGCTTGTATAATTCAGTCTTTTCATAATTTAATTTCAATGCAGAAGGTGCTTGACCATGTTCACCCAACAATGCATGTTCTTCACTAATAAACCTCAATCTTCTTTCTTTGCTCAATTTTTCTTGTAAATCAGCAATAACTCGAGATTTTTCTGTGATTTCGGATTTTAATTCTTCATCCAATTTAGGAGAATTTTGTTGTTGTTGGGGACTGTTTCTCAATTTACTTTCTAATGCCAATTCTCGTTTAATCGAAGAAGCTAATTCTGTAGTGACCAATTCTAATTCATTTAATAAATCATTGTTACAATTCATTATACTCATCTCTTCTTTAGTGAATGTCAATGGCTGTTTCTGGTTCGTGGCAGTCTTAATCACCGACAGATCTGATAAACTCATGTTTCCAGAAGACGATACTCGTTTGTTAAACAAAGGTTGTTTTGAAGCTTGTGTCATTGAAGAATTTCTTGACAAGATAGGATTCAATGTTGAATCATTTTCGTCAATAGAACTAGCTCTTCTGCCTGATTTCGAGAATCTTTTAAAGATATTCTTTGTACCATTGAGCGAAAATGATGATCGTTTATTAATAGCTTGTCCAGATGCTGGAGCTGCTGCTGCTGCTGACGATAATTTAGTTGCACTACCATGAGATGTCAAAAGCATCTTCATCGACTCTCCACTAGAGGAACGACGTGCCAGAATTGATTTCGGCAACGAATCCTGTTCCAATTCAACATTTCCAAGTTTACTATTATTGTTGTTGTTGTTAAATTGGGTGAAATCAGGGGTCTTGTCTTGAGATCTTCTTTGTTCTTCAGGTATATCATGAATAGGTTCGCTAAAATTTTGATAGAAACTACCATCATATGAATTTGCGTTGCTAGAATGTGAATTAGATCTTCCCTGTTGTTTCTCTTCTTGTTGTGAATGTTGCAACAGAGAACTGAATTGATCAAAACTGTTGGTATTATTTCCCTCCTGTTCTTCACCCATGTACGTATACTTTTCTCCCACTTTATGTGAAATATTAGACGTTGATGAAGTTGGTGGAGTAGTCTCACCATTTGTACTTTGTTCGAAAAAACCATTTTGATCTCTTCTTCTTATTTCACTATCGTCAGTGTCCGAATTGTTCAAATCATATTTCAGCATTTTTCTAGGTGTATTACTTTCATAAACAGAAGATGTCTCTGATCCTTGTTGTTGTCGTTCATCGCCATCAGCAAAACGGTTAGCAATTGCTGGACTTGAAAATTTTGGAGTAGACTCAGCTGATGGAGATCTAAACTTACTGAAAACAGTATTGGCCACAATATTTCGAAATTTCAGATTAGAATCCAGAATGGTGCGATTGATCGATGAATTATTAAGTGGTGGAGATGTTTTTGAAACCGTATCTTCTACTGAGGTGTCAGCGCCCACAGTATCTTCTTGTATTGTAGATTGCTCGTCACTTTGATCTTTTTCAACATTTGGTGAAGGGAAATCAGAAGTTCCCAGTATGCGAGATTTCTGTGGCGATGTATGAGGTGATCCTATTTTCATGGATCTATTACTTTTTTGAGGAGAGTTGAAATCCAAAGCCGTGACAAATATGTCGTGTGTAGAAGCTCTTGCATTGGCACCTAAAGCTTTATAACCATCATTACTTGGATTGGCGTCTTCATCATCAAGATAGGACTCTCTAGTAGGAGGAGCACTGACATTAAAAGTGGGCGAGCCAGGAACTTCGTTAAGATCCTCTTCTTCTTCATTTGGTGTTGGAGATTTTTGGTGTAAATCCTCGTTTGAAGTATCTGGTATTCTAGGTAGGTCCTTTACCGAATTCTGTACACTATCGTTAGAACTCACAGGACCAAAATTGGCATCAGCAGGACTAACAGGAGGTTTCTTTCTGGAGAGAGCTTTCTTGCCAGTTTGCGGTTTCTCATCATTGAATAAGTTTAGTTTTCGAACTCTCATTGAATTATTCTTCTTTAATGTTGATTTACGAGACAATGCAGCATCTGGGTCTTCATTCTCGAAATTGTAAATCATATTCTCCTCGTCACGCTTTTCAGATTTGTTTTGGGAAGCAGGATCTACACTAAAATTATTGGCCCGTAACAGTTGTGGTTCTTCTTCCTCTTCTTCTTCAACAATGGCTTCTTGTAAAGAGTCACTAGAGTTTTGAGATAACTGTTGTGGTTGCGGTTGCAAGTTTTGCCATTGACTATACTGTTGCTGTTGTGGTGGCTGTTGTTTCTGTTGTTGTTGTCGTAATTGTGGAGCATTTCTAGGTATAAATGGTTGTTGACCTGGAGCGAATGCTTGCTGAGTCGGCTGAGAATATTGTTGTTCTTGTGGAGGCACCCCATATCCATGATCCATTTGTTGTTGTTGTTGTTGTGAAGGATTAGCGGGAACCAAATTCTGACTTCTTAATGGTGGTCCTTGGTATCCTAATGGCGGACCCAGTGTACCCAAGGACTTGGTTCGAGGATAGTTTTGAGGCATACCACCATTCATTAAAGACATGCTTCTTGGACCGTTGTTTGGCATTCCACCGTTCATCAATGACATAGTTCGTGGGCCATTTGGTGGCACACCATTACCCATGGGCATTTGTTGTGGAGGATATGGGCCTGTTCTTAAAGACTGTGTTCTAGGTGCTGCTCCTCCTGGTCCATATACTTGCTGTTGCGGTGGTGGTGGTGGCTGCTGTTGTTGTTGTAATTGCGGGTTATAAGGTAATCTTTGCGGGAATGGTCCTGACCTCATGGACATGGTTCTTGGTCCCTGGGAATTTAATGACATCGTTCTTGGGTTGGAGTTTACCATTGACATCGTACGTGGGTCATTTGGCCCACCGCCCATATATTGTGACTGTTGCCCCATCATGGGATTACCAGTTGCCAATGAGTTTGCTCTGGCGCCATTAATCATCGCTAGTTTCTTCTGTTGGTTCATCTGTTTCCTGTATTGAACGTTGTTAACTTTTGAGCCCGAAGCTGGCCCTAGTCCACCTAGAGTTCCACCAGCTCCCAATGTAGGGATTATTGGTGCAGTATCAAGGGCCTTATGAGAGTTCATAGCATATGGCCCTCTGTTTCTCATATGGGTGATATCATCAAAAGAAACGCTACTACCATTAGTAAGATCCATAATATCTGCTCCTGAATCTTCATTGAAATTCAAGTCGGCACCTTTGTTTCTTCGAAAAAATCGATTTACTCCTGCGGCAGTTTGGGAAGTCATAGATGATTTTCTTGATGAGTTCGTATTAATGTTTGTATAGCTTGGGTTACTATTGGAAGTAAACGGTGATCCAGAAGTAGGTAACGGTGTCATAATATCGTAATTTGTTGTTGATGCGGAAGTTATCAGATTTGTATGGGATACTGCGCCTGGTACATTCATAAATTGCTGTTGTTGTTGTTGCATATAAGCCGGTTGAAATCGGTTATATTTTGGATTCTGTTGTTGTTGTTGGTACTGATGCTGTTGCAAAGATTCACTTAGTGTATCAATGTCTTGTTCTCCGTCTAATAGGTGTTGTCTTAAACGAGCTTTCGATGTTAAAGCCCCTGTGCCTGCATCCATGATTGGTAAATTTCAATGAAAAAAACCAAAATCGTACTATAAAATGAGAAACAATTAAAATACAGCTAACAAGAACAATGAAAACTTTTGAGTTCTAATAGTGGATGATAGTTGTGACTGACGATAAAAAAAACTGATTGAAATATGTACAAAACTAAAAAGAAGAAAGAAGTACTGGAAGGAAAAGAATATGTGAAACAGGACTTGACTGGTTTCTTTGTTGAAAACAAAAAAAAAAAAAAAAGAAGTAAAACTGCAGGCGTTTATTAGTAGAATAGGATTAATTTTTTTTTTTTCGTTCGTCCCTTCTTCTTCTTCACGCTGTAATATCAGAGAGATTTCAACATTCATATATTTTCATATATATTGAAAGAAAAAAAAAAGAAATCGACACGATTTTCTCCTGTTTTTACCTGCATGTCCCTTTTCTAGTTTTTAAAATTCACGTTCATTATGCGTAATATAACTACGTGTAATTGTTTATTCTTCATCATCGTTTCGTCCTAATCACGCTGTTTAAATTGACTTGACTACAGGGTTATTGGCTAGCATTATTGTGTACGATATCTCCACTTTAAAAGTGTATACCGTGTTCAAAATGGGTGTTGTTGAAAATCTACACCAAGTGTTTATTTAACCACACCAAACACTGCCCACAGTTGGTACGAATAGCTGGCTGTAAGTCTATCCTCGTCGTGTAACCAAAATAATAAGCAAACACGCTCGAGGATTGAAATCTGGAAATGAAATTGAATCTAGAATTTGTGTGTACTGCATATAGTCTTAGCTTGTAAAGCTGCATATTTTGCACAGCTATTTTTAACTCATTTTACTTGTAATTTGTTACTTGTTAAAATGATTTCAATATCAGATAGCAATAAACAATCATCCGAGTGTGCCTATTTCCTGATAGTGGCTAATCTCATCTAATTGTGTTTTCTAAATTCGAAAAGACAAACACAAATTTTAAAAAAAAATGGAACAATAGCGTTCATTAAAATCCGAATCTGAGTCCTCGCATCTATAATTCAAGTCACCGGTACACTTTATTTTGATCTCGTTAACCTTAGCGTGTAATGGATAAGCGAATGTAAAAAAAGAAATTAGAGAATGTTAGTAAACATTTGGTTAATCTGTTTGACGAAGTAACAAAAAAAAAACCTGGTGGACAAAGTATTAACATCGGTTAAAGAAATCATTGATAAATAACTAACTATGTATCGGCTAAGTTGTGTGTGTACCTCAAAAAAAAAACTATAAGGAAAAGGAAGTAAAAAAACGGGAAACAATGAAATAGAAAGAAGGAAATAAAAATTCTCTCAGGGCACAAAAACGAGATTCTAAAAAAAAACCCACTTTACTATTGTGTGAGGTGTTTTACACAAACCAGAATAATTTGTGGTCAACTTACTTCTACCATCACCATGTTCCTAAAACCACAAGAATTACCTGTCCTCTTGTCCTCTTCAACAGTAGTTAATTCTTATCGTTATTTAATGTAAATTTTAAGTACACGTATCCTACTTGAATGGATACAAAATTATAATGACAGAAAAAATATAGAAGAAAAGGTTATGAACCCAGAGGTAAGATGCGATTAAAATTGGTATTAAATCCATATTTGTTAAAATTCCGTGTAAATTACTAATGTGAGATCGCCACCTGAGTGGCTTAGCGTGTATTCTCAAACATCCTTCAACAAACAATGAAAACAGATTATTAGCTTACTTGATTGTTAATTTGTTTCAGGGACTTGTTAGTCAATAATATCCTTTGTTAGTTTGCTAAGTATTCGGTTAATCCTTTTAGTTTTGCTTTGTTATTGCTGGTAGTTTGGTTTGTTGTTGTCGTTGTTGTTCGTTTGAAGGTGTGTTTGTGCTTGTTTCAGGTTTTGCCGATCTACAAAAATTTCTCAAGGCGGGCGCGGGTTGCAAAGCCAAAAATCCTATTTGAGATAAAAAGTTTACTAGTTGAGACAAATGAGTACGTGTAATCGTGTATTTTTTGTTTTTGTGCTGGCAACAAGTAAATACAAATCCAACAAACCCATCGTAGTTCACTGCCACTACTGCTTACAAAGATTTCTATTGTAATGCTGGTTTCTTTAGTTGATTCCCTGCAACAAGGGTGTAAAGTAGCTCTTCTGTAGACGATTATAAATGAGTTTAAACAGTTAGTCTGGTTATTGTCTTCTGCCAGACCAAACACGCTTAAGCTAATTTTGTCGTAAATTGGTATCACTTTTCAGCCTAAAGTTAAACAAGACCAAAGACTCTGTAGTTTCTTTTTTTGTCAAACATAGAAATCCATTTCATGTGTTTAACACTAGTGGAATGAGCTCAAAATGATCAAATTTGCTGTTTTTGATATTGAAAAGTAGTAAATAGAGTAAGAGAACAATCATTTATGACACTAGCTTTAACTTTACAATAATTTTTTATCTATTGTATTTATCAAACCAATCAAACACTCTGATTAGTATTCAGGCGAGTTGGAGATGTCTAAAAAAAGACAGCAAACGTATTTGTACTACAACAAGAATAACGGAAATTGATTATTTTGCAACCAAGCTAACGTGATTGCTGTTATTAGTTTGCCGGAACAACTCTCCACCCCTGACAAAACAAATTCTACCCGCATTTCCGAATTTCCGTATTACTAAATTACTTACTTACTTACTCAACCTGGACATTTGTTTTCTGCTGTGCTATTTGGCAAAAATCCGTAGCCCCCCCAAAGAAACAGGTAACAAACAAGTGATCATGTGAAAATAAGACCACTTCAAAAAGCGGAGATGGTTCTTCAATAAATAGTTTCCGTTAGCCGTACACAGTTTATAGTTTTTTTTTGTTCTAGAAGTTTAAATCCAGTAACCTGTCCGTACAGTCCAATTCAAAAGAACCTTAACGAAAACCAATAACATTTTAGGGAGTAAAAAAGTGTAAATCAAGTAATGTTTTGAATAATTTAATATAAAAAGTGACAGATCCTTTATTTTCAAGTTTTCAAGTTTTCCTTCTATTTTTTTCTGTTCTAACAATAATTTAATCAACTATTAATTGGATTTCATTTCATCTATACCCAACAATGACAAAATTAACTTATAAAAGATATGGTTTTAAAAATGGGGGATCTCCATTAGAGATAATTACCGATAGTTTTGATTTCCCAACTGATGCTCAAGGCAACTTTATTATCCCGAAGAATAAAATATTAATCAAAATCTATTATGCTTCATTGAATCCAGTTGATTATAAATTGAAGAAAATCACATATTTCCCACCTTTCTCATTGCATGGTATTGGTAAAGATTATAGTGGTGAAATCGTTGGTCTTGGTTCCAATGTGAAAAATTTCAAAGTTGGTGAATTTGTTCAAGGATTTCATCCTGGTGTTATCACTGATGATGGGACATTCAGTCAATATTTATTAATAGACACTAAAGGGTTATTCAAAACTGAAATTGCCACTGTACCTCAAAATATAAGTTTGGAACAAGCTGCTGCTTGGCCATTGGTTTTAGGTACTGCCATTAAAGTTATTGGTGATTTGCCTATCAAGGGTAAGAAAATTTTAGTGTTTGGTGGAGCTACGTCAGTGGGAAGATATTTAGTACAATTATTACAAGCTGAACAAGCTGGTGAAATAGTTGTTAGTTGTTCATCTAGATCTCAAGAACTTGTCACTGAATTGGGTGCAACAAAGATTATCAATTATAGAGAAAACGTTTTGAATCAAGTTTTGGAAAATGTCAAGGATAAACCTTTTGATTATATATTTGATGCTTGGGGAGGTAACGAATTATTCCCGCATTTGAAACAAATTTTGGTCAAGAACGGAACTTATCATACTATTGTTGGAGATGATCCTCATTCATTCTTTACAGGGACAAGCAAATCATTTTTTAGAACATTTTTAAGTTGGCTTCATTTGTTAGATTATTCATATCAATATGTTTTATTGGGTGCAGGTGGTACTGGATGGATTAACAAAGCAAGGGAATATGTTGCTAATGATGATGTGCAAATTTTTATTGATAAGATTTACAAATTTGAAGATTTGAATGATGCAATTGAATATAATAAAACCGGTACAGCTCAAGGTAAATTAATCATTAATGTTAAAGACTTCAAATAGGTGATAGCTGAGATATTTTACATGTTTATTTAATTGGTTCTTTTTTTTTTTGTTTTCTATTTATTTATCAATTCTATTAATATACAATTTAATACTTGAAAATAACCCTCTTTCAAGCGTCATATAGTTGTTGAATTGTATCTAGGATTGTCTTCTCCACTGGAACGTAATCAAATCCAAGAATTTCTTGCGTCTTTGTCAAATCTGTTTTGATACACGATTTTGCAATGCATTCTCGACTTCTTTCCAAATTGCCTTCCGGAATATTGATAACGGGGAAACTCTTTTTGATAATATATGCAAGCAAATCATTACTGAATGGCTGGTTTATTAACACCAACCTTTGATTGATTGCCTCCTCTTTTTCAAATGCAACCAAATGAGCTTTAGCAACATCTCTCACATCAATACATCGACTAGCATAGGGTGGAATTTCATCGTCAGGTTTCAAAGTAAGAATATCATTGATCATTTCAATCAGTAAATTCAATTTCGATTTATCTTTAACTCCAAAAGCTTGTGGTCCAAAAACAACAGTTGGATTGACAACAGTTACTTTAAAAGTTGGTGATTCAGTTTCAACAAAATCCCAAACAGTCTTTTCTGCCATTTTTTTGGCATAAGCATATGCTGCTTCAGGATTTGATAATGCCTGTTCTATTGTAACTGGGTTCCAATCTTTTTCCGTATAGTATTTGTCATGATCAAAATCCTTCCCCAGTGCAATGGCTGTAAATGAAGAAGTCACAACCACTCGTTTAATTTGGGGTCCATACAGTTTTATTGCATTCAAAGCATTCCTTGTTCCTTCTACTGCAGGTTTGATAAGTTCATTTTGAACATCTTTTGCCGAATAAGTGACTGGGGAAGCTGTGTGGATAAACACTGAGATTTGTGAATTTGATTTCAAAACATCATCAAATGCTCCAACAGCACTAATATCAGGGATTGCAGCAAATTGGAAGTCATTTGATTGAATAATATCTGTCAATTCTTTTCCTTTTGATTCAGATCTTACTGATCCTATGACTTTGTATCCATTGGCCAACAATTGTTTGATTACATTTTGTGCAATGAAACCAGAAGCCCCAGATACAAAAACAGTTGTAGCAGATTTTGAAACGGACATGACAGATAGTAATGATAGATGAAAAAATCGTTTTCAATTAGGTTGCACAATAGTAGTGGTATAATAGAATTTTCGTGAAGTTTAATTAGACAAACCTAATTGTTACATGTTTTTTTTTAGGGGGAGAGCGTATAATCTATTTTTTCTGTACAGTGCTAGAGTGGGAGCCTACATGAAATTATCAATACTCCTACATCTAGCCTTCAAGCCAGTTAAAACTGGATTTGGAGAAATAAAACCATACAAAATCACTATTATTAAACTCCATGTATTCAAACTATCATATAACGCCTATTATGAAAAAAAAAAAACAAAATATTAAACTCAAACGCTAATCAGTGAAACATACTCTTGATCAATTATGATCAACAATTACACCGACGATATTGTATCTCATTTTAAAAAACTTGACCCAATCATCAATTATACCTTGCTGCTTTTCATCCAAATCATCAGTATACCAAGTATATTCATCACTATCCTCTAACAATTTCAACTTATTTAACCCTAACAATCTGCTAACATCTTTGCCAACCAATTTATGATAAGCCTTTCCAGGACCATAGCTGTTGGAATTAGAAGTAACGTCGTATATATATCCTCTTATACCAACATACAATTCTGGTTTATCGGTTCCATTATATTGGGCTAATTGGGAACGAGTGAAAATAGGGAGGTCTTTGATACTCAATTTTTCGTTGTTCTTGAAAATCTCAGTAGGTTCTTTATCTTTAGATCCAAACATTGTAGCTCAGCAATTATAAAGCAAACAAAAGATTGTTAACTCTAGGTTGATATAGAAAAAGTTAAGGAATTGATACTTTCTAAAAAGTGTGGAGTGATTATAAAGTGTGTTCTTTTTTTTGATTCGTACAGTAAAATATACAATGTGTGAAATCAATTATTTTTTTTTTTCCCTCTCAATACTTCAAACAAAAGTTTGACAATTATACGAAAGTACAAAAGTTTTTTCATTGAGAAGAGTACTCAATAAGACAGACACACCAATACTCTAAATCCCCAAGTATTATGAAATGGTAAGTACATACAATTAAAGAACATTGATTTAATCTTTTTTTGCTCTTTGAAATACTAACGATTTTGTTCATTTAGAATGATAACACTGAAAAATACCCACCGAATATACAGAAATTATTTCAACCGAAACCACCATTTCCATATATATCACCAATAGATTACCCACCAGAGAAACGGTCAACCAAACCAATCTCTCCAATATCATCAATTAAGAATGAAATAGATAAATATTTGACTCTGGAACTACCGGAACGTGAATCAAAAGCCCAGGCTGTGCCGAAGAAGATTTCAAAAATCGTGAAGCACAAACAAAAACAACACGAAGCAAACTTGAAACGTTTGGCCAAAGAGAAAGATCATGAACGACAATTAGAAGAATGGAACAATCCAACACTTTTTGCAAAACAAGAACGCGAATTTATGAAAGATCCTTTTAGAACCGTTTTCATTGCTCGATTGGACTACAATTTAACTGAGTTGGATATATCTCGTGCATTTGCTAGATATGGGATGATCGAATCGATAAGAATAATAAGAGATAAACAGGGTAAATCAAGAGGGTATGGATTTGTTGTATATGAAAGAAATACAGATGCCATGAATTGTGTTAATGATCTAAGTCGTACTGGGCTAAAGTTAGGGAATCGACCAATTCTCGTTGATATCGAAAGAAGTAGAGTATTGAAAAATTGGCGACCACGAAGATTAGGTGGAGGAGAAGGTGGAAGAGGCTACGTTAAAGAGGGGAAAGTACAATCTGTTGCTGCTTCAGCAAGAAGAATTGTCATTGCTAATAATCCATCTTTTAACACTGCACCACCACAGCATGATCAACAACAATTTCAATATCACCATCACCAGCAACAGCAACAGCAACATCAACCTCAATTTCAAACTCAATACAATACTTATACAGATTCCTATCAGCCACAATTATCACAACGTTACTCTTCTGGATCTAGAACTGCACTGGATGTGAGAGCTCCAGCAACATCAATAAAAGATAAGTATGCAAAGTACTCTTCTATTGGCACCAATCCAGCAACCGAAAAAACTTACAGCTACAAACCTGCAAGTGATGATAGATCAATAAGGAATATAAGGAGGAGAGATTAAACAGTGATGATAGTGATTACTTTTATAATCTCATTAAATAGGCTTTGTATTTAATTGGAAGCAAAAAAGTTAGTGTCTCAACCGTTCTCACAACGCGGATAATACATGAATGATTCAGTTCGAGAAATTCAATTTTTTTTTTGTCGTTGACAGTTTATTTTTTTCCTCCTTTCATTCTTTCCATCTCTTGTTTCATTTAGTCCACAGGACTTTTCTCCTTGTTTTTTTTTTTTAGTTTAGTTCAACTTATACATTTAGAAACGGAATTAAAGAGCTCTATTATAAAGAAATACTCAATCCAAATGCCTGACGAGAGTCCAAGTAAAAGAAAAATTGATTCAGACGAACTGACATCAGTTCAATTGAAAAGAACAAAGTCGATTGCTCATGATGATTTACGACAATCTATTGTAAAAGAAATTACAAAAACTTTTGAAGAACGAATTCTGAAATTGGAAGCAAGAATTCTGAAATTGGAGGAGGAATTTCCAAATGAAGAAGAAGAAAAGTCAGAAGAAGAGAAGGAAGAAGAGAAAGAAACAAAGAAAGAAAACGCAGCAAGTATAGACAATCAACAACCAGACAGGAGGATATTAAATAAAGAGCCACCACCACTTCCTAAAAGACAAGCCACTTTTGGATCCAACTCGTTCAGCTTTTCTCCAGGAAAGATCACACCATTAAACTCATTCAATGATACAAACACTGTTCCTAACAGCCCTAAACCAGTATTTGGCGCCACTACGTCTTTTGGAAACATGAATAAATTAAGTGCTAGCTCAACACCAGAACCAGCAAAATCAACAATCACCACCACATCATCATCATCGACCACATTATCAAAACCAACAACATCCACCCCAGCTACCTTTGGATCTGCATTTGGCTCCAACACTCGATTTTCCAACGCGTTTCAAGATTCGATTAAGAAAAAGTCATTCCTTGACAAAGAGGATGACAAACAATCAACTGTTGATAACAACAACAATGACAAAGACAAAGAAAACGACAATAACACCAACAACGTATCGAAACCACAAGAATTCAAACAAGTTGACTTGGTACCAGTGGAGCAAACAACCGGTGAAGAAGATGAAATATCACATTTTAACTGTACAGCCAAGATATTCGAGTTGAACTTATCAAAAATCAGCGAAGGTTGGAAAGAGAGAGGTGTGGGACCATTGCATCTAGATCAATCGAAAGCAGATAAACGACAAATTAGACTAGTCATGAGGTCACAAGGGTTATTGAGAGTAGTATTGAACTATAAAATAACCGCAGATACTGAGATATTGAAAGGATTAGAAGCAAGTTTGACTCCAGGTAAGTTTCTCCGTTTAAACTCTGTCAATTCTGAAGGAACCCCAATCCAGTACTTACTAAAATTTGGATCAGAGAATTTGCGCAATGAATTAGTAGATAAAATTGATGCTTTAAAGGAGCAAATCAAAAATTAAAGTTGTCTGATTTTCTGGGTTGGTTTTTGTTTTGAACATATATGAAAACGGAAGAAGAAAGATGTATATTAATCATTAGTTTCTAACAAATGCAATGCTCACAACTGTAGAGCCTTTGACACCACCAAATTGGAAACTTGGATAATTTATCTCATCCCAGACTTCCAAATTTGTATCTTTTGTAATAATTTTAATAAGTTCATCCTTTGTAAAATTACACGACGTTATCAATAAAATAGATCCTTGTACCATCATTTTTTCAACTTGAGAAGCGTAGACATCCATCCCTATTTTCCCATTGAAATCGGCCAATGATTCTTGATTAAGGGCAATTGCATCTAGAGTTCCTTTATCTAGTAAAATATCAAATTTGTTTTGCAAGAATGAACAGCTCTCCTGCAACAAGTCAACCTGTTCGAAATTTACTTTCAACTCAGAATACTTTCTTTTGGCAACCCCTGAAGCAAACTTCACAGAATCCGGTGAATAATCGATCCCCGTATATTCAAAAGTTTTGTCGCCTTCGTATTCTTCATTTATGTCTTCCAGAAGCTGAAATAGTAAATGGCCATTCCCTGTACCCAAATCTAAAAATCTCACTACTGATTGAGAACTTATTTCTTCAGGGAGTTCTTCCTCATTTAACTTATCAATTATAAATTGAATCATTTTGGATTCGGCATCAGAGTCGTCAAACCAACATTCCCCTGTGTCTTCCTCATTCTCATTAAAATTGTCTTGTTCTTTTTTGTAAAAATTATTCCAACTATAACAATTCTTGTTAGTGATGAGTTCCATAAACAGTATTCGTAGGTGTGTACTTACTATTCTTTACTTCCTAATTTGGAAGAATTTAATCTTATTTCTTCAGTCATATTCCTAAGGCTAGACAAAGTGCAAGATGATTTGCAATGCTAGATTTTTTTAACTTTTTTTTTTCAAAATGGCTAATTATTGCGGAAAAAATGTGCTGAACGCCGCTACCAAAAAAAAGTACTCCACCAAATCTGATACAGGTCTTTTGTACTCTTGGAACGTATATGGATTTGTTTCAAATTAATCAGAAGGCTAGAAATAGTAGTCATTTTAAGGATTAACCAGTAGCAGCACTTCAAACAAAGCAATTTACCTTAAATGATTCAGTTAAATTTGTGGGTTTGGGGCGATGACAGGATTCCTGTCGTGCACGATTGTGAAATCAACAATTAGTGAAGCAAAAAAAAAAAATAAAAACGTTAATACCGCGTCTTGATTTTTTAATCAACTTTGACAACAACAAGATATCATATGACCCGATGTCGACTACCACAGATACTATAGATTTAACAAACGACGGGTCTGAAAAAATAAATGAGGTAGACAATATTCATGAAGATACACCAGTAGAAGAATCTGCTATCGATGAGAAAACTCAACAGAATTATCGTGTGTGGAAGAAAAATGCACCTTTGTTATATGATTACTTAGTTACAAACTCTTTGCTTTGGCCCTCTTTATCAGTTCAATTTTTCCCTGATATAACACATATAAACGATTTGGGTGAAAATAAGAATGAGGAACAGATAATTGCTCAAAGAATACTACTTGGCACTTTTACTTTGGGTCAAGCAATTGACCATATATCCATCTTACAAATACCTAGTTTCAAAAACCTTAATCAAAATATAAAGATAAATAAACTTGATTTTAATCCAGAACGAGAAGAATTTGAATTAACTACACCATCGTTAAACAAGACCAAAACATTGCAAAAGATAAACCATTTGGGGGATGTGAACAAAGTCAGATATATGCCCCAAAAGCCTAACATACTTGCGAGTGCCAATAACTTGGGGAATTTGGTAATATACGAAAGAACTAGACATAAGAGCTTTAAGAATACTATATTAGATGATACAGACTTGAGCAAAGTGCAAGTAAGATTGGTAAATAAACATATTCCTTCTACAACAGATATCTTTGCAATTGATTGGAACAGAAATAGCGAAGGACTTTTGTTGAGTGCTGATATGAATGGACTTGTTAACTTATACGATTTAAAGAAATATGAGTCCGAAACTTTGAATGAAAGCCAATATTGGGAAAATAATGCCATTGGAGTAAACGATATTGAATGGTTTCCAACCCACGACTCTTTATTTTGCACTGCAGATGATAACGGATGGTTGAAACTTTACGATACTAGAAATCAAAGTGCTGCTGTTCAGAATGCAAATATTGGAAATAGTGTCAATAGTGTTGCTTGTAATCCTGGGTATGCCACTGGTTTAGCTACGGGAGATAGCAATGGAGTGATTAAGATGTGGGACATTAGGAACTTTGACAACTCACTTAGTGAATTACATGGTCATTCGGATTCAGTTACTCAATTGAAATGGAATCCTAAATGCCACAATATACTAGGGTCTTCATCCTCGGATCATCTGGTTAAGTTGCATGATATGAGCAATGATTCAACTATATTCACTCACTTGGGTCATATGCTTGGGGTTAATGATTTCGATTGGTCATATGCCGACCCTTGGATGGTTGCCAGTGTCGCAGATGATAATTCTCTACATGTCTGGAAACCCACCCACTCTGTTACAGACAAATTTAAATAGGTACCTGAATACTACTACTACTACTACAACTATTAGATAGCGAATAAATAATATATGAAATATATATTTGAGTGACACTCCTTTAGGCATCAAACCTTTTTGTTCGTTATATATATAAAAAATCTATCTAGTTTTTAGCAAACAATTTTTCGATTTCGTTAAGAGATTCAGCCAATACTTTGTCTTGGAATTTTGGATTAGCAATTTCTTTGTTAACTTTATCAATGACTTCTTTAGCCAATTGTTCTTGTTCCAATTGTCTTTGTTGTTGTTCAAATCTAACCCAAGAGTCCAAAACAGATTTAGCTTCGTGAGAAACAGCCAATTTTTGTTTTAATTCAAATGAATCAGCTTCGAATTGAGCGGTTTCTTTAGATAAAGCAAACAAATCTTCAGTGGTTGCAACAACGTTTTTTAATTCTGAAACGGTTTCAATTCTCTTGTTAACGGCTTCGATATGGTTGGTTCTAGATTGATTCAATATATCGTTGACTTTTTTGATTTCACCATCGGCCCATTCAGTGTATAAAGGAGCAACGAATTTGGCGACCAAAGCTGTGAAACTTGCAAAAGTGACAAGCAAAATGGTTTCATCGTGTATAATAAATAATCCATTGGAAATACCATAGATGGCAGCAGCGGCTGAAGTAGCCAAAACACCAGTCTTAGATAATAAGTTGTTACCTGGTAATGCATCAATGATGGAATTGGCCTTTTGTTTTGGGTCAGCTGGAGCAGACAAGTATCTCAAACCAATTGGGGCTGGACGGAAAGCCATTCCCATGGCTGGGCGAGCACTTCTCAATGCAATTCTGTTGATCATGGACATTGTGGGAATAGTTATTGCGTTGACGTGATATGAAAAGTTTTCAACACTATGTAAGTTTTTTTTTTCCCTCCCTTTCTTTCACATTTACAATTTCGATTTTTTTTTTGGTTGTTGTTCGGACAGGCGAAAACGACAAGAGCGAGAAACAAATATGATTGGAAGATACTAGATTTCCTATTTAGGTAATTAACTACATAACTATTCAGTATAGCTGCAATCAGTTACTCTTGTATTAGTTTGTCCTGTATTATTTTATTGATAGCTCTATTAGTTCTTATTTCAGCCTTGTGATAATAGTTTTGCAAGTCATCTTTCATATCCTTGGTATAGGACACTTTAGGCTTGGTTGACTCTTCCTGTTCAAAAAACGCCGATGTTGCCTCATTATGTACTTTATTTAGTATGTCATTATAGATTCTCTGTGAAACAACTTCTACAGTTTCACCATTTGTTAGTTCTAAGGTTGGTGGTAAGGAAGATACTGTTTCTTCTTTATCTTCAGTGGTTTCTTGTGAATCGTCATTAGAAAGTACTGTTGGTGTCTTAGGTGGTGATGCATCTTGAGATCCTTCCTCTTGAGATTCGGGAGATGCTTTTATCAGTGATCCACGATTGTTGGCTCTGTTCTTTCTCAATTCTGCTAATCTTGCTTTTCTATCTTCAGACATTTTCTAATCAATGTTATTAAGAAATATATGCAAAGTTATATTGGCGATGCTTTGTTAATGGACTTATCTTGTATCCTCTTATTCAAATGGTTTATTTCACTTTAATTTTTTTTCCGATTTCTATTCCTTTTTTTTCTTTCTAGCAAAAGTTTAACCCCGGTACAAAACATAGAATGTCTGAAGTGAATGAAACATGCAAACCTCAAGCATGTGCTATTCAAAACTGTTTAGAGAAGAATGGATATAATGAATCCAGGTGCACTAAGTGTATCGATGATTTGTATAAATGCTGCAAAGAATTCTACGAGCGTCAAGGTCCAGATGCATCAAGTGTCTGCTGTCCCAAATTTAAATTGCTTCAATTAAAATTGAAACAGAGGTCATTAGGTGAAATTGATGCAAAGGTTTTAGAGACAAGACGAGGATAAATAAAACTGTTCTTTACAATGATTCATATAGACTGGTGGTTTGTATTTTCTTGTTATATTAATACATATCATAGATATCTTTATGTACATGAACTACTTTAATTATGATAATTCTACGTTGCTTTATTTGGTTGGATTTTAATTGTTTTAAATTTTAACACCAATATGAATACTGGCAACACCAAAGGTCAAGTTTTCGTAACCTGGTTCAGGGACATAAAACCCTGCTTTTTCAATCATGCCTTTGAATTCTTCTTGTTTAGGGAATTTTCTGATACTTTCAACCAAATATTGATACGAATCTCTATCATTAGCAATTAATTGACCCATTAAAGGCAACAAAGAAAATGAATAAGCTTGGTAAGCATAGTCCAAAAGAGGGTTTTCCACTTGTGAGAATTCTAAGCATGCAAAAATACCACCTGGCTTCAAAACACGGTAAGCAGTATTTAATCCGGCTTGTATATCTGTGAAATTTCTAATACCAAAGGCAATAGTGTATACATCTTTTGAATTATCGGGGATCTGATCCATAGTTTCACCATTTTGAACTAAAAAGTTGACACGGTCAGTATTGGCCCATTTGGTTTTAGCAAACCTTACTTCTCCCTCTTTCAACATATCTGGATTAATATCTGCGATGGTCATCTTGCTCATGGTATCACCGTATTTCTTTTCAGCATGATCTAATAATCCAAAGGCAATATCCCCGGTGCCACCTGCCACATCTAAGAACTCTAAAGGTTGAGTTGATCCTGGTCTCATACCAGCATCTAATCTTTGAATAAAGTGGTGCTTCCATAATCTGTGAACACCCATTGACATGACATCATTCATAACATCGTAATTTGATGCCACTGATGAGAATACTCCTCCAACAAGCTTTTCCTTGTCATCTTTGTTAACCGTTTTGAAACCAAAATGGGTGGTTTCATCATTTTTTGGAGGTGGTGTAGGTTTGCTCGATGTGTTTTCGGTTGTCAATGATCTTGAAATCGAAAGCAATGATCTTGGTGCAGTAAATTTTGCTGATCTAAGAATAGATCCTCTAACAGTATTTTGAATCATCACTGAGCAGAATTAACGTATGTTATTAAGGGATGTTGAAAAACTATTGTGTGTTTAAAAAAAATTCTTTCACAATATTTAGAGTCTCGTTCTTCCTTCCTTTCTCTTGCGAAAAAATTGTGAATGTTCTAACGTCAACTTATATACGACACAAAACAAAAAGCTACAAGTGATGTATTACAATCACCATCAAGATCTTGCTTTCTTCTTCTACAGAATTAACCTTATAATCCTAAATCGACAAAGGTATGTTTTTTCTTTCTAAAAAAAAAATTCAAATCTCAATTAGGACGCAGTCTATACATTATTATTTACCAAGTCTAGAACAATATACTCAGATCAAGGCTTCTTTTCCACTTAAGCTTGGACGATTCTAACAGTGTTAGAGTGACCAGAACCTCTAGTCCAACCTTGGACAGTAACAATTGAGTCACCTTTAGAAATGATTCCCAATTCAACAGCTTCAGAAACAGCCCATCTCAATCTGTTTTCAACATCTTCTTGCCAGTTTTCAATACTTGGTTTATCGTAAATGAATGGGTAGACACCTCTGTACAAGTGGGAGAATTTAGCAGCTCTTTCGTTTCTGGTAACCATCAAAATTGGAACATCTGGTTTGTATTTAGAAACCAATCTAGCAGAAAGACCACTGGTGGACAAGACAACAATAGCTTTAGCATCTTGTTCGTAAGCAGCAGAAACAGCGGCAACAGCACAAGTTTCAGTGGTAGCAGTTGGTTTTTTAGCCAATGATCTCAATTCGTTGAACAATTGTGGGTAGGCAATGGCCTTTTCAGCGGTAAGACAAGTGTTGTGCATCATAGAGACGGCTTCAACTGGGTAGTTACCTTTAGCGGTTTCACCAGACAACATAACACAGTCAGCACCATCCAAGATAGCGTTACCAACATCAGAAACTTCAGCTCTGGTTGGTCTTGGGTTGTAGGTCATGGATTCCAACATTTGGGTGGCACAAATGACTGGTTTGGCAGCCAAGTTACATTTAGCAATCAATTGTTTTTGGACAACAAACACTTGTGGAGCTGGAATTTCAATACCCAAATCACCTCTAGCAACCATAACACCATCGGTAACTTCCAAAATTTCGTCAAAGTTGTTGACACCTTGTTGATTTTCGATCTTGGAGATAATTTGAATGTCCTTACCTTCTTCACCCAAAACTTTTCTAATTTCCAAAACATCGTTAGCAGTTCTGATAAAGGAAGCAAAGATCATGTGGACCTTGTTTTTGACACCAAATTTGATATCAGCGATATCTTTTTCTGATAAAGCTGGCAAATCAACATCGGTACCTGGCAAGTTGACACCTTTGTGGGAAGAGATCTTACCAGCGTTAAGAGATCTGACTTTCAAAGTTTGTTCATCATCAACGGAGATGACTTCAAATGACAAGACACCATCATCAACATATATGATTTTACCTGGAGCAATGACTTTGGTGATGTTCTTATAGTCAATGTACATGACCTTGTCGTCACATTTAGTTTTGTAAGCATCATCAGTGGTGAAGATCATTTCGTGGTTTGGTGGAATTGGGTAATCTTTGTCACCAATGGTAGTACCAGTTCTGATTTCTGGACCTTTGGTATCCAAGGCAATGGCCAATGGTCTACCTTTGTAGACTTCTTCAGATTTTCTAGCATTGTCAATGACAGATTGATGGTATTCATAAGAACCATGGGAGAAATTCATTCTGACAACGTTCAAACCAGCTTTTCTCAATTTAACCAAAACGTCCACGTTGTTGGTTTTTGGACCAATGGTACCGATAATTGAGGATCTTCTCAAATATTTAGATGGAACAGTTTCAACATTGAAGTTGGATAACCAAGATAAAGATGAGTGAGACATTGTTGATGTAGTTTGTAGGTAATTATTAAGTTAATCTATAACCTGATTAGAGAAATAATAAAAAAAAAGAAAAAGAAAAAGGGAAAAAGAAATATAACAAGTAATTAAATAAGAAGAAAAATTATGCCGATGTCGTGGGTTATTTATATCAATCTAATGTTGGTAAAAAAAAAATTTAATTGATTGAGGATTTTGTGCACTCCGCGAACGAGAGTGTGCCGAAGAAAGCAAACAGAAGGAGTAAAAAAAAAATATTATCAATCAACCCACGACAGCCATAGACAGTTTTTTCTGTTGATTTAGTATTGTTTGTTGTATGCCTCTCCTTATATTTATTTTCCCTTTGTTTCCTTTCTAAACTGGTGTTGTCAAAATTTTTTTTTTTCATCACCAGTTGCATTTACCACAATATAATTCTTCAATTCGGAACTACAGTAATTTAGTTTTCAATGTTGTCGTTTCATTTCAATTGAATTATATGCCGGCCCGGACAGGTTTTTTTTTATGCAATCTAGAATCTCATGATGTATTTCATTTTCAATTGAATCCTTTATTCAGAATAAGAGAAGGGAAAATCCAAAATGCTTGCAATTCAAGTGAAAATATGTAAGATGTCCCGGTCAACAAACGGATCGTTTCTAAGATACAACTTAGCGGGGCTAGTGTATACTTCTGGTTTTGGGGGGTATTGTTATTATTATTGTTTTATTTTGTAAATCAAATTGAACGTGTCCTGAGGAGGAGGTGTTCCAAGTACTTGTGCTCCTGATGTTACGTAATGTTGTTAAATTCAGCTTGAATATGCAAGACACTCAGTTTCAATTTCAATGCGATGAGGAGGTCTCGTATGACACAAAAACGCAGTAAAAAATTTAGACAACATGGTATAGTAAGTTGATAGTTCCCGGAAGACAAGCTAGACACATTCTTGCACATACTGTAATCAACTTATATAGTTGTTCAGCTCGATAAAGTAATAATGAAAGTGGGTAGTTCATGTACTCTACTGATATTGGATGATGTCTGTTTTCATCTTAGATTTTTACAAGAATGATGTGCCAGGCATATATCAAATTTTGGAACGACGACAGGTAATCAGTAATCGTCTCTAAATCAACCAAATACCTTTCAAGTTGTGTACATTTAGTAAACAAAAAGACACAATGAAGATGCAATATAGATAATCTACGTGGCCGGATACGCATTTGTTCAAATTCAAAACCTTTTCAATCAAATTGCTGCAAAATATGATAGAAAAAAAAAGTAAACTGTAGGCTAAGTATGACTTAATTGAAGGTAAGCTTGATTTACAAACTACATGATCTCAGCAACCCCAAAACTTATTTATTATTCACATATGACATAAATCTTACTAAAGCTTTGCAATGAAGTAAAGAAATGTCTCTTAAGTACAAATTTGTTAGTGCGTGTCTGACGACATTTTATTTTATTTCTCTTCACCAATAGACTATGCGATAATAAGTTTTGATATTCAATAGTAGTCTTAACCTATTCACCTGTTCTTACTCCTCCCAGCATACTTGTATTTCTGACCCATTGGCAACCCAATTTCTATATGGTGTTACCTATAATTGTTGGATTAGGGGCCACAATAGTGGCGTTGACTGCCAAAGCAACAATCACCGCATATAAACAATATCTTCATCTAACACCTGCAATGATAGCCACGCTCAATAACATCAAACTAATTAATTTAGAATCTTCAATGTCTATAAACAAATCTGATCCACGATATGCACATTATAAGTATTTACGACTGAAATATCCTAATCGACAGTTTCTTGATCCCATGACTGAACAAGAAGCATTATTGATTTTAGGTATTGAAGGCAATGATATTTTAAATCTTGATAAAAAAATGATTCGAGATCGATATAGAAAATTAATGATTTTGAATCATCCAGATAAAAATGGTAGTCAATATATAAGTCAACGTATAAACGAAGCTAAAGATATACTTGATAAGAGTTATATGGTCAACAAATAGAATATGATGACAGATATTGGAAACAAAATAATTAAGAATCAACTATTGCAATGTCGAGCTGTTAAGAGGTTTTAAAGAAGAAGAGATAACTGTAAAAAGAATTCAATATTTATTATAGATCGGTAATGTTCAAAAGATGTATATAGGTACCCAGCAACATATAGAAGTTACGAAATAAAAGAAAAAATCACTAATTCAGATAGTCATGCCAATGCAACTTTTTCTGAGCTGGTTTTGTAATATTTCCAATAAAGACATAGAGTCATTTAAAAAATACTTGTATTAGATATTCTATGAGTCTTACGTAGTTTCCTTGCTTTATTGTATATTCACTATGGATCACCCCAGTTGGTGACCATTACCATTCAACTTGAGATTATTATTCAATAAATCTTCTTCATGGATAATTTCAGGATGTTCTTGTTGCTGTTCTTGCTGTTGTTGCTTTGCCTTTTCTTTACCTCCTTCAAAATTTTCTCTAACTTTCAAATAATGTTGCAACTCTTCAGCGGAAACAGAAGGTATCAATTCATTTTGTGCTTTGATAAAATCTTCCATTTGCACCAAAACAGTTGTATCCTGTTCAGTAGCGACATTATCAAACCACCATCTTGTATTAACCGTCTCCTTTCCTTGTTGAGTCAATTGTAAATTGTATTGTTTGATTTTTTCATCAACTTCATTAGCCACTCTTGTCATAGCATTCAACATTGAATCAGAACACAAGGCATAGAAATCAGCACCGGTAAATGTAAATGAACATTTGGCAGCAACTTGTTCTAAATTCACATTATCGTCCAATTTGAATTTTCTGGTCAATGCTTCCAATATTTTCGTTTGTTTTTCATCAGTATCGGAAATACCCAAATATAACATTTTATCAAATCTACCTGGTCTTAATAACGCCTCATCTAACAAATCGGGTCTATTAGTAGCACCAACAACGAATACACCATCACCACCTTCACTACTCATACCATCTAATTCAGCTAATAATTGAGATACAATTCTATCCATAACACCCCCGGAATCACCTTGATTACCTCTTTTCGGTGCCACGGAATCCAACTCATCAAAGAAAATAACACATGGTTTTGCATCACGAGCTCTTTGGAAAACACGACGAACATTGGCTTCTGATTCCCCTATATACATGTTCAATAATTCTGGACCTTTCACCGAAAAGAAATTAAGTGAGAAATTGGTGGCAATGGCTTTAGCCAATAAAGTTTTACCAGTACCTGGAGGACCATAAAATAAAATCCCACTTCTTTTCTTTAATCCATTATTAAATAATTCTGGATGTTTCAATGGCATATCAATTGTATCCAAGATCTCATCTTTAACAAGATCCAATCCACCAATATCTTCCCATTTAACATTAGGAATACGGGGTGCACCAATAGAATCACTAAATTGATTACGTGCTTCATTGATAGCGGCATTAAAATCATCTGGCACCCAATTAATAACTCCACCATTACCAATATTAACTATGTTCTGAATGGAAATTTGAGAATCTTTTGATAGTTTGGTTAATCGTTTAATGGCCAATTTTTTCGATTTTTTAATGATAGATATCAAATCTCGTGGAGTTAAACCAGCAGATTGTAACGCAAGGTTTTTAAAATTAATATCTTTTCTGATTGTGAAAGGATAAGAATTGATATCTTTGGTGAAAGTTTTATTTTTTTCATTATTGATTAAAAATTTGAAAATCTCTAATCTTTCATTTTCAGAAGGAACGGTGAATTCAATGGTGAATTTTATTATGGATTTTAGATTATCATTAAGTTTATCATAATCATTACAACTCATAACTATCACTAGATTCCGATATGTTTTCAAATAATCATGCAATACTTGAATAATTTTCAATGATAATGATGTGAAAATACTTGAGTTTTGATCATTTTCATCGGTTTTAGGACACAAATTTTCAATATGTTTGAGATAAATAACATGGAATGATGAAGTGCTTTGAACATTAGCAATTAATTTATCTATTTTACCGGTTAAAAGACCAATAGTTTTCAATTCTTGCCCCGGGTTCAACAAATCAAAACAATCCAATTCAATCAAATTCAATCCCAATTCAATACAAGAATTTCTCACAAGGGTGGTTTTACCAATACCTCTACTCATTGATGTCAATAATATTGAAGTTTTCAAATTAATCTTGGAAGCAAGACAAGTAGACAAAGTCTTCTTAAATTCTTTAGCATATTTGAAATCACCAGTTTCTTCATAATTGAAAATTGGAGGTAAATTCAAATATTGATACCATTTTACAAATGAATTTTGTGGCAACCTAATACTTTCAACGCCAGATGACACTAGCATTGTTTTTGAAGGATCAATAAGAAATTGGTTGGTATCAATACTGTTTGCCCCTTTAACTTCAGTTATCTTAAACCATGCGACTGCATCTGGATTACCAATAGGGATAACATCGATTCCACCTTCGTTGGACCCGGAAGTCTCTTCATTTTCATTACCGTCTTCAATCAAATTATCAAACATGGTTTTAGCCAAGACAGTGTCGATCACAACAGGGAGATAATCACCCTGTTTGACACATTTCAACCGAGTACTCAAAGTTGTCTTTAAACTTGAGAAAAAACTTTGTTGATAAGTTTTATCCATGGTGATTTGTGAACTAACTCTAGAAATTGTCACTGATTCTGCAATAGGGATTGTGTTGGATAAAGTATCTAATTGAGTAACAGGTTCGAATTCAATATAGGAATCTTTTTGTAATTTAAGATTTATCAACAAAATAGGAGACATATAGACGGTACCAGTTTTAAAACTGTTTTGAGGTTCAGTGAATGTGAATACTCTAACGACAACTGTTTCTGTTTCTGTTTCTGTCCCTGTTTTAATTTTCACTAAATCACCATTGAATATAGGAAATCCCAATTTGATAAAATCAGCATTATTAATGAATACAAATAATTCACTATCATCTTTTTTCCAATTCAGAGGTAAATCATCAATATTGAACTTTTGTGGTAATGGACCAACCTTAAATCTATTGGAGTTTTCTGGTTTTGTATATTGGTCAAATTTGTCAAATTGTAAACTTGATGATAAATAACTAGACAAATCAAGATTCTCATCTTGATCAGACTCCAAATCTCGTTCATTTTCTATATCAATACTTTCTTGCTCATTATATTTATCTTCATTTTGATTAATCAACACAATATTAGTATCATATTCAACTCTACCTTGAGTCAAAGGTTCACATAAATTGACGGTTCCATTAATTAATCTTATAGAGTCTCCTTCATTTACAACATTCCCATTATCAACCAATAATTGTGTTAAAAACTTTTGTTTTATAGCTTGTTGGGATTTTTCATGTAATAATTGATAGATTTCATGAGGTATAGAAACAAATATTTGTGATAATTTGGGTATATCATCATAATCAATAGATTTTATGACAGCTTTATTTAAAGTCAACGAATCATTATTAAAATTTACTAAATTTGAATCATTTGTAATCACTATGGATTCTCTTAATTGATAACGGACTTGATTAAGTTTCATGATTCTAAATTTATTAAAATAATCAGGAGCTCCTAATAACTTGACCAAAACATATTTATTATTGACAGTTTCGGTAGTTGAATTTATTTCCTCCTTAGGAAACAATTTGGAGAATAATGCATCACCTATATCTAATGTATCATGTTGGTCAAGTGAAGGATCATTGATTATTGAAACATCAGCAATGGAAGTCACTGATTCAAAAGCTTCTCTAGTGGAGGAACCTTCATTAGAAGAAGATGCAACGGATGGCATTACGATTGATGTCTATAATGTAAAAAAAAAAGTTTATTTAGAAGAATCAGTTTTTGATTGATTGTGAAAATGTGGGTTGAAAATTGCTTGAATTTTATTGTGGGACGAACAAAACGAACAAAAATTGTAGACAGAGAGACAGAGAGAGTTGTTTTGTTGGAGTATGAAAATTTGTTCCGCTGGATAAAGAAAGAAAAAAATTTAAAATGTGGGGGAGACAGAGAGAGAGAAGAACCGAAATTAATTATAAGGAGGGGAAGAACTACCAAATTAACCGTCTGTAAATTATTCATAGTTGAGAAGCATACAGACAGGAAGTTTCTACTTCAATTATAGGTAAAGTGCCAACTAGATAGAGTTTTAAGTCACACCGTATACTTGAAAATGATTATTACCAGTAATTTTTGGTGTAATCAAATATTTAAATGCAAAGTGCAAAAAATACAGAATCCTTCAATCCATAACATAGTTGGACGTTTAGGATGATGAAATATAGTAGAGCTTTATTTGTATGAAAAAGCCAGAAATTTCAAACATCCGTAAAAGGTCCCTTGGCCCAGTTGGTTAAGGCGTGGTGCTAATAAGTACAATTTGTTACGCCAAGATCAGCAGTTCGATCCTGCTAGGGACCATTTATTTTTTTGCACTTTATTTTTTGTCTAGTTATAATGCTGACTATCCTATCATCAGCCTAATTTACATAAGATGTTGAGATCTAGTTAACCCTAATAATTTTGCATCAATTATCAATCTGTTTTTTTTTTACCCGATAGAAATCAAACACTCGCGACATCTAAAAAAAAAATATAGCGGACTAAGAAATATAAATGAGCGATGAAGGTAAGAATAGAAGAACAGAAGAAGGAAAAAAAAAATTTCAACACTTTTCATTTTTAAATCATTACTTTACTATCAATCAACTTACAGAAAACCAACAAAAAGTATGTTATAATATTACCAATACCCAATACTCCATTATTAAATTGATTAAAACATATTAATGAATGAATTATGATGATGATTTTTAAAATTTTCGTACCCATTTATTGGAACAAGGGAAGGATATAACGTCTTTTCGTTAGATTGATTACCGTTTTGGTATGTCAAACTGACTTTATTTGTCATGATTTGGTACATTTAATAGTCATAGTTACACTGATTATTCATTAATATGATAGTTCAAGAACACAAAAGAGGGTAAATAGGTTTGACGAAGATTGATTTACTAACTGATTTTCAGATTTGTCTTTACAGAAGATAGTTTGTTAGTGTAGTTTTTTAATATATTTTTCACTTTTTTTTAAAAAATTTTTTGGTACATTTGATGTAGGACTCATTGTAGTTTGAATATGATTCGATATGTAGAAGTATTCAAAGTTCAATTACTAAGGGCAAGTGATTGGCAATTCTTTTCTTAATTGACTGGCCATTTAAACTGTTACTAGAAATAATATAGAAATAATTAAGATTATTTTCTTTTACGTCTTATTATACAAACTATGTGTGATATTTAAAATAAACCCCTAAATAAATGACATTAATAATGCTAACTCATATAAATATATTTTAGCAAATCATCTATTCATCATCTTCAACAACAACGGTTTGTAAACCTTTAGTAGATGGGACAATAACTGGTTCAACGTAAGCAAATAATTTTTCTTTAGCATCTTCTTCATCATTTCTTTTTCTGGAAATTCTTAATCTCATTCTGTTTTCAACACCTTGAACACCTCTTTTCCAAATGGCAATGTTCAATTTTGGGTCTAATCTAACATCAGTGGTACCCATGTGTAAAGTGGCGAATTTCTTGATTTCTTTGACAGCTTTTGGAGCTCTCTTTTTGAAATTGACACCGTGTAACTAAAAAAAACAAACGATTTGTTAGTATTTGATATTTCCTTGATAGTTTATTTGTCAGAATGTATAATAGATGAAAAAGAAACATTATTTGATGATGGAGATAGAAGATGGGATTTTGGCTACTATCCATTCAATCCAAATCATAATCATTGATATATCTTCCCATTATCAAGTCTTCTTTGATTATCTCCTTATATGTTAAAGTTGATTTCTCTTCTTTCAAATAACTACTTTCTACTTTCCCATGTTATAATTCTCCAATTTATCTAATTCCGATAAATATGCTAATAATTCATGATCAATATTTCTTTTCCCATATACATGAAACTCTTTGAATAACTCGATATCATCCATTATAATTTCTTCTTTCCCATATGTTTTCTATTCCCCTTATACTTTCCCATCATCAAATATAATTCTTTCATATAATCCTATTATAACATAAATCTAACAGTAATAATAATATATAGAATAAAACATACTCTTTTGTGCAAGTTGATGGTGTATTCTCTAGTAACAACGTCTTGTAAAGCCATTATGGATGCTGTGTTTTATTATACGGATGCTAAAGGGTTGGAAATATTATTGGAAAATTTTTCTCTCACTCAGATTTTTTTTTCTTCACCAAGAAGCCAAACCAAGCTAAACTGAACTGAATTGGAGGGAAAGATTTCGCACCTAACAAACAAACAAAGCCCATACATTTTTTCACGCACTATGTGAAAAGACTCGCTCATACACACAAACTAATACTCATTAGTAGTGTAGTAGTGCACCAGCCAAATATTGGTTTTGTGCGACATTATTTACACATCACAGTTAAATAAGTTACATACTAGCTAGAGGAGAAAAAATAATTTATTTATTTAGGAAGTGCATATAAATTTTAAGCACGTGCAAACCATCAATTATTAGGGTTATAGCCCTTGATTGTTTTTGATTGCAAAAGAAAAAAGTGGAATCTAATACCAACTGAAATTGTAATTAAATAAATTCTATATATCTATTTCTATACTCTTATTCAAGCCCATATACTTTATTGATATAATTACACCATTGATCATTGAGTAAATCACAACATTTATTGATTATCTCATCTTTGGACAATGTATTGATATCCAAATGTTGTTGTTGTTGATGATCTTCTTGGGAGTTAATTTTCGTGAATTGTAACGCACTATTACCATCTGAATTTGAATTATTAGATAAAGTAAACCCATAAGTATTAGATAAATCCCAAATTCCTAACATTGAACATATTATTCTTCCTGTGATTTTTCCTTCTTGAACCAATTGACCTAAATCTTTAATTGAATCACATTTGAATTGTATAGATGATTCTTGTGGATTATTATCATGTTTAGAAGCAATAGATGGAGGAATATGTTGTAATGTATAAATTAATGAGTTTTTAGTTGTTTCATTGATTTGAGTATTCCAAATATGATTGAAATTTGTATCATTTATAACCACATCTATATGATTTTGATTATGATTCTTATGGTGAACAATTAAATTGATTATTAAATAAATCAAATTTATATTGGAATAATAATCACAATCAAAAGAATTGGCCATATTTTGTTTCTTATCTTCGCTGTCTTTTAATTCTTTCAATTCTTGAATTAAATTAGATAAGAAATTAATCAAAGTTAAATAATTCTTAGTGAGTGTCAATATAACAATATTATCATAACTCAAATTTTGTAAATTCTTAACCAATAATAACGAAATTTGATCATTATTAATATTATCATTTCTTTTCAATCTTAATTGATAAATTAATTTATATAATTCATTAATTAAATTCATATTAGGGAAATTTTTTAATCTTAATAAAAGTATTAATAATTTGAAATCTATAATCAATTGATTATTCTTAGGTAATGGATATATTGGATTATTATTAGTGGTGGTGGTGGTGGTGGTAGCATTTGGTGTTGATCCATTTGATAATGATAATGATGATGACGAGGAAGCTGCTGGTGGTGGAGGTGGTGGAGTAATATTATGATTTTCTTGTAAATATAATGTATTATTTAAATTAATCAGTTCCTTTTTAGCATAACTCAATTGATTATTAAATAAATGACAAGTTAATCTAATTTGCCATAGTTTCAACGCATTAGAAATATCATTAGTTGATTTTAATAAATAATATGTCTTATTGATTATTGAATCGAATGTAACTTTTGGTATTGGTGTCGTTGTTAAGGAAGTGATATCATGATATAAATCTAGTACAGAAATTTCATCTTTAGATAAATCAGTAGGTAATTTCAAAAATAAAGAATCTTTCGATAAATATTGTGTCATTGATAAACAAGATTATATAATGAAGCTATGGATTTGGATTTGGGGTTCTCCTAAGTGATTCCTGGGAGATCAGTTTTTTTTTGTGTGTGTGCGCTTGCTAAAAGAAACTTCCCTTTTTTTGGATCCGTGATGAATATTTATAACACAAATCACCACCACTTTTATCACTAACCAAATCATAACCCCCCCATCAACATAACCAAGCTAATATAAACACCAATTTTCTCATATTTGTTTTTATAAATGACATTACTGAAACAGACACCACCACAACAGCAACAACTACTGCATAATGAACTATTACAACAAGCCAAATTAAATCAAATCAATGATTTAAAAAATTCTCAATTATATTCAAAACAATTAATTCAAACATTACAATCATTAATTAAATCTAATTCTAATACATTGCTGCCTTCATCTGGTTTAATTGATAAAATTACCACGATTCATCAATTAAATAATGAAATTGATAAACAATTGAATCATGATATAGCACAAAATTATTATGAATTGATTCAATATAAACAAAAACTAGAAAAAGTTATTAAAGATTGTCATTATGTAATTAATGAAATTGATAATTTACAATTTAAAAGTGAATTAATTGATCAAAATTTACGAATATTAGAACATACATTAAAATTAATTAAAAAATAAAACAAAAAGATAGCAAAAAAAAGCAACGGTAGTAGTACTTATATATATATATATATGTACCTTCCCTCATAAACAATTCATTAAAACATTTCATGACTTTTCTATATATATGTGATGACAAATAATAATAAGTTTATGCAATTATATCCCCTGATCCCCGAGGAAATGAGTTCTCCCTTCATTTTAAATAAATCCAATAGCTTGATAATACATATATGTATATATATCCAGACGATTTGATCCCGTATGTTTGTTTAGTCAATTATATACTAAGCTCATGGCAATCCTCGTGCCGCTCTATCCCATTTCTCTTCAGCTATCCATCCAGCATTTATTATCTTGACCAAATCCAGTAAATTAATATGTTTGTTGTGTTTAAGAGTTTTATTCTTTTCAATCAAATTATTATAAATCTTCGCATATGATTCCTTAGGGATATGAGTTATAGAAGTTTCTTTAAGTCGAGTTTCGGTTTTTTCTGGATCATTACAAATTAGCCATTTATTTCGACGATATTCCCATAATGTAGTACCAATATTGGATTGTGAAAATAATGTCGATTTAGAATCAGTATCACTAGTGTTTTTATTGTTAACCCACATTTCAAATTCTTTACGTAATTCAATCATATCAATATCATTATAAACAATTTCTGCCGCTGTAGATTCACCATCTTCATCGTCTTCATCTAATATTTCAAATTCCTCTCCATTCGGTAGAAGAGGAGTTTCGGAGAATGGTCGTTGTGGTTGTTGTTGCTGCAGTTGCAGTTGCTGTTGTCGCATAATATCTTGTAAAGTATAATGGACCTTGTTTGAAGAACCAGTAAAATTAGATGACATATTTGTTGGATCCGATATATGAATATTATAAGTTCTAATATCGTTGGAATAACCACTATTATTGTTATTGTTATTTTTGTTGTGTTGATTCTTTTGATAAGCTGCTGCCATGGTATCCAAAGATTTATATTTTTTATATTCTTGTAAAAATTTTTCTTCCGTCGAAGTATACCCTCTATGCGATCTCATTAATCTATCAAAACCAGTATCGTCACTATCTTCTTCAATGAAAAACTCTTCAGCTATATCGTCTGTAGTCAAGACGTCGTCAGATATAGATTTTAGTTTGGAGACAAACGAATTCCATTCAGTAGATATTTTGCGGAAAAACCCTGGTATTCCCCCACTACTATTATTGGTGGTGGTAGATTGTTTCCTCTTTTGTTTCTTCTTAGCGTTGGTGGTAGGAGTACTAGTTGGTAATGTCGATGAACTTGTGACAGGAGAACTAATACCTTTTAGTCTAGGAGTGGATTTAGATTTACGTAGTAGTTCTTGTTTGGATTTCGTAGATATTGGAAAATTGTTTACACTTTGAACTTCGTTAGTCATGGGAAAAAATCAAAAAAAAAAAAACAAGGATAACAAAAAAAAAGGGTGGAGCTGAGATAAATATGCTGCTATATCAATACAAATTATAATGGAAATGAATAGTGGTAGTAGTGGTTGTGGATTTTATCAATAAATGCATAAAAAAACTGAAATCCTGCTGGGTTTGATATCTTCTTGACCCCCAGTATATATATATATGAGATATAGTAAGATGACTTCTGTTTTTATGTTCTGATTTTCTTTTTCCTTTTTCCTTTTTTTCTTTTAATTTAATTTTTCTTTAATTTTCTTTTTCCCTTTTTCGGTTTGTGATAATTTGTTGATTTATATTGATCACTTAACTATGAATTTTCTTATATTTCTCTTTTTCTGGGGGGTTACCCTGATTGAAATAAATAAATGAATGGAAAAAACGGTTAAGAAAAATTTCAAATAAACTGAATTTGGGGGGTTTGATAGTATAGTAGTCAAGTTTTGAAGTAAGAAAATTTGACAACAAGTAAAAGTTTATCCTCTAGTGTGTTTGAGAATGTAAGTTTGGTTGAGAATATGCGGAAAAGTTGGAGCAAAAGAAGAGGAGATATATGTATGTATACAAACCAAAAGCCTTGTTTTCAAACCCACAGAAAGATAAAAAAACAGTGTAAGGATGGGAATAGTAGAATAAGTATTAATCCAAGAATTCAAGAAAAAGAAAGACAAGTTGAAGAATTGGAAGAAGTTAGTAGTTAAAAAAACAATGGGAAAGATTTAATCTTTTTTTCTTTTTTCAAAAATTTTTAACCGCTGATGATATATTAATCTCTCTCCACCACTCTCTTTAAACACCACAATTATTAATAATAAGATATCTCTCCTACTAGTTATTTGTTAGTAAGTATATTGTTGATTGATTGGTTGGGTTAAAAATTTTTTTTTTCATAAAGAAAATAATGAAAGTGAGAAAAATTTAAACCCCACATTACATACTCAACACAACACTACACACACGCATTTAACAATCATCATCAGTTGAAATATATTTTACAAACAATTACGATTGTTTAATGAAAACTATTTCTGTTGTTATTATTATTTAACCTTTTTTTTCTTGTTGGGTTGACCCTTTTTCTATTAACTATCTAACTACCACATAACATTTGAAGTTGAACTATTAAACCTTAATTTAAATCTAATCTACTTTCTTCTTCTTCTACCCTATTTATTCTGAAATGGGGGGGGGGTGGTGGGAACTTTAGGCGTGTTAAATTTGTCACATCTGTTCTCACTTGCTTCTATTCGTATAATTTTAATTGTCTTGTGAGATCAATCTTGTTCTTGTTCGAGTTTTTTCTTGCTTTGATTAACTACTATTATTATTAGTATGCAATGCTGTTTATTACCATTTCATAACTTATATTATAACTCATTGATTTCAATACCTGCTCAACAATGAGTCGTTATTATTACTGTGCTCTGTATTCTGTACTGCTGCACGTACGTTATGTCCATTGAAGACAAGCAAAGAAAGACCAACATTCAATTGTATCTGCTTACCAGAGTTGTTTACCTCTGTTAGTAATTACATTTTTCGTAAAATACAATCCATTTCCTTACTCTCTTAGGTTTTATCTCGACTACTTTTTCAATTGAAATTCTAAGACTATGTAGATCTGTAATTGATTGGTGTTGTTGAAAATAAGGCCAGAAAATTAATACATGTATACTAAAACTATATGGTAGTTTTCTGTAATTGGTGGATAATAAGCAAAACACATCAAGAGCTGAATAAAAACCATTAATAAGAAAGAACTATTTTGCAATCCAATATTAGGTCGTGTATTTTGTTGCCACTATATAAAACTACTGCGAGAAGGGAAGGACGGGAGAAACTGGAAAAGGAAGGAACGGAGTCGCATTCCTCATCTCCAGTCGTCGTGGAGAGGGGGGGGATACACAAACAACAAAACATGTGCGCAACCAACAGCGAACAAGAAAAAAAAAAAAATAGAATGATGATGATGAAAGGATGATTAAATTGAAACCTTAAAAATAGAAAAGTAATTGTCAAACAAGGCAAACAAGGCAAAAAGTCAAAGCCAACAACAACAACAACCAAAAAAAAAAAATTATTTTCAAAAATCTCTCATCTTTTTTCTTTCTCTTACACATTATAATTACCCTTCCTCCATTTATCCTCTACTAATTTCAATTCTTATCAAATTCACCAATTGTATTGGAATTACTTTCTAAAGAGTTAATTGTTAAGAATCACTCAATTACACACCATCATTCATTCGACACAACAACAATTCCGAAAGATATAAATCGAATTTCGTGTATCTGTGGACATTATTTTCCAAGAGATTTTCCTTTATTTTTAATTTTTTAATTTTTTTTTTCTTCTTCTCACTTTTTTGTGTCTCCCCACTTAATTCCAAACCCACACCCATAATACACAATAAACTACCAAGCCTAGAGCATATTAGCCACTATTTATACACAGCACATATTGTATAATGTCATCAAATCGTAACCAGGGAATACGATTGCCCCCTATATCATTCTTATCCAACCAATATCTGCAGAATCTTCAACAACATCAGCAACAACAACTGCCATTGCAATTACTGACATCACCACAAATATCAACGACAAAACTTACTCCTGCTTCAAACATAGGTATACAAATGTATTTGAATAATCCAAGTTCTCAATCACCAAACACTGCATCGTTATCACCTCCACAATCTAACGAGGATAATGTAAATAAAAATCTGGAAACATTGGCATCACCTCCTCAAATTCTTTCATCAGTGAGTCAAAATCGTCCACCACCATCACAACAACAATCCCCGGTCTATTCACAGTTTACATTACCACATATAAATCAACCACAACAACAACAACATTCACCACCACAGCAGCAACAACAAGCACAGTCCCCACCACAACAACAATCAGCACCAACACCAACTGCATCAACATATCCACATTCTATAATACAACAACAAAGTTATTCGCCACCTCAGTCAAGTGTGGAAAATCGTCTAGATCAAGAATCTATAGAGTCGAAACGTACCCAAAAATCAGAACAACAACAACAGAAAGTGCAACAACCACAACAAGCTGCAGAACAAGAACCACTGGTTCAAGAACAGCCGAAACAGGGCCAACAACAAGCACCTCATTTTCATCACCACCATCATAGTCCACACCACCACCACCACCATCATCATCATCACCATCACCATCATCGCCTTGACAACTCTAGTGAATCTACACCAGTTGCAAATACCACTAATGGGTCAACAAAGCGGAAAAATGATGAAACAGAACCATTGAAACCTCATCGTCAATTATTTAAAAAACGACCAATTCCTAAACTTAACTTGGAACCAATAAATCAAATCATTAAAGAACTTTTCCCTCAAAGACATTTTTTGGGTACATTAATTTATAATCCAACAACAACATGGGAAACATTACAAACTGCCGAATTATATGGATTAAAACCTGAATTACAAAATCGATTCAATGAAATTAAACAAGAATTTATAGTCCGGAAAAAATATCAGCCATTTGGAGGAATTCGATACATACCTACATTACCACCATTACCATCAGAATATATTAATAATATAATTGAAATTAAAATCCCCTTTAGACATATTATTTTGTTTAAACAAGATATAGCTAATGAATTAATTACTCGAGAACTTTGGGGAGGTGCTAGTGGGATATATACTGATGATTCGGATATCTTACAAGTATTAATGCATTTAGGATTATTTAACAATACCATTGATTTATCAATTTGGAATAAGAAATGGACCACAAAAGATTTAATCAAACCATTACAATCACAATTAGACAACAACGATGATGGAACTAATTTAGGAATTGATAAAGATGTTTATGGAGATTTATCAGTAGAAATACTTTTATTACCTAATTTACCTAAATATTATGGATTTTATCAAAATGGTATAAATTCACGATCTTGGTTGACTAGTTATCATTCAGGATTAAGTTTTGCTGTATATAATGTTAAATGGGAGACTAGAAAAACATGATTTTATTTAAAAAACAAAAAACAATTTTTGGAATTAAATTGTAACTTATGATAGTTGTATTATTAATAGGTTGAAATGTTTTTAATTATTGGACTCTTGTGTCTTCCTATAATATTTTTTTTTTCATGTATTAGTATTATTAGTATTAATTAATTAATTAATAAATTCATAATTCACACATAAAGATTACAAGAGTTTGTTGGTTGGTGTATGTTTAAAAACTTTAAATTTTTTTGCGTTGTTCTTCCCCCCACCTACTTCCCCCACTTCTTATCATACATTCACACATATCTATAATCTCCTCCTCCACATTCTCGGTGTTTGTTTATTGTTGCTTAAATAAAATCTTGACTCATTCCCACCAACCAACTAAAAGTGTTGTCCTTTTCTCCTTTTCTCCTTTTCTTATCTTGAAAACTATATAACACCTAGAGTTTCCTTAAAAGCTTTCCTTTTTTTTTTTCTGTGGGCTGTTATCTCTTACAATTAGAACGCCATTATCATCATCAACAACAGCCTAATTCATCTGACCTATCCTATCTTAAACCCATAAATATTAATCATCATGACAAAGAAATATTCTTCAACCGACCTTAAACTGTCGAAATTACTTCATCGAGATTTAAATTCTCCTCCAATAGTCATTGATCATGCCAATGGGAATAATTTATTCACTCAAGATCATCATCAATTATTTGATAGTGTTGGTGGTGCGGCAGTAATATCTGTTGGTCATAATAATAAAGAAGTCATTGACGCCATTACCACTCAATTACAAAAAGTTTCTTATTTACACACAGGAGAATTCACTGTCCCCATTGCTGAAGAATTAGCTCATGAATTAATTAATAACTTGGATAGTAGTAGTGGTTATAGTGGTGGTGATGTTGATCCGAGTAAAAAGATTGCAAAAGTTTATTTTGCCAATTCTGGAAGTGAAGCCAATGAAGCTGCAATTAAGTTAGTAATGCAATATTTTTATGAACAAGGTAAACACACAAAGACGCAATTTATATCTCGACATCAATCATATCATGGTAATTGTCTTGGTGGGATGAGTTTATCAGGACATATAGCTAGAAGAAAACCATATGAATCAATTATTGATCAATCAAGATTTCATAAAGTTGATCCATGTTATGAATTTAGATATAAACAATCAAATGATGAATCAAATGAATCAAGTGATCAATATGTTAAAAGATTACTTGAACAATTGGAAAACAAAATATTACAAATTGGTCCTGAAAATGTGGCTGCATTTTTTGCTGAAACTATAGTTGGGGCAACTACTGGTTGTGTACCAGCAACACCAGGATATTTCAAAGGAGTTCGAGAAATTTGTGATAAATATGATATCTTGTTAGTACTTGATGAAATTATGTGTGGATCAGGTAGAACAGGGACTTTTTTTGCTTGGCAACAAGAACAAGAAGGAGAAGAACAAGGCGGAAAATCTATTATACCTGATATAACTACTTGTGGTAAAGCCATTACTAGTGGTTATTGTCCATTATCATGTGTTTTTTTCAATAAAAAAATTCTTGATGTTTTATCTAATGGTTCAAGTTGTTTTAATTGTGGTCATACTTATCAAAGTTTCCCTATTGCATGTGCAGCAGCTCATGCGGTTCAAAAAATCATTAAACGAGATAATTTATTAGATAATGTTGTTAAAATGGGGGTCATTTTACAAGAATTATTAATGATGAAAATTGATCCATTGGAAATTGTTGCAAATATTCGTGGACGAGGATTATTTTGGGGAATTGAATTTTGTAAAAATAAATCAACTCTAGAACCGTTTAATCCTTCTTGTAATGTTAGTACAAATATTGGAGAATATACTAAAAGAAATGGGGTTGTTGTTTATCCTGGAAAGGGAACAATAGACGGAATTAAGGGGGATCATATACTTATTGCTCCAAGTTTTACCATTACTAAAGAGGAAATTGAATTTATTGTTGATATTGTTGCTAAATCAATTAAAGAATTTATAGCTAATGAAGTTAATCTTTTCAAATAAATAAATAAACAAAATCTAGTTTAATCATCAATGTATGTGTCTAGTATTTGTAAGAAAAGGTCTTTCTCTTTTTACCCCAATAAATATAGCCAACTTAAATTTTAGTAATTTTGTTCCAGAAAAAAGAGACGAACCAAAAAAAAAACCCAAATCTATCAAGAACAAAACACCATATTGGCATTAATCACACTCTCTTCCTTTCCCCATATAGACGTCGATGAGTAGTAGTAGCACTAATAACACCAATAACAACAACACATCAGCACTTAACCTTCAAGCTGAACTTCTAGAGTTTCAAAATCTGAAATATCCAACCATTCAAGAAACAATCACCAATAATACTTCAATTTTATATAAACGAAAGAAATTTTTCCTTATTGAATTACGAGAATCAATTCAATTTCTTGAATGTTTTTTAATTGTATTAATATATCTACGAGATTTATCATTTTTAAAATTATTAATCCGTTCAACTATTCATTTATCAATTATAAATATAAATCCTCCATTACTGTTTAAATTACAATTACAATTACTGGATGATTATAAAAAATCATTAGTGAAAATATCATTACGAGGATTAATTATTGGTAATTTATTTTGTTTATTAACTCATTTAATCTTTGGTATATATCGAGAAAGTCCTAGTGGTGACGGTTATTTACATGGTGGAATAACTATACAATTTATTGGTGATCGATTACCTTATTCACGATTTGAATTGATTATATTGGATCTATTGGTTTTTTTTATACAATTGGTTTTCCATAGTCTTATTGGTGTCATTGATGATTCTGAAGTATTACAAGTGACTCCAACACAACACGGTAACGGCAACAATGATGCAAGCATGGTGGAGGAACAATTAGATGGTACGTTTGGATTAGATAGAGTTCATATTGAGGAAGATGGATATAATGGGAATGTCTATTTATTGACAATAGATATACTAGGTAATATTAAAAAAGTGTTTGATTATCAAATCAATTTACAACCACCATCAGGAGGGAGATCAGATCTGGAAGCAAATCAAACACAAATGCCTGGTGCATTCCCTGGTGCAAGTTTTTCCCTATAAAAAATGTAAACTTATGATAATACTAGAAATTAAGCTTTATTGGGTTTGAATAAAAAGAGAAAAAAAAGAGTTTATTCAAATCTTGGTATGCATACTTAGGTGAGTTTTTGGTTATAGATCAATTGTTTATAGATTTATGTTATTTAATTGTATGTGGATGTGGATATGGATGTCTCTAGTTACAGCTTGACAATCAGTATACACCAAGAAGTTGTTAGATGCATAATAAACATGTAATATCTACTTAAAAGTTATTTGTAGTCATTTTCAGTAATATAGTATTTGCAATAATTAAAAGGGTGAGTGATAGTATATTTTTTTCTCCCAGTCTATATTAATATCCGAGAGTGTTAGTTCTTGAAATATTCTTACACCATTGTGAAACTTGAGAGAGAGAGATGAGAAAAAAAAATTTGTATGTATTACATTACCATTCGTCATCAATACTCTCTTCTTTTTTTTTCAAGTATTAGACATATCATCGATAAAATACCAATAAAAAAAGGCAACAGTATAATGTCAGATAATAACATTGTTGGGATAGAATATAATAGAGTGACAAACACTACTTCAACTGATTTCCCAGGTCATCAACAAAATGGAGATTATTCATGGGACATTGAAAAATTTAAAAACAAGTTTGAAATCAAAATCACAAATTTGAGTGAAAGGACGGGGACTTTCGATTTGATACATATTGATACATCAATAGCTAATGCGTTCCGTCGTATTATGATTGCTGAAGTTCCTTCAGTTGCTGCTGAAACTGTATATATGTTTATGAACACTTCAGTTATTCAAGATGAAGTATTGGCACAAAGAATTGGGTTAATCCCATGGAAAATCGACCCCGATAAGTTGACTTGGGTAGATGAAACTGTTGATATCAATGATCGTTTCACAGAAGATAATACAATTGTGTTATCATTAGATGTTGCATGTTCGAAAAACCCTCATGCACCTAAAAATTCTACTGATCCTAGAGAATTATATAAAAATTCTCATGTTTATGCTAAAGATTTCAAATTTGAACCTCATGGAAATCAAGAAGAAAAATTTAAAGATACTCCAGTGGTGCCTTGTGATCCCGATATTTTATTGGCTAAATTAAGACCAGGTCAAGAAATTTCATTAAGAGCTCATTGTGTATTGGGTATTGGATCTGATCATGCTAAATTTTCTCCTGTGGCTACTGCATCTTATAGATTATTGCCAGTTATAGATATTAAAGAACCAATTACGGGGGAATTGGCTAAAAAATTCCAAAAATGTTTCCCACCAGGAGTTATTGGTATCGATGCTAATGGTAAAGCATACGTTAAAGATGCCAGAAAAGATACTGTTTCTCGTGAAGTATTAAGACATCCAGAATTTGATGGTAAAGTCCAATTAGGTAGACAAAGAGATCATTTCATATTCAATGTTGAAAGTACCGGGGCTATGCCTCCAGCAGAGATTTTCTTCAAATCAGTAAGATTATTGAAAAATAAAGCTGAATATTTGAGAAATTGTCCAATTGGTCAATAATGGTATATATTAAACTTTTTTTAAAAAAATAAATAGATAAATTGTATATTAAGAGATCAATTAAAATGAATTTGCATCAGTAGCTGAAATCAAGTGGGAGTTTCATATTTGATTGAAATTCGTTTGAAACAAAGCTTGATGCTGTAATCAGTTTCTTGTTGAGATGAGGTTGATTAGAAGAAATAATATACGACATTTTTTTCTGGTGTCAAACATGTACAAAAGTACACGCACAAACACCAACAGAAAGAAAAAGAAACTTTTCTGTTTTTTCTATTTTTTCCCTTTTTTTTATTTCCCTTTTCTGTTTTTCTGTTTTTCTGTTTTGTTTTCTTTTTCCCTATCACATTAGAAATAATCAACTATACTTTATCGAACAACCCATCAATTACAAGATTATACAACAAGATATACACATACATATATATACAACTTTTGGTTTTGATAATTCCTATAATAGAGATCACTATATTATTTAGATCACTTTTATTTTTAGCTTCACAATATAGAAGGAAGTTTTTTGTTTAAAAGAAAACAGTTACTTTACAAAGTATTTTCTTTTTCTTTTTTTCCATCTAAACTCGAGGATAATAACCACAATCACTGAATTATGACAGTGACGTTTACTCGACAACGATCGTCTTCAGTGACTTCAATATCATCAAATCGTTCATTAACACCAAGTAATAACAACATAAATAGTGGAACTTTTACTCATTCATCTGCTCCGACACCGACACCAACTCCGACATCACAGCCACTTCATCTCCCTCCTTTATCAATGTCCAACGGTAGTGACCAAAATCCGCAGCATGTATTACCGAGTCAAATTACCCCACCACTTTTAATGATCCCAACATCAGGACCAA
>OBUW01000123.1_pt1 | contig 59533 bp, 29 predicted proteins | sample 1475761 | NCBI WGS metagenome assembly OBUW01 (sample SAMEA2579908, study PRJEB22360) | human gut metagenome | biome: human gut; feature: human-associated habitat; material: faeces | place: Denmark | collected 2008/2010
ACGCGTTTTGTGTGGTATTATTACTCACATACATACATAGTATATTCTCTATACTTAATCAAAAATTGGTATGAAAGTGCGGTGTTAACCCACGCCTCAACCAGATTGAACAGACGAGAAAATCTACTATATATATTTTCTCGTTCACAAGGTCAAAGGCGATACCCACCACCCTTACTCCGTAGGAAGTAAGTAACACCGTTAGGCGTATATGCCTGCTTGCTCACATACCTACACTACTTAGCACAATCAGGTGACGACAACTGTCTTGGCAGTGGTCTACTAACCAAGTTGCACAAAACCTACTTCTGCAAGTCTTGCATCAAGTAGAAATCGAACAATACTAATTAAATGTTTAATTAATGTATATGTACATTATATATATGTATCATTTACTGTCAAACCTAACAATTAAAAATATTCAGAAATAGAAATGAACAAAGGATGCAGATTTTTACGACCAGCTTTAGACGAACATTTTAATTGTGAAAAATATTTTTACATCAACTCATATTTAAACAAAGGGAAAAGGATGGTGGGAAAATAGAAAGTCTACTGTAATTATCCTAAATTGGTAAAAAAATGAAAGGTGTACTTCCTCACGCTATCCTCTTTTTCTTGTACTACGGTCACCAAGAGTTTTTGGAACAAAATCTTGATTCGTATGTTTATAACTTAAACACCACAATTGACGACAGCAATAAAAGTGGTCAACTAAGGATTATAGCAAATGAAGTTAATAAACACAACATTCTTAACTTGTTCCCTTTCTGACTTCTTGAGACTTTCCCTTTCATTCTTCCTTTGTGAGTTTTCTTTGTCTTTTTTTTTTCACCATTGTTAATAATCGTATCATCACGGAATTTAGTTAAATGAACAATCGTGTAATTTTTCATCCTTAGCGAACTTCTGTATTTTGCTTCTTTCTGTGTTTGTGGTCTCCTTTTCTTTTAAACCTCAGTTCGTTTATGATATGAGAGAGAGCTGTAGCAGTAATCGTCTTGCTAATAAATTCTACAAGATAGTTAATCTTAATAGTTACTACTGCCATTATCAAGCTATGCTGCTTCTCTTTATGTATTACCACTGGATTTTCAGTTCTCTATATAATCATCCAAATTGGGATACTCGATTTCGAAAATAACGTCACCATCATTATTTCCATCCTCAACAAACTTACTCCAACTTTGTAGAAATTTATTACCACTTTGATTCATCAATTCTAAATCTCCTACAACACAAAGTTGTCGTTTAGGTCTTGTCATAGCAACATTTAATCTTCTTTGTTCACTTAAAAACCCAATCTCTCGTGAATCATTCGACCTTACTAATGTCAATATGATCACTTCTTTTTCTCGTCCTTGGAAACCATCAACAGTGCTAATTTCAATTTGACCGTCCTTATCACCATTAGCACTACTGCCAACTTCACCTCCCAACCCCATTTGTTTTTTTAGATTTTGGACTTGTGCCGAATAAGGAGCAATAACACCAATATCTTGTGGCTGGACCCCACTAGATAATAGTTTCTTAATATGTCCCTTGACAACTAATAATTCCATATCATTGTATTTGGAATCCCCATCAATTGATTCGCTAATCTGTTCAGGAAATTCACCACCTTGAGTGTCATACCATATACATTTCGTCATTGTATCATCGTTGATTTCAACGCCTGGTAAATCAACTAAACTAATTTCTCGCACAGAATCATCACATTTCAATTGATTATCATACAACTGCATACTGGGGAACTGCATTATACTTTTATTCATCCTATACTGGACATCCAATAATTTTTTGTACTTTTCACCGTGACAATGTTTCATTAATCTATCAAATAAAGTGGTTGCCAATATTGAAGCAGAGGACGACGACGACGACGGCGACGATGAGTTGCTCTTTTGTGTTTTTATAGTTGGTGGTAACTGCATATTGTCACCAGCTATAACTAATCTTTTGAATCTATTACTCAATAGTAATGGTATCCAACATTGAGGTTCCAATGATTGCGATACTTCATCAATAATGATTGTGTCAAATACAATACCTTCATTGTTATTGGTACCAACACTGTTTTTCAATTCATATGATCCAGATCCATGTAAAGTAGCAACAACAACCTGTGCTTGTACCAACAATTCATTAACGATTTTCCGTTCCCGTTGTCGTAATTCTTTTTTCAACAACTTTAATTCTGAGTACAATGCTTTCCGTTCACCGTATTTTTTACATTTTTTAATTTTGGTTAATACCGATTGAATGTCATTTAGTATTTCATTAATAATATCACGACCATAAGTTTTCGATAATATTTCTAATGAATGTTGTAAATTTTTCATTAATAATCGTGCTGGGTGTCCGATTCTGATTAATTTCATTGGTTCATATTTATCTCCAAGTCGCTCTAAAATGGTATCGACAGAAATGTTTGACGGACCACAAACCAAAACTTTTTCTCCTTTTGATGTCAATTGTTGAATTAGTTCAATTAAAGTATACGTTTTGCCCGTTCCTGGTGGTCCATGAATAATAGTTATGTTGGAATCATTAATTGCAAAGTCAATGGCTTGTCGTTGTGATGCGTTTAATTTATCATTGAAAAAATTGATCTCCCCATTGTTGTTATTGCTTGTGTCATTGGATTTCGGTATATACTGGCTTTCGCCTAACAAAATCTTGTGAATATCATTTTTATCACTTTCCTTCATTGCAAGAACTGTGTCCATGGTGGTAATCATTCGTTTATATGTTATAGAATTGGTTAGTTTGACCAACCACATTCTTGCCAGATCATTGGTATTATTGTAATACTGTAAAATTTTGGAATCATCAGTTGATTCATCGACAGAGATTGATATCGTTTGTGTGGAAACTTTTATTACAACTGCTTCAATACCAACATCTGACTGGTCTTGGGTTTGGGACTCTTCCTTGTGATTCTTTGATGGCTTCTTTTTCTCTGACTTGTTGCTCAATGCTGACGATGTCATTTTAGCCAATTTTACTATATCCCCCGTGCGTAATGTCGAAGTGTTAATTTCTCCATCAGAAAAGGCTGAATCTAACTGTAGTTCTAATATAGTCTTCCCACCTAATCCTGTTCGAATATTGACAATTTGTAAATTGATTATCCCCAATCCAAGTTGCGCTAGTTTTTTGGGAGGGTAATTATTGATATAAGATGTGGTCAATGCAATATCTTCTTTTTGTTCATCCAATATTGCATCTTTAAATTGGTCAAATAATTTCATGGTTGGTTTGTAGAATGGTAATGAGACTATGTACGTTTACAGTTAGTATGTCTACTCTGTGTTTCAGAAGAAGAAGTAAAAAAAGACCATTCCATTTGTTTATTTGTTTGTATGAATCATGTTTCTTGAATCATTTGGAAGGTTATGACAAATGATTCATGCATCTGAGATTCATGTTAAGTAAATTGCAAAACAAGACGTTTATTAAGTTCCCTTCATTTTCTTGTATGAATACTTAACATTAAATTTGATATTTGATCATCCTGATTGACATTCATTCACGGGCAAGAATACTTGTTTCTGTTTGTTTGTTGGACAACAACAACAATGTACTTGAACAAAATCAAATGATAAATGATCACAACTCTTCAGAAATTGGGGGGGTTAAGAAGAATTACGTACCTTTCAAGCTCTTGGGTTTTGGTGTTTGTTTCCAGTGGATGATAGTTAGTTCGTTTGGAGAAGACAGATGTAAAAAACTGGAAAAAAAAAAGTTTACTATTTGGTACTTTTTCAATCAAGAATCCATGTAAAAGCAAATATGACATACATCAAGAGTTAAAAAATCCTTTTAGTATTTTACTACCTTAAAGGTTCTATTTCACTTACACGCACCAAAAGTTTAGAGTTTAATATTGTAAATAGTAAATCAATTACGTCGTGATAGTTGGTACATATATATTGCAAAAGGAACAAAACTTATCAACATTCATGGAATATTATGCAAAACTAAATCAATACCAAAACCATTCACAGCCATACACTTTCTCAATTCCATCTGATTTCATTAAGATGATTTTTGCTTAAAGTCATCTAAATCTCTACCAGTTTGTTCTTTTATGAATTTATTAGCTTCCTTATTAACGTAATCAAAAATCAAATTATTTTGTTTGAAATAACCACTCCATTTTAACATTGAAACAATTTTATCATAACAAGATTCTCCAAATAATAAATAATTACCAAACCAACGACGGAAATCTACCAGCAGAAAATGTGATGTATCAAATTGTAGACCAGTATTTCTATGGATCCCAGCCAATATCACCGAGATCAATACTAAATCTATTGCATAATGGGTTAATTTACCTACCTTTCAGAAATTAATTTCAAATTGAAAGTTGGTATAATGTTAGTTATTTTGCTTTCACTTCCTCCAAGAATATGACAGAATAAAGGCTTATAGTAAACGTAGCTATAACTTGTTCAAGTTCTTGCCTTCTTCGTTTGTTCCCCGTTTATTGGTACGGTACCTCTTTATTCTGTACAAAAAAAAATTTGCTCAAATCAATTAACATACACTCATAATATAACCTTGGTTTAGTAAAAAAAGTATCCTTCGTGTTTAGGCTGTTGTTGCAACAATTATGGTGATAATGCTGTGTAAGTTATGGAAAGGCTTTGATCGAGGGTTTGAAGTGAGTTTTGTTTCTTTTTATTTTTATACCACATTTACACGCATCGTGAAAAAACTAATTTCATGTTTTTCGAAATCATGTGATCAAGTTTAGGAGAGCTGAAATGAAGTCCATTTAAAATAAACAAGCAAAAGCTATCTCAACTTGGATCATTACTGTTGTTCCAGCTCTATGAGAATTTGTTTATTGGTGGGAACTAAATTCTAGCACTTAGTACGATATTCTGTATGCTTAAAAATTATGTAGTTTTTTGCAAAAATTTCTACCCAACTTTCTGCTCAATATCTTTACTTCAAAATAATACCAAAAATAAGGCCGCCAAGATATAACATAACCTTTTAACTGCTAACATAAGTATAACTCATTATGAAAAACATGACTATATACTCTACTTAGAACTAATTAGCCATGTCAAAAATTGATCAGTAGTACTTTATCACGTGACACGTTTTATAATTATGAATGTCCCACAAAATCAAAATATACAAAAACTGAATTAGTTTCCCTTCATTCTGTGATTAGAATTGAAAGAACGACTACAATGTATTTAGTATGTTCAAAGGATTTCAAATGTTTATATATTTTTTGCATATTTCAATCATTCTATAAATTAATTAAATAATAACCATTAATTTCTTTAACTGAATAGTGTAATGTAAAGTAATAATAATATATAATCACCAATGAAAGCCCAAATTGAAAAAAAAAAAGAAAAAAAAAGCACAGAAAGGTTTTTAAATTTTTTTTATAATTTTTTTATATTTTTTTTAATTTTTTTTTGTTTTTTTTTATGTTAATTTTTATGTTTTTTAATTTTGTTTTTGGTAACTGGAATATAAAAAGCTTTTTGCAACGATGAATAGTAAGGATGGCATTACTTTAACTTTGAGAACACACGTTTCTTGGGAACTCTTTCCCATGATTGTAACCATTAATATCAACATCCAATTCAAAAAAAGTGAATAAATACCCTCATTCTCTCGTTGGTTTATTCATATAATAAAATTTCAAAAGCTTTTATCAATGATCATATTCTCTTCTTTTAAAAACAACCTATCTTCTATCATAAAGCTCTTGCCACGGGTTCACTTCCAAGTAAATTAAAAAAAAGACAAAACAAAATGTATATATATAGCAAGCAAACAATAACAATAATAATAATAATACTTGTCACCTCCCTTTGCCATTGCTGAATACTAGCTTCAAATAAAACTTTCATCTAATTTGGAATAAATAAAAATAGTGATAATAAAATAAAAAAGCAACTCCATACAATTTTGAAGCACGTCACTAGCATCTTCAATAAACTGCATAAACTAAAACAACAAAAATTAAAGCCAGCAACAATTAAAGCTGATGCTTTAAACTATGGTACAATAAAATACAAGAACAAATGAGGAATTGGCTTTTCAACAACAGCAAAATGGAGGGTGCATAATCAATAGAAAAGTAAATGTAAAAATAATAAAAAAAAAAGTAGGAAAATTATCATAAATCATTAAGTAAAGAATTGTTCTACCCGGATTAATATTGTTGAGCAGGATTTTGTGCTTGAGCATGTTGTTGTTGACCTTGTGGGAGTTGTGGAGGTTGACCTGGGTAGCCAGCAAATTGTGGAGGATACTGTGGATAAGGAGGGTATCCATTAAATTGTTGTGGTGGGATAGCTCCTGGTTGGTGAAATTGTTGTGGATAAGGTGGGAACTGGCCATTTGGATGTGGAGCAAATTGGTGTTGTGGGTTTGGTTGTTGTTGTTGTTGTTGTTGTTGTTGAGGTTGTTGGGGTGGCGAGGCTGATTGTTGCTGTTGTTGTTGTTGTTGTGGAGGAGGTTGCTGTTGTTGCTGACTCGATGAACCCAGATTTTCATCTTTCACTGGTTGACCTTTATACTGATATCCTTTATTATGAACAGTCTCATTGCCTTTTGGTAATTCATCGATTCTAAATGGTCTTGGAACAGCATCGGCGTTTTCTGCAACATATAAAGATTTATCAATAGTAGCAGGAATTGGTTTGATTTCAGTACCCAACTCTTGCTCAATTTTATACAATGAATATCGATCATTCCAACTCATTAAATTGATTGCCAAACCTAAATGACCGAATCTACCGGAACGACCTATTCTGTGCAAATAAGTTTCCGCCGTTTTTGGGAAATCAAAATTAATAACAACATTGACAGCTTGGATATCAATACCTCTGGTCAACAAATCCGAACAGACCAAATTTCTAACTTTACCTTGTCTAAATTCATGAAATACTTTATTTCTTGCCTGTTGTGGCATCTTTGCATGGGAGTAGTAACACGAATACCCCAACTCGGTAATCTTTTTGGCTAACAATTCAACTCTATTTGTAGAATTACAAAAAATGATCGATTGATTGATTTGCAATTTGCTGAATAAAGTGTTTAAACAATGTAATTTCTGCTTTTCCTCAACAAAAGCATAGAATTGGGAAATACCCTTCAAAGTCAACTCATCCATTAAGTTGATCTCATAAGGTTTGGTCAAATGTTTATCCATAAATGATTTCACGGCAAGAGGGAAAGTTGCTGAAAACAACAATGCTTGCCTGTTTGGAGGGAAAAATTCTAAAATTTGTTCAATAATACCTTTGAACTCTCTTGACAACATCTTGTCAGCCTCATCCATTACAAAAAGTGGACATTCTGATAAATCAACAACTTTTCTTGCTGCCAAATCTAATACTCTACCAGGAGTACCAACTAATATATGAACAGGATCATGCAATCTAACAATATCATCACGTAATGAAGTACCACCAGTGGTGACCATACATTGAGTGCCTACATGTTTGCCCAATGTTCTGACAACCTGAGACGTTTGTAACGCCAACTCTCTAGTTGGCACCAATATCAAAGCCTGCACTTTATTTAATTTAGGCTTTACCAATTGTAAACAAGGAATAATAAATGAAGCAGTTTTACCAGTACCATTCTTGGCTCTGGCAAGTATATCTCTACCGGCTAATGCCATAGGAATAGATTCTTCTTGGATAGGCGAAGGCTTTTCAAATCCTGCTTCAAATATTCCCATTAGTAATTCTCGCTTTAAATTAAAATCTTCAAACGATTTACCCTTTGTATTTAACACATCTTCAGTTTGTGGCCTAGTGTCCTTTGGAGGAAGATTTAAATTTTGTTTCCAATTAGTATCCGTCATATTGTTATGTGTGAAAATAGTATTTGATATATGATATGTGAGTGTATGTTTGGTCGAATGTAAATAAGACAAACTAAATAAAAATTAAGCCCAAAAAATTTCTAACAAAAGCTAGATGATAATGGGATAAGATCTGTGTATGTGAATTAGCACTTAAATGAAATAGATAATCAAATGTGAATTTTCCGTTGTTGTAAAATAAAAAACCCCCAAAAAAATATAAACTTATATGCTGATGGTTCTCTATTTCTGTTTTCTGTTTTTAAAAAGTGATTTAGTCGTTCTGTTTTCGTTTGATACAATAATCAAAATAGATAAGAATACAATTGGTGATAGTATATAGGGGTAAATTGATTGTTTAATAAGAATGTTGTAAAATGAAAATGGAAAAAAAAAAAGAAGGAATTATATAGAAAAGTTGTTGGAAAAAAAGAATGAAAGAGGAAAAAAATTTTTGTTGAATCCAAGAATGAGTTGTTGTTCAAAGTTTAGGAAAGGGAGGGAAAGGAAGGAAGGAGAGTATGAGTGCGAGAAAGAAAGAAAAAGTAAGGAGTAGTGGAAAGATTAGGAAGATTGTTGGTGGTGGTGGCGGTGGGCAATAATTGGACATTGCGAAATGAGTGGCCAAAATCAACTCAATTGTTAGTGAATGAGTGCGAAAGAGAAATTTTTCTTTACTTCCTTGTGTGGTCGTGGGCTCATGGTCAAATTTGACTGTTGAGTGAGGACAGTAAACTACTTAATCGGGCAAATTGATATATCTGACACGACCATATTTTGAATCTTTAATCCAAGACTAGTACAGATGGTATTGAATGGGTAGGAAAATCAAGCTATATGAATAGTCCTCGCAAATATGTATGGATCTACTTTACTTTCATTATAAATCACATATCTATGCTGTTTGTCTTTCCTTTTATTCAACTGATGCTGGATTAGATTGTTAACTTCTAACGATAAAGATATAGTTTGAGCTGTTCCAAGTTTGACCGTATATCTTAGTAGTTCCAAAAGAGCACTTGTAATTTTGATATGATCAAATAGGTACACTCCTATGTTGTTATTATCACACAGTCAACTCTATTTGCTGTAACATATCGGTCTTTGAGAGTATTTCAATACATATTGCATGTTGAAGGCAATGTGACTACAGACAAGAATAGGGCAGGTACTCCCGGACTCACATTACATTAAATATTTGAAAAAATATTGCTCTTGCTGTGCAATGCTACGTAATTCCACCGTCGTTCTTTTGTTGTTGCCAATGGAATGGTATGGTGTTTAATTAAGAAAATGAATTACATGCAGAATTTAGTTGTTACACAAAACTGTAACTGTACAATAGTAATTTTTGCGGAACAACAACAACAACGAGAGAGAAAGAAAAAAAAAAAAAGAAAATCGACTGGTTTAAATTATTGGCGGGGGGAAAGTGCGAGGGAGAAATGATGTTATTAGTGGCAGAGGTATTTATTGTAGTTACACTTGTAGGAGAATCATCTATTAATACGGTACGTTTATAATGATGAAACAATCCAACAACTTTGTTCTTGCTCTTTTTATTTTTTTTTTATTTGTCTTCTTTTTCTTCTTTTTGCCTTCCAAATTGTTGATCTATTTGCTTTTTGCTTTGAACTTACCTTATTGGCGTTTCGATTAGATTCTAAACTCCATTAATTTCATACACTTATCAAAAACAGTATACACAGCAATCATTTGTCATGTTCTCACACAGTGGCACCCAAACTCCTGTTTCGGCTTCCTATCAACAACAATCGCAACCTCATCAACTACAAAACAAAGTACAATTTCATGAACAATTGGATGAAACCATAACCTGGATCAACGATTGGTATTCACCAAACTTGATCAATAATAATACTATAAGAGATGCTAACTATAACAAGAGCGGACAATTTGTACATTACAGTGTTGACACCAATAAGGGCCATCAGAGCCATTCTAATCGTGTATCCACAATTAACAATTTTGAAGAGGAAAACTCGACTCCGGCAGTAAACGATTCCATCAGATTGAAAGGTTGGCACCGGACAAATTTGAACCACAAACATGGTGAAAGTAACGAACACTACAATAATTTGAATCCAAGTGATGTGTTGGATTTGAATAAATGGAGGTATTTTAATGAAGTTAACCAAAATGAAAATAATACTACCATGACTACAAACAAAGATGCTGGTGTTTCCTCTGCTGCTGTCAAACAAAAAGATCCAGTTTCCAAAGACTCTGCAGTTGAAAGGTTTAGCGATACCATCAAGCTACAGTAATAAGCAGCTATTCAAACGTTAGTCAATGCAAAGACCAGAAGTTATGGCCGGTGGCTATTCTATTGTTGATTTGCTATACTTATAATGGTTGCAATCCATACAGTAATTACTGGCGTTACATCCCTGCAGAATCGAAAGAAATACACTCATGTTTTACTATTATTTTTGAAGTTCAATCAAATAGCTACATCGTAACAATTATATAAATTTATAGTGAATTTACTTGTTTTTTTTTTATTATTATTATTATTCTATATCTTTGTTACTACTACTGCTTCCACCACCACCACCACTAATTTCTGGTGTGACAGAAGTAATAGTTTCAGTAGATAGATTGTTAATGCTATAACTCCCAGTATCACTTGACGGTTTTATTTTTATAAACATCAATGATTCTCTAGCCAAAGATGTTTGCTCAAGCAACTTTTCGGATTTTGTAAAAGTCCAAGACTCTTCCTCAGGCAATTTTGTTACATCAACAATCCCTTCTTTCTCACATTTTTGGAAATTACGTCGAACACCTTGCAATTTAAACATTTCTCGTGGGTCCCCCAGTTGAGAGTAACAAATCAATAATGAGTGATCAGGTAAACTTTGATAAATTTTTTCGAGCCTTTGATTCGTTCGTTTATATGACTCCATTTGATTGTAATCCAAATCGCCCTTATAATAATCTGGTGGAGTATTCCATTTATTGTTGAATTCTGAATCTCTCAAATTAATAACAGCAAAATTTTTAGAATGAATTTCTTTAACAAAATTCTCGACAGCTTCGTCGTCGTTTGTAACATTAATTTTTGTCAAATCATACTTTTCGTCTGGGTTGATATCATACTCTCTAGTTTGACCATATGATACCAATAGCGACTTAAATGTATTGTTACCATCTGTGTCACTAGAAGGGTTGACTTCACCACCAGCATTATAATTTGGGTTTTCTGATAGGCGTTGAAATATAGAAACCTCACCCACATTGACTCCAAATAACTTTCCTTCAATAATCTTCAATTTAACCAAATCTAAACACGCTTTCGCATCCTCGATTGATGAATGTCCAAGCCCCTGCCCTTCTCCAGCTTGTATTTGTCGATTCAAATGTTTTTCAGCTAACGATTTTAATGATGGTTTACTAGGAGGTCCCCGATTATGTTCATATATAATAGATGTATCAACAATATTGTCATGTTTGATCTTCATTACATTTAAATCGGATTCTAATGAGTGTCCAATCAATATGTCTTGTTGAGAAACTGTATTCACAAATAAGTTTTGTATATCTTCAATGGTGGTTGTTACATCTCTTAATAATTCTTCAGTGATACCAGAGTATTTAGTGACATAGTCGGTGATTTCTTCCTTGGGCTTAACCAATTCATCCATTACAACTTTGGCCTCAAAATCAAGTAAAGAAATACGAGTTAGTACTTGTTTGGCACCAGCTTTGCAAAACTCACAATCCAACGCATAAATTCTGCTTTTTCGAGTTTCTGAATCGGATTTCTCGTTATTATTTGAATCAGTATTATACAAATCTTTAGTTGCTTTCCAAGTCGAATCAACTAGCGTTGTTGGATAGTTGTATGTTTTCAATTGTTGCTCAGTCAATAATAAATCTTTAATTGTGATTTTTGTCGCTTTCAGTTTCCGCAATAAAGAGTTCTTTTCATTTTTTGTTAATGGGACGTTAAGAAGAGTTTGCAATGACAGAAAAATTGAATCTTTACTACCCGGAGATGACAGCTTAATAAAGTTGGTAAAATTGTCAAATATAAAAGACAATTGATCAATTCTTTTCAAATTTGAAATTGCACATTGTTGTTTCAGTTTTTCTTTGCTTGATTGAAGGCCATTATCTGTTGTTTCCGCTAAATTTTCCTCCAACTGCAACCCTGGTACTAAACAAACACATACAGTTGGTATTTTCTCGCTATTTTCAATGTTACACCACTTTAGGTTATTGGTTCCTGGCACATTAAAAACTTTTAATATCAACAGTCTTAAGTTTCTGAATGGAAATCGCTTCAATTCTGAGTCTTTATTCAGATTTTCTTCGGATTTATCAAGAAGCAATTCGATATTTGGTGGTTGTAGTCTTTTTTTCAATTTTCGTTTGTGGACCTTTTCTCGTTTGAGCGGTGGTTGTTGTTGAGCAATACTAAAGGAATGAGCAGATGATCTTCTTCTCTTTTCAGCAGCTTTTTTGCTTCTACTTTTCTTTTTCGGCAGTAAATGTTGTTGTTGCAGTTGCAGTTGTTGTTGATCATTTTCTTCGTCTTCTTCTAGAAAGGAATTTAACGAAACTGCAGAATCACGCCTTTGTATACTTTCTTTTTCCCTTTGCAACAATTCCCGTACTTGTAATCGTGGATTCTGGTTACCTTCTGTTTCTTCTTCCATATCGGCTTGACAAATAGATAATCTAGCGGTGCTTTTACTCAATGGATCATCGGCTCCAAGTTCAATTTCAATCTCACTTTTCATAGTATTTCTTTTGCTTGTCTTTGTCTTCTTGTATCAATTAGATCCAATTAGTAGTTGTCTAAATACTTATATTCCAAATCTCTATCATGTATCTCTATTAATCAAAGAAACAAATAAGTAAATAAATAAATAAAAATGGACTAGTATTATTTAGTTCTCAAAGAAAGAGAAGAAGAAAGATAAAAAAAAGGACTAAAAAATAGAATTCAACAAAAAGTGTGTACTGCAATGCAATCTTCATATTTTTTTTCTTGTTCATCGCTTCAATTTTCGATCGATGGTAGATTTTTTTTCTTCTTCTTGTCTCTCCCCCTCCCTCTCTCTGTTTGCTCTCTTTTTGTTAATATAGTTTTGTCCCATACTGAAAACCTAAAAACTGACAGGTTGTTGTTAAAATAGTTTTGTTCTCATTCACACTACCCTCCGTCCATTTTTTACCACATTTGTAATGTACAGTAAATCCATTTATTCTAAAACAGAAGGTTGAACAATTTCTCTTAACATATCACTTAATGAATATGTTGAATTAGGAAGCAGTTCAATTTTTGGTTTATTTTTATTTCTCGTTTGCAAATAATCCTGAGGTAATAACAAATCGACGATTGTACCACCATTAACATTATTTTTGGACTCCCTACTCAACGACTTTTCATAATTACTATCCAATTCTTCCAATCTTGATTCATTTCTAATTATTATTTCATCAGTGTTTGGTAAAACTATTGATTTCCCTTGAACAACTATTTTATTCCAAGAGTCCCATGTGTATGGTATATACAAATTGATTTGAGATTTATTATGGCTTACTTCATGACCATTACTTTCAGTTCTATCAATATCATTAGTTTGAACAGCTATTTCTACTCCCTTCAAATCAAGTATTGGAATTGGTGATATGGAGTCCAAAGTCAATAATAATTGCTCGATATTTCCAATAGTTAAAGCGTCTACCATATTTCGCAATGACACTATTTTCATGCCATGTTTTAAACTGATATAACGGAGTAATTGTTGAATATATATGAATTGAGGAGTTAATTGATATTTGTCGTATTGAGCTGTGTCATACATTATAATAGTTGAAAAGCTTGTGAATCTGTATTGTTGTGACGAGTTGATCTCTTGGTATAAGAATTGAAAATAATTCAATACATCTTCAATATTATTGTTACTCGTGGTTGTCTCAGTAGTGGAAGAGGTGTTATGATTATATTGGATTATGAAAATGGTTTGTTTATGCTTTGCAACTAAGCTTTTGATAAACTGATAGTATATTTTCCCGTGTCGTATAATATAAAGTGATAATCTATCACTATCTAGGGAATGAATACTAGATTGAACCCCTGGCAACAAACATATTACAAGTTTCTTTTCAGCAGGTTTCACCTGCAAATTCTCTAATGTCATCTAGTAGTAGGAATCCCAGATAGGTTACTTAGAAAAAAAAAACGTTTGTTAACGATAATCGTTTGTGGAATAGTGAGTTTGATATTTTGTTTCCTAAAAAAATAAGGAAAACAAAAACACGACTACAGAAAAGTAAGTAGAAAAAGTTAATTAGCAAGTGGGTCGCTCGCTCGCTCTCACCACCACCGCTGCCTTTTCATCCAAGTTCAAGTCGTCTGGCAATACGAACCTCACTTTCTTTTTCTTTTTTTTCTCCACCTCCTAAGAAATAAAGAGAGAGAGAGAAAAAAAATTGGGAGTGCAAACAATCCCAAAAATAAAAAAACGAGGAAAAAAAAAAATAAGCTCCCCCGAAAAACTGAAACCAAACAAACAAAAAAGTAAAACAAACCTCCTACAAAACTCTTATATTATATCCTTGTTACATTTATATACGCCAACAACCAAGGATAATACATTTATGTATGATAATGCCAGAAGTCACACATAAATCAAACAATATAGAAGAAGATGAAGACAAAGCATACAATCAATATGTAAATAGTACTGATATTCCAGATGATCAAATTATAGAATCAATATTTTCAGAACGAAAAACTGCCCATGCTGAAGATGCCATCGATTATGAAGATATAGACGAATTGGCAGAAGAAGAAGATGTGATGGAGAATCTACCCAGGGATGAGGCAATAAATGGATTAAACTCAATCAACAACAACCACGGTAAAGATGATGATGACGACGATGAATTCAATAGGTTACTTCAAGAAGGGCAGCCTGAATTGACAAATGATGAAGAAATGGCAGCTCAAGCTGCTGCTGAATCTCAATTTGATACTTTGTTTGGAAACTCTAATGATTTTGATAGTAATATTAGCCACCATGATCATATGGGCGGGGACAGTAATGGTATTATTGATGATAATCACCACAGCAGTGTAAACGACCACGATGGTTTATTCAACAATTTAGGAAATGGTAATCATTTGCTAGATGATGATAATGATGGCTTGAATGATTTAGGTGAACTATTTGATGATCAACAAGAGGACAGAAATGTTATCAACACTAAGAAGCATAAGCTAGATGACGATAGCAACAACGATGGCAAGACTGCTCAAGAAGATCAAAAAGAGAAAGAAAATAAACGACAATTGAAACGGCAAAAACTACAAAAGATTGTTAAACATCTTGAGAAGGAACAAATCAAACGAAATATAAAATATTATTTCCCTACTTATTCAAGACATAGACCATTTAATTTCCACAAATTTTTTTCACCAAGTCCTCAGTATTACCGTTATCAAAGACCAGCAATTGCCTTGTCGAAAAATATAAAACCATTAATACCTACAAAAGTAAATCTTGAAATCGAGGTTGATCAAAAGAAAATTTTCAAATTAAGAAGTGCTGATACTGCATCGTTGTCACACGAAGACAAAAATGTCACCAATATTACTCAAAATGACTTGGATTTTATCAAAAATTTAGAAAGCAAAAGATCTTCTATTGATTCGTTTATTAAAGAAATTGATTACGTTAAACGTGATTGGACTAATTGCGACAAGTTTGATCATTATTCGAAAGATTTAGTTCTATCTACCACTGATTGGGATGATGATGCTATTATAAATGCTGGAGACAATGAGTACTCTATTGTGAAGCCAATCAATGAGCTTTTGCTCAACAATCCCTTGGACAATAGTAAACAGAATAGACAAAAAATCGAGAATGACAATACTACCAACAACTATAACCAAAACAATAGTAATGTCCAAGATGAGGAGGAGGATGATGATATCTTCAATGGACAAATAAACTTGGATAAATTGAAACTTGATATGAATGATCCTAACTTGTTATTTGTTCCTAGTAAAAAAGTCGATGCTACCAAATCAGTGGTTCCAAGTACAGATAAATTATTAGAATTAAAGTTCAACATATCTAACGATCAAGAGTATGAATTATTGAGAAAGAATTACAACACCAAACAAAGATCTCAATTGAGTAATCTTAATATTGAACACTCAGTTCCCGCATTGCGATTACAGACACCTTATTATAAAGTCAAACTTAGCACAGATGAAATGAGATCATTCCATCGACCAGTGTTTAATGTCAGACCTGGTACATTGGTGAGCTTTTCTAAATTGAAGTTGCGGAAGCGGAAAAAAGACAAGGGGAAATCTTTGCAACAGATTTTTTCCAAAACTAGTGACTTGACAGTTGCTGATACTGGTAATATAATTGCCTTAGAGTATTCCGAACAGTATCCACCAATTTTATCGAATTTCGGGATGGGGTCGAAATTGATCAACTATTATCGTAAAGAAAGACCAAACGACACTTCACGTCCCAAGGCTCAAATTGGGGAAACTCATATTTTGGGGGTGGAGGATAGATCCCCATTTTGGAATTTCGGTGAAGTTGCTCCTGGAGATTTTGTTCCCACATTGTATAATAATATGGTAAGAGCGCCAATTTTCAAGCATGACAACAAACCAACTGATTTTCTATTGGTTAAATCTCAAGGGGCTGGATCGCACCAAAAATTTTATTTGCGAGGGATCAATTTCAACTTTGCTGTTGGTAACACATTCCCAGTTGAAGTTCCAGCTCCTCACTCGAGAAAAGTGACAAATATCTCAAAAAATAGGTTGAAAATGGTAGTTTTCAGAGTGATGAATAGCTTAGGAGTGCCACGTATTTCTGTGAAAGATGTTTCCAAACATTTTCCTGAGCATAGCGATATGCAAAATCGACAAAGATTGAAAGAATTTATGGAATACCAAAGACAAGGTGAGGACCAAGGGTATTGGAAAGTAAGAGGATTAAACGATGTAATTCCAGGAGAAGAGGAAATTCGAACTATGATTACACCAGAAGATTCTTCATTGATGGACACAATGCAATTTGGACAGCAAGTACTAGATGATAATATGGTGTTATTCGGTGAGCAGAGCAGACAAGAATCATCTAGAAGTAGAAAAGGTGATAAAAGAGAGGATTCCATTGCGGATGATGCAGAAAATGGAGATGATATAAATAAGGATAAAGAGAAAGAGGTTGAGAAAGAAAAGGAACAGGAAAGAGAAGAAGAGAAAGGGAAAGATAAGGAAAAAGACAAGGACAAGGAAAAAGACAAAACCGAGAAGGAGAAATCAAAGAAATCAAAGGAGCAAGACACTGAAATTGATGTTGAAGAAGAATTGGCACCATGGAACTTATCGAGAAATTTTGTTATCGCCAATCAGACAAAGACAATGCTACAATTGAATGGTGAAGGTGATCCAACTGGAATTGGGTTAGGATTTTCCATGTTGAGGGCTACACAAAAGAACCCATTCAAACCGTTATTTACCCCACCACCAGAAAATGTCCCTAAAAGTAATGCTGCAGCCCATAATCAAAAGTTGTACGAACAAGAGATAAAAAGAATATGGTACTCTCAAAGAAGCTCTTTAGTTGATCATGGGGAAGGAACTGAATCAAAGTTGCAACAGATCTATAATGAGTACCCGCCAGCAGATCATGAATTGTATTTGAAAAACAAACTTGAACAAGACCAACAGGTACAACAACAACAACAAGATCCTCTGCTTCAGGCTGATCAGCAACAGCAACAGCAACAGAATCGAGTTTTGAGGATTACTAGAAGAGTGCGAGATGAAAATGGAATAGTGCATAGAAAAGTTGAATTTATTCATGATCCAAGATTAATTAGAGCATATGTTAAGCGTAAGAAACAAATTGAAGATGAGTTATTGAAGAATGCTGATGTTGATGAAATATTACCTACTAACGACAAGGAGTTAAACAAAATCCGTCGTAAAGCATTGGAAGAAAAGTTGGCTAATTTGGAGAAACGGGCAAAACAAAGCCGGGCCAAAAAGCCACCAAAGGATCTGATCCATGCAGCTGCTGCTGCGGGGGCAACAATTATAGATGCTAATACTGTGATGTTACCAGATGGATCGTATGTTATTGGTGGTAAGGGTATTGGTAAGGGGAAAAGTCGAACTCGTCGTTGTAAAAATTGTGGAGCTTATGGACACATTCGTACTAATGCAAAATGTCCCTTATATAAGAAAATGGTGCTTGGAATCGATGATGATTCAGCGGCAGTTGTTGGCTCGACACCAGCAGTTAGTGCAGGTGACGTTATTGGAGAAACAACCACATCTACCGCAGTAACTCTTGATACACAGCGTATCGAGGAACAGAATCTGGCTGAAGCGTGACCAATGCCAATCAAACATAGATATGAACCCAGAGATAGGAGTTACTGAGTTGTCAAAATTAGAGTGGAATACGTAATGCATTTTGCTCATCAAAACGGACATGAACGAGAGTGTGATGATGTTATTGTCAGTAATATAGGTTTAGTTTACATTTTAATGACATATAAACAATGTAATGATTATTATGCATTTCTATTTGTTGAGCCCTTATCACTGTTGCAATAATAGTAAGGGGGGAGGGGCGTTAAAATATAAGGACAGTAGTAGTATTATTATGTGATTGGAAATGCAACTATGTTGTAATTTACAAGTGTCAGAGACAATGCTATTGTTAGAGATTTAACCCAAACTACTTTTACGTCAACAATCATTGACTTATAAGCAAATTAGGATAAGCTTTTATTGTTGTGTCACTTCTTGTCACAAGACTTTTTTTTTTCCGTTCACGGCCCTGGTTTGAAATTTAGTTGTGCCGTTGACAGCTTTTTAGTATTGTTGCTGTTAAAGTTAAACATTAATCCGATGCGGAACAATTTAAAAAAGCTTTTTTTATACAAGAAAAAAGAAATGTTTTTTTTACTGCCAAAATACCGTCGTCTAACAAAACTAATTTATCCGACTCATCGTTGTCACTACAACTATTACTTTTTACTTGTATTTCTTCTTCTCTTTAATTGTTAATATTAGTGATTACTTCTTTTGATTTTTGATATGGGGGTGCTAGTTTCCTGCGTTAGTTCTCTATGTAGTTGTAGCAAGAAAAAGAGAGAAATTAAAAACAGTAGAAATTTTATTACTAAAGGTGCTGAGATGCATGCATGCCCCAACGGCTAAACTTTCCTTTACGGCAAACAATAAATCGAATCATTAGACGAAAACTGTAAGCAATATGAATTTTTTAGGCTTGAGTGGTGGATGTTGAGGAGAACTGGGTGGGACAAGATGTAAAAGAAAATGAAAGGAGGTAATAAGTTGGACTACTTTAAGAAAAAAACACTTTGTATTTCAAAATGAAAGGGTTTTCAATAAAAAGGGCGGACATATACGTTTGGAACAAGACACCATCACACCAACAAAAAAAGAGAAATATGGTCCAAGTTGTAAAGTGATTCTTGTGTGTGTGGGTCTCTTTTTTGAATATGAGCAAAATCTTGTTCCAGCCAATTATAATAATTATAATTGATAAATATTATTTAATCTATTATTACCATCAACTGTTTGCATCAGGCAAAAAAACAAAAATAAAGGACAAAACGTCGAACACATTGGATGTATATCAAACAGGGGGTGGGAAGATATTTAAAATAAGGCCACTGTGTTGTGTTGTGTTGTATCGAAAAGATAGATATTTTTAGATACGGGTTTCATATGTCCTGTTAAATTGAAAATGCTTGTTTCTTTATTTGGAAGGGTTTCAGTTTTTGGGGTTTTGGGTGATTTTCGGGTTTCTTTTCGGGCGGCTCCGTATAAAAGAGTATTAATTTGTATGTTAATTCAATTGTATTGAGTGTGTGTGCACCTTTGATAATTTGTTATAAATAAATTATTGGCGTGCATATACAGCCTTACACAAAACTGAATCATTGATCCAATATTCTCATTTCAAGTTTCACCCCCTTTCTCCAAATTTAAGAACCAATACAACAACTGAAAGGAAATGAGATTCCAATATTTGCAGTCAATCACCAACTAATACTAATTTACTCTCTTCCCTTCTCCTCATCATCTTGTTCCTACTTTATTTCACATTTAAATGAAGTTATTGACGGTGCCTTTTGCGAAAGGTGTTAACAAAATATATTTTGCACTTAGCTTATATAGAAAATACATACAATCTAATTCAGAGAATTCTAGTCTTTATATAGTAGAAAATCCCTTCTACAGTGGACGAACTGATAAGTCCACCTAGTCTCTAATAAGGAAATAGATTAGCGTATCATTCTCTTCAGTAACATTCTCTACCATCATGCAAAGCTGGCTTGTTCATAATTAGCCATGTTGCTAAAATCACTAATTTTAGTTATTTTAGAGGATTTCAGTTGAGAACAATAGAGAAGCACTACTCAATTCAAGACTAAAGATTGATTTGTTTAGTCTTTCTGTGCTTCTGTTCTTAAACATGTTTTACTGTTCACATTTATGTATAGTTTGCATTTCAAGTTTCTAGAGATTTTTGAAAGATAGGGTCTAGGAGATGTAAGAATGTCTGATAATTGTCCCTGTCTCATCTTCTATAAGGTGCATGGTTCGTCTACGTTTTATCTAATCTAACTCAGTACTATTTTTAGTACGAAGTTTGGTTTGGTTGTTTACCAAGCATTGTTAATCTATAAAGACAAACAATGCAATAAAAAACTAGACCTTGAAACTAAAAACCAGAAAAAAATAATATTGAACAAACATTTAGCTCACTAATTCAATAAGCATAGTGAATATAGTTATCAATTAATTAACTGTAAATGCAAAAAAGAATAGTGCAATTGACCAACTCAGATGATAAATTTGCAATTATTACTGATACGTGTCAGTATTCATATACACATATACGTGAGCTTTCTATTTTGAGTAAATTAAACAAGATGACTCTAAAAAAGGGAAACAAATCCAAACTTACAATAACTCCCACAGTTGTCCATTATTTGCCTCCTTCCAACTCTTTGTCAAGTAAATGGAATTTGATTATACAATAGATAATAGCATAATGCTATTGTTTCTTCACAATAGTACTTAAAATCTTGTTGATTTGGTCGTTGAAGCTCTTTCTTTCTTTTTCTTTACGTCCACTATTCCTCTCGTCTACCTCTTTCAGTTTTGTTACAGATGGTACAATGGATTTTACGTGTCGTCCAACACCTGACCCTCAATTGTGCAAACCCGAGATTAAGCGAGTCTTGGGAGATTAGCCAATTAAGAAATATTAAACACTACGCTGTTTGGATGTTCCACAATCCGAGAAAGAATAGGGTTCAAAAATGACAGCAAAATTATAGGGACTGTTCCCCAAACTTGATTATTGTAAATCCTCAGGGGGATTATTCTTGACATTCGTAGACTTGTACAGGCTTGACATAATTCTTTAAATACCAAAAGAGCTTTCGATCTATCTCGTCTATTCTTCAAACTCGTTAATTTTATTATAATTTGCTCAATCAATTTTTTTTTCCATTATTTAACACGGTCACTAACCAAATAATAATAAATTTTGAATACTGTTTTGCCTTTATTATATTTTTATCCTCTTACAATGAATGCAAACCTTTTGCATAAGAGAGGTGGTAATTCTTCTGGGGAAACTTTAACCGGAAATCGCAAGCATACTTAGTAAAACTTGTTCTTTGGTGTTTTACTGACCAACCACCCCCCTCTCCTAAAACATAGGCTACATCAAGACTCTTTTGGCCGTTTCTACCACCATGCTGCAAATTATCAATGTCTTAAGTCACAATCTGGAATTTTACATTCTCCATCATTAGTTTTCTCGAATTTTTTGTTTTAGTTCTGCTTATAGTGATACCACAAAATGCGGATATAATTCCCCACTAGAAAATAGAATCGTCAATAGAGAAAGTACAAACTTGTAAGCTCTTCCAATTGTTGGACAGGAGGAGTGAGTCAGTTTTGATATTTCGAGTTAAATTGTTTGTTTTGTAGTAAAATTGGAGATATAGTGTGGGCGGGGGGTGTACTTTTAGATGCGAAAAAAAAAAGAAAAAAAAAAGACTTTTTCAACTGCAGCAGCCATCAACTCCTTCCAACCAACAACTGATTCTGATCATATTATTATGCTTGTCATACTCTTAAGCTAGTAGATTTGTTTAGTCAACATGTTCAATTAATGGACTCTGTACATTTCATGGCTTATAAACTCGTGATCACACGTAATATACCCTACTTGAACAATTTTGGAGAGTCCAATATAATAACACAAAAAAAACTCTCTGCCAATACACTAGCACAAAGTAAGAATTAATTAGACTGTTTCTTGGTGTGGCTACGCATATACAGTTTGGCTAACAATCAATAGTTAATAACAATGCCATTTTAAACAAGAACTCAAAGTCAATAACTCAAAATTTAAATCAGATTTTTAGATTCAATTTACTACTCACAAAAGATTTAACATGTCATACATGTCATACATGTATAAACAGAGAATTTTATAATAATACAGTAAACCTTATAGTGATGACGGACTTTAATTCTCATTTTTATCTCTCACCAGTTGTCGTTGTTGTTGTTGTTCTTCTTTTTTTCGTAGCCTCATCTTGTTTTTTCGTTCAATCTTACAAGAGTTGTAAGCATAATAATCTTCTTCAAAATGTAAATTACCCAAACAACTCTATAGAATAAAGGGAAAAAATGGGAAAAAGAAATTCCGAACAAAATCAGGACATAAAAAAAATAATGCAGCCACACTAATTTTTCTTGGTGTTGAAATTTAGTTGTGATAGATTTTGTGGCCAGAATTTAATCCATCATCACCCCCCTCCCAAAAAGAAAAAGAAAGAAAAAAATTTTTTGCATTTGTCCTAACAAAATTTGTGTCTTCTTTTTTTTATTAATTATCTCTTTGAAATTTCTAAAATTCATTATAATGCCGTATACGCTTCTCTCTTTCTTTCTCTCCCCTTTCCAATTTTGTTTAAAGGGCATTTTAGATATATAAATAATCTACAAAATCTCTAAGTTTATCTGTTTGCAGTTTCTGTTTTCTTCTTTTTTTTTTTGTTTTACACTAAATCAGTTCACAGGTTGTTAGTGTATTCAACGTCTCTCCATTCCTTGATACTTGTCAAAGTTCGTACTTTTTTCATTTCTTCATAGCGTCTACTTCTTCGTTGCTATATTGTTTATTACCCTTCAGTCTTTCCACAGACTAAATTCATCAATTATTTCATAAACTAATTGACATCACTATCACTATCACTATTACCACCTTCATCTAAACATGTCTTATAAAGGAAATGATATTGAAAAGCAGCAGTCTGCTTCTACTGCTACTGGTTTCAACGACAAACAGATTGCTTCAACCTCAGAGGACGCTACCGACAGAAGTCACAATATCCATGGCGATACCAGCTCATTGGATTCTCGATACACCTATGAAACTGTCGACCAAGAAAAGAATTATTTCAAAAGAGTGTATAACTCTTTCAAACCAATGAACTTGGAAGAACAAGGTATTGATACTTCGCAATTAACTCCAGTTGAAAGAACCATTATTGCCTCTGCCAAACATCCATTAGCTAGAAGATTAAAGGCTAGACATTTGCAAATGATTGCTATTGGTGGTAGTATTGGTACTGGGTTATTCGTTGGTTCCGGGTACGCTTTGGCTAATGGGGGTCCCGGTGCAGTATTAATTGGTTATGTTATCGTTGGGTATGCTTTGTTGACTGTGGTCAATGCTTTGGGTGAATTATCAGTGCAATTCCCCGTCAGTGGTTCATTCAATGCCTTCTTCTCAAGATTTCTTGAACCATCTTTTGGAGGTACATTTGGTATTTTATATGCTGCCTCGTGGTGTATTTCCTTGCCCTCAGAATTAATCGCAGCTGCTATGACTATCCAGTATTGGAACACAGAAGTGAATCCAGCTGTGTGGGTTGCAGTTTTTTGGGTAGTTATTGTTGTTATCAATCTTTTTGGTGTTAAAGGTTATGGTGAAATGGAATATTTCCTTTCCATTATTAAAGTATTGGCTGTCGTTGGATTTATCATTCTTGGTATTTGTATTACATGTGGTGTTGGTGATCAAGGTTATATTGGTGGCAAATACTGGCACAACCCAGGTGCATTTAATCATGGATTAAAAGGTGTGACCTCAGTATTCATCTCGGCTGCATTCTCGTTTGGTGGTATTGAATTGGTTGCATTGGCTGCTAGTGAAACTGCTAACCCTAGAATCTCCTTACCTGCTGCTGTTAAATCTACATTTTGGAGAATCTTTATTTTCTACATCTTAACTGCTATCATTATTGGTTGCTTGGTTCCTTATACCAATGATGATTTACTTAATGGTACAGGTATTGCCGCTTCTCCATTTGTTATTGCCGTCAGTCAAGGAGGAATCAGAGTTGTCCCTCATATCATGAATGCAGTGGTCGTTATTGCTGTTATTTCAGTCGGTAACTCTTCCGTCTATGGATGTTCACGTACTTTAGCATCATTGGCTGTCCAGGGATTATTGCCAAAATCCATGGGGTACATTGATCGTGGTGGTCGTCCATTGATTGCCATCCTTTTCACATCTGCCATTGGTTTATTAGGATTCCTTGTCGTCGTTGACAATGAAGGAGACGTTTTCACCTGGTTCTTCTCGATTTGTTCGTTGTCATCGTTTTTCACTTGGGGTGCAATTAACGTTGTTCATTTGCGTTGGAGATTTGCCTTGGCTGCACAAGGTCGTTCCACTGATGAAATCATTTTCAGATCTCCCTTGGGGACTTTTGGGTCTTGGACTGGTATTCTTGTCTTAATCCTTATTGTTATTGGTGAAGTTTGGGTGTCAATTTGGCCAATTGGAAGTCCTGCTGATGTACAGCAATTCTGGAAAAACTGTTTATCCTTACCTTTGATGATTGTGATGTGGGCAGGATTCAAGACTTATCACCGCTCATGGAATATGCTTTGGGTCAAATTAGAAGATATTGATTTGGATACCGGTAGAAGAGAAATTGACGTTGAATTATTAAAACAAGAGTTGGCAGAGGAAAGACAAATCATAAAGAGTAAGCCATTTGTCTATCGTATCTATAAATTTTTCTTCTAAGGAGGAGCTCTTGTTTTATTAGATCTTCCTTTCCTTTCTCCGTTTTCACTGTTTGTCTATTGTTTTCATCTTTATAGGAATGTATATATTATTAATGTTAGAGACTGTACGTTTCGTTTTTCTACTGAAATGGTAGTTAGTTTATGTGTATTTAAGCACCAGTAAGTACTGTACGTCGACGTATTTAATCAACTTCATCTATTCTATTTGCAAGAGTTTCAGTATTTGGTTGAGTTCTACTATCCGAGTCTTTGCCGTTATTCACATTTTGTTGTTGTTTCTGTTTTTGCTGTTGTTCTGGTTCCTTCTGCCGCCAATCCTTTTGTCGTTTTAAGACCTTCAGCTTTGCGTTCTGTAACTTCTTTTTGAAATCTCGTCTTCGCTTTTCTTCAGCGTGAACTCGTTGATCGTACCATTTTTTCATTTGCCTTGGTTCAGTACCATATATTGCTTGGTACTGACAAATCAAACAACATTCATTGCTAATACTAGGAATCAATCCAAAATAATCTATAGGGATAGTAGTTGGTTGGTTCCTACTTGAATCGTGAGGTATTTCGATTTCTCTAATTATCTCCAAGTCGTTACTTTTCGAAATAGGCGTTATAGTTGAAACTTCTTCGTCGTTGTCGTCCTTTGATGATAATACATCTTCCTCCTTGAGTGGCTTGCTTTTATTTCCTTTATCCTTCTTCAGTGCAAGTGACTTTTTATTCTTGTGCTTGCTTTTCTTCCCCCTTTTTTTAGACTTGGTCTGTTCATGTGCTCTTTCTAGAAATTTGTCGCCATTTAGTTCCATCTCTCGCAACTTCTCAGCTACATTGTTGTAAGTCGGGATCAATTTCCCAGTATGATCATATTCAAACATAAATTCACAAGACGGACCATCACTTTCATCTTCACCATAATCCCTCCCTCGTATTCCTTTCTTTCCATTTGCTCTGCTATTAATACTGCCATTCCCACGTTCGATGCGAGCATCAAATATAGGACAATCACAATAACCTTCACTGCCATGAATGTCACATTCAGGTACAGCATTTAGTTCAACTTCGATATGATGTGTTGGTGGAATCGTATAAGAAAACCCACGACTATAGCCTTTTCCATCATCGTCATTATCGCGAGTGATTTCTTCTAAATCGTAATCACCTTGATCATAATCATATTCATTACCCTCATATTCAAACTCATACTCGTTGCAGTCTCCACAACATGAGCACATGTCAGAATTACCAGCATGTAATCCTTCTTCATCCTTAGTATCATACAATGAAAACCCTTGTGTCATTTTGGTTTGCTCACTATGCTGTATTATTTGAGTTATTTTATGTCGAAGAAAATCAATTTCTTTTTCATTTAATAATGTATTTGTTGTAGTATCAAACAATTTCCGTTTACTTTTCACGTCGCCTTTAACACCATCTCTATCAGTTGTACCGTTGGCGGTGTCGACATTGTTGGATTGACCCTTTAGTGTAGCTGAAGTGGATTCTCGTAGTTGTTCAGTCATATCGTTCGACACCTCATCTAATGCTTCTAATAAATTATAGTTGAAAATCGGATTAGAATTCTTTTCATTCGTGGGTTTTTGGTTTAACATTAAATTAAGATTGGCTTTGATATGATTATCGTGATTAGGAAATGGAGAAAAATTGTCATCATCATTTTCATCATTTTCAAACCTTTTCACCATGGCTTGTTGCCAGTTTTCGTAATTTTGAGACACCAATTCAAACAACTGCTGAGGGCTTATCCCTGTATTATTTTTAATAGTATTATTATTAGTATTGCTTGTGTTGGTGGTGCTCTTTGCTGAGAGTACATTTTTGATGGGAAACTGTGTTGGTTGTTTATTGTTTGAATTCAGTAGCCGTTCATTGGCTTCTTTCAGATTTTTTGTTAGACCGTTATAATCTGTTTCCAGTTTGGGTATGGCATCAGGCATTTGCTGGTTGTGTTCGGACTGTGGTGATGGCAGCTGTACCATTTATATAGTGACAAAAAAATTAAATATACTATGAACAACGGTATATATTTAAACTGATAGGTTAGGAACAATTCTTTTTACTCGCTTTTCACTTTTCTTATTAGTTCTGTTTCCCTATTGTGGTGTGAATGCTCTTGGTGGTATCTTCTCTCTGTTAATATGGCATTTGATGAAGATGCTAAAAAGCTTGAAATTTTTTTCTTTTTTTCCTCTTTGTTTTCTAGTTTGGCAAATTGCAATCAATTATTTATGCTACACTTTCTTTTTGTCTGTATTGATCTTACAACAATAGAAAACTATAGTGATGTAACTCCGTTCGTTTGAAGATTGTGCAGTATTTGGATCTCGTTGTTTGAAAAGAGTAATGTTGAAACAATACTAGTAACACCTTCAATCAAGTTTTCAAAGTGTGATAGAATTATTATTTTTATGTGATCTTTTTTGTAATTCTTCCCTACAATTACGAGAAGTGTGGATGGATTTTAGTATACATCACAACTTAATAAACAGCCCTGACAGGCTGAGTTGTGTGTCTATGTCTATTTGGATAGTCTCGACATTTGACTATATTATACATCTATATCAATACATTTACTTTTTGTTGAATACTAAGCAAATAATGGCCACATCGTATCTGTCTTTTCTATTATAATTTCACACATATTGCCTGTTTTACTGGATAATCTAATCTTTTTTCAAAGTTCTTTGCTTTTCAGCATTTTTGACGACTTTCTCATCAACAAATAACCCTTTTCTTCTTCTGATATTATTCATATATCTTCTAGCAGCATTTTCTCTTTCTGCAAATTCACCCAATTCTTCTAATTCTTCTTCAGTATGTGGAACCCAAAATGGATCGATATCTAACATATCATACCCATCAAAAACTAATTGAGGACTAGCTGCCCCGGATGTCTTCTTTCTAATATCCTCGGAAAACCCAAATGCCTCAATCACAGGGATTCTTGCCACAATAGTAAAGAACGGAGTACCTTCTTTCATTTCTTCTGATATGATTGACCCTTCGCGTCGTTGAACAACAGCATATACTTTACCCAACACTTCGGTAGCTGCTTGGATTTCACACGTATACATTGCAAGGAACAAGCGTGGTGATTTTTGCAAAAACCGCTTGTAAATCAAGTCACGAGTCTGTGTGATTATTCTACCAGGGTTGACTATCTTATCCTCGTCAACTTCTCTTTTTTCTGCCTTCTTGAGTCTAACAATAATACCTTGCATTGGCTCTGATGCTAACGGACCCTCATTGAATACCAATTGGACCCCATTGAACACATTATTCTCATAAACAAATCGAGATTCAGTTGCAGATTCACCAAGTAGATGTCTAAATTTGTTTGACCCATAATCTTCAATGAAAATATTGGGCCCAACACGTTTGGGTCCAAAGCAAATTATATTGTTGATAAAGGACTTGGTGTCTGGAAATTGTGTAGCCAAATTAGAATTATCAATAATAGTGGCAAATTTTTCAATAAAATCGTTTCTAATTTCATGAGTATCTTGCTTGTTGTTGACAATTTCGGCAATAATCGTTTCATTCTCAATTAAAAACTGAGTCACCTCTAACGGCAACGGAGAAATATCAAACTCTAAATCAGCAAGCTCATCTTCGTTTTCATCTAATTCATGATCTTCATCGTCGTCGTTGTTATTATTGGTGTTGGTACTGATTTTGTCATCTGCCAACCCCTCTCTGAAGGGAATGACTGGCTCTTTGACGGTAACTTCACAACCCTTAGCGAATCTCTCTTCTAAATCTTTCAAGCATCGTTCTAGATGCAATTCTCCAGCAACACAAACAATCAATTCACCTGACTCATCGTCGACATACCATTCCAAAACCGGGTCGGCTTTGGCCAATAAATCTAATCCTCGTTCCAATTTTGCTAGTTTTATTGGGTTTGTTGGTTCAACTGCTATTTTCATAATTGGTTTATTGTGGATCAAGGTTGATGTTGAAGCTAAATTAATGTATGGTTTATCTTCAGGTAACGGTGAGCAAATTGTGGCATTCTTAAGCACGGCATTATCCAATCCAACAACCCCAACAATATTACCCGCAGGGACTTTTTCCATTCTCACTAATTCTCGTCCCATGATTAAAAACAAGTCTTTAATTTCAACTTCATTGGTTATTTGTTCAAAGTTGGTTTGATGGTCTCTAGGTAATGAAGGGTCGTATTTGGGTCCAATTACCGTGAGCTTTTGGCCTCTAGATAACGATCCAGAATAAATACGAGTGAAACCCACTATGGTTTCAGTTGATTCTTCAACTGCGTTTGCATCGCTCTCATCTTCCTCATTCTCAAAATCGTCCTCCTCAAATTCCCATTCAAATGGATCTTTCTTGGGTTTAATGACAAACTCATCTTCATTTTTGGAAGCTTCTTGTGCCAAAGCAGCTGCTTCAGATGCCTTTTTGGCTAATTCTCGAGCAATTCTTCCTCGTTCTTGGATTTCATCGGCTGTTAATCCTCCACTTGAGGCGTTACTAGCTTTGGGTAAGTCTTCATTGGGGATTGACAACAATTTTGATACATATGCTATTGTATGGGTTTCCGGGTGTGAACTATCACATTCCTGCATCGCCTTGACAAATGAAGGGTCGACTAGTTTGGATTTATCCAGTTCTGAATCCACTGCACTATAAATCGTTTCATCCAAAATCTTGTCTATTCTTTCACGCTGAGCAACAATGGGGCTTGGCAAGTATTCAATCACTGACCCCAATATGGCATGACTCAAAGGAATCCACTGAGACATAATCAAGTTTAGCAAGTTCTTGTAATCTTTGGATCGCAAATCACGAGGGGTGATTTTGGCCCCTAATTTCTCAATGATTTTTTCCAACTTGTCTTGATTTCTTTCAATAACACAGTTTTCATAAACAGCCCAAACCTGGTCCAAAATCAACGAAACAAATAATGGCTTCAAACTGTTACTATTATTTTTCAATTTTTTACCAGGGATGATTTTTTTATTTTTCATATCCAAGTAAAAGTCTCCCCAGAGAGTTTTTGACAATGCTTGTTGAGAGAACCCTAATTTTTTCAGGTATATTTTGGCAAATGTATTGACTGAAAATGCCCATCCATCTATTGCCGAGGCAAATATTACATTATTCTTTTCAGGTGTGAAATACAAGTCTTCATCACTCTTCTCGATAAACTCCCCGACAGAACCAGCCTCACGCCAATTCAAGTCATCTTCTAGTCTATCACCAGCAAAAAATGACCCAATCACAGAGTTTACTTGTTCTATAATTCTGGAAATGTGTTGGTATGCCTCCAAGGGAGACAATTTCCATTCTGTGATTAACCTATCAATTTTGTTAATAACTAGTAATGGCTTCAACTTATCAATCCAACATTGGCGTAGAACGTTGACTGTTTGTGAGCAGACACCTTCGACGACATCGACCAAAACAACTGCACCATCACATAATCTCGAAGAAGTACTCACTTCAGACGAAAAGTCAATATGCCCAGGTGAATCAATCAAATTAATCAAATGTTCGTGAACTTCTGGTTCTTGTGATCCTTGTTGCAATCGCATGACTTTGAAATATAAAGAAATTGCCGAGGACTCCATGGTTATACCTCTCAATTGTTCATCTTCTCTCGAATCAAGATATCTAACTTTACCTGCCATACGTTGGGAAATGATTCCATTGGTGGCTAATAATGAGTCACTCAATGAGGTTTTACCGTGGTCGACATGTGCTAAAATACAGATGTTTCTTATACACGATGCATCCAGTTGTAGTTTATTTACTGTCTCTGGTGAAATCTTCATGATATTAATTGGTTGTTCTTATTGGGGATTCAATGAAGATGAGTCAATGGCAATGAAAACAAAAACGAAAAAAGAAAAATAAAGAAAGAGCAAGAAAAAAAAATAAACCTAAAATATTGTGTTTCTTGCGAAGACCATCTTCTATTAATATCATCTCGCCTCTAATTAGTACACATTATCACAATTTACTAGCTATGCCCTTGACTTGTCCATTATGTCAAACTGAATTGAAACTACATTTACTTCAACCCGAACTATCAATTATATCATGCCCTTCTCTAACGTGCATTTACCCATTTAATCTATCTGTTGATGAAATCCATAGCAACAACCTACTAGTGCCAATGACAAATCATGACATTATGAATAAGATGAAACAAAAGTTTGAAGGCACAACAAACATCACAGAAGATACAAAGTCAATTTATAACGAATGAAGAAAGCTTAAATCGTGTCTCTAAAAATAGCATCTACACAAAACATGGCTTGGGTGACTTAGTTAGTTTAATATGTATTAGTTATATATTAAATAAAAAGAAGAATACTAGGAAAGTTATATAGCAGAAGTTGTTGCTGTTTGATCATTGAGATTTGTAGTTACCTTCATACTGTATCTTTTGCATTGGGTGAACTCTTTCGTATTCTTTGTCAGATTCAACATAAACCTTTCTTATCGAAGACCTGTGAAAATAGTTTCTAGCCATCCAGATGGCCCATGAACCATAGCACACACCTCCAATTAATATAGCAGTACCAGGAGTAAATAATTTAGATTTTGCTAAAGCCATTTGTGATAGTTTTTTGGAAAGAATAGTTATATAAGTAATGTAATTGAAGATTGATAGTTTCAGGAAAATAGGAAAAGAAATCCACACTTATAAAGAATCCTTCTCCACTTCCGAAATTGAAAAGGATACTTTTTGCTCTTATTTATACATGACATTATTTTTATTATTACTCTTGTCTTGTTTGATTAATAACTATATAAGCAGAAATATGTATGTATGTACATTGTTCTTGATTTTACGGGATATTATTCGTGGCGTGGTTAAAAATATTGTTTTTTGTTTTTTTGTATTCCCCTCTGTTTATTAAGTGCAAAAAAAATTAGCCTTGTTGTGTAGTGTATGACATGATTTTTGCTTAACGTATATGTAAGAGAATAAACAAAAAAGAGCTAGAGTGTTCTTGCATAAACTAATTTGTAGTTGGTGCCACTTCCTGCTCTCCACGACCCGTTTCATTCTTGCATGGGGTGAGGTGGGGTGGTATTTTGGGATATAAACAAAACGGGAAATCCACTCTTTTGGGAAGACCAAGTCCAAAAACAAAAACAAAAATCACCTTATTTTCTTCTTTCTTATTATTCAAACCTTTTTTTTTTTTCTCAAATGGTAATTAAATTTTCTCAGTCGATAATTGATTGATTGTTAATAATGAAAAAAAAAAATGACTGCAAAAAAAAAATAACCTGATTTTTTTTAAAATGATCCAAGAATTTATTAACAATTATTGTTTTATGGCTCCGCCACTTCCTCCCTTCTTAAACTGTTTTCTTGGTACAGTTCTGACTTCTTCCCCAGACTTTACACCAAGAAGTTAGACAACCGTTATTTCTCGAATACTGGCTGTCGTCGTCGTATAATCAATATTGGTCTGGTCGCTTGGTACCAAAAGATACAATTGTGATTCTCTTCCAGAAACCCAATATAATTTATTCTCATTTATATATAATTGCTCCCTTTTGCCGAAATTCTTGTTAGATTCAAATTCTAATAGATTGTATGTAAAATCAGCCTCGTTAGAAATCAGCCGATATTGATTGGTTGTATAGTTGTATTTTGTCGTGCGTGTCACTTACAAATTATGATTTGTGGATCACACAAAACCTACCATCTAACTAAAAGCCAAGTTTGACTATTTTCTTTCGCCTCTTTTTGTTAAAATTATTCATAGTGAGATTTTGCATGGAATGAAAAATGTCAATTACTATATCCAGATCAATGGGTTTTCCCCGTTTTTTCTCTTCTTTCTTTCTTCTTGGCTTACTAACTTTGAAAAACCCTGCTACACAAGTATTTCAAACAATAAATAATAAATATATTACAAGAATGCTTTAATTATACAATTGGCAAGAATTGGCCAATAACAATCATGGGAATGTCAAAAATATCTCGTTTGATGGTGAAAACACAGGTGAATTTAATTAGGTTACTGCTTTTGGTTTTCATTTGAATTGCTGTTTGAATTACTGACTTCAAATTACCCACAGCAATATTAGCAAAAAGATTGAAATAATCGACAATACTATTGTCGTCCATTAATTCAAAAATAAATCTTCTTTCCTTTAGCAAATCAAACAGCAGGTGCTCCAAAAGAAGTGCCATGTCTTCAGTAATACTAATGATTTCTCCCGTCCTCCTCCACATGATGGTTGGTGATGAGTTCAATTCTGCCAATTTCTTGTAGTCCAAAAGAGACCGTTGTAACGTCATCTCTAGCATGAGAAGATCCTCTTGGATCAAGTCACGGTGAGCGGCAATAAATGTGGGACGGTAACTGGCTATCAATTTCAAAATAATTAATAGTTTAGATCGTTTTTCTTGTTTCTCCTCTGGCGATAGATCATTCCCACCAAATATCACTTTGAGCAACTTGGTAAGTGCGTGATAACTTAAAGGGTAATAAAAATTCTTAAGTTCCTTGCTGTAGAGATCACTTGCTGTCTTGTATAGATTGTTTGTAATAGATGGTGGAACGTAATCTGTTGTGAACTTGGTGTTGTAGTTGATAATTGGGTTCCCTGGTCCCTCTTCAGTCTTTCCTGTTATATTGTTGGTCATTTTGTCGTCATAGTAATCGGTGTTGTTGTTATTATCATGGGGAGCCAAATCTGCAGTAAATCCTAAAGATATAAACGGTCTTGAATCCTTTAGTTTCTGTACCACCTTTCTTTTCGGTTGATTAAAGTCCTCAAAGTTGATGTTCAGTATGTATCCAAAACTTGAAGGTGACAAGGTGTTGGTGTTGTTCTCAGAAGTGCTCGTGTTTGATGGCGACGGGCTAGCTTGTTTCGATTGCAAAATGATATCTCCCAACATCATATATTCTTCGTTCAAATAATTTGATTGAAATTGTTGTCCGTTGGAAAGATGGCCAGACAGTGTGTGTGCCATCCCTAGCAAGTGGTCGCCATTGCTGTTGTTAGCACTCAACATAGATTCGGTTTCGTAGTTATCATTCAAAAGCTTATTCAAAACGTCGGTTGTAGTATTTGAAACGGTGTTTGTATGAAACAGTAGTGGATCAGGTGTGATCAAGTTTTGTGTCGTCAAAGTAATGTTGGTTTCCGGTGCTTCACTGCTAATCATATGTGAGCTATCGAATAATGGGGGGACTTCAAGTATGTCACTGATTGGTTGGTCATTTGGCGGAATCTCAATCGCACTATGTTGTGTTGTAGGCAACGCATCCACAGAAGACGACATAGGTGGTGGGAAATGATTTGAAGACTCCACCGGAGTTGTCAATTCTGACTTGACGGAATCCATTGGGGACACTGATGTTGACACTGGACCAGTTTTTAGTTTCTTTCTTGGTGTGGACTGTTTATTCGAAACTGCTCCTGGCACACCTTCACCAGTTAGATATTTCACTCGTTTTCGTACAATATCTTGACACCCATGAGCAATATTTCTTTTCACACAATTCTTGCAAGGTCGTTCGTTTGAACACTGTAGATGTTTTTGATGGCAGAACACACACGCCCTCACTGCCGGCTTTCGATTTTTCTTTTCTTGTGGAGTCAACTTTTTAGTCATTATAAAGGAAACGGGGTGGGGGGGCCAAAGGGAGTATGGTTTCAATACAATTCGGAATGGAAATAGGTGAATGGGTAAGAAAATGAATGCCAAATGAGATCCAATTTATCAAATATTCCCACAAATGTTGATTAAAAGGTTGCCCAGAACTAAAAGTAAATAAGAAAGGAAAAAGAAAGAAAAAAAAAATTTCTTGATCTGTGTTTTCTTGCAAGTTTATATATACATATGTATAATCCTATGCAACAAGTGGTTTAGGATGGGTGACCCTTACTACTATTTGATCGGACTTTTTTGTTGGGTTTGGACAAAAATCTGCAAAGGCGAAGAAAATTTTGATGATGAAATTGTAATAAAATAATATTTGAAAAAAAAAAAAGTAGAACAAGAAGTAGAATTACAACTTGAATAAGAATTTAATGAATTTGTTTAGGTTAAAAAAGTGGTGAAAGTAATACAAAATTAACTTACATATTACATTAAAAAAAAACAAAGAGAGAGAGAGTGGAAGAAGAAGAAGATGAAGATTCCAACAGAAAAAAATAAAAATAAAATTTAAGAATTAAAATAAAGTATGGGGAAGCGAGTCGTGGGATTTGGGTGAAAAAAAAAATAAAGAAAATAAATGAATAAAAGCAAAATAGAAGAAGCCAATCCTTCAGTAACAAGCTTATTATAATATACGCACACATGCATGAACACACTCCTATACCCTTGTTCTTGATATCCAACTGCATTACTAAAGTTTTGAATGGTGTTTGAATGTGTGTCAATTTGTAAATTGGTTCTTTTCTGTCTCTACATTGATTCTTCTTACTGTCGTATCGGGATTTCTAGGATGAAGAAAAAAAAGAGCAAAATGTAGACACAGACGTGCTCCTAAAATATCCGGGATGGTGAGCTTAGACATTCCGCTACCAATCCTCAGTTGCCAAAACGTCTATCTTTCAATCACCACTATCGCCACTCCTTATGTTGCACAAAGTAGACATGGAAGCAGAAAAATTCCAATCAAATCAATGTCGTGTTTTTAAATTTAGGTTCCTGTTAAATTAAGCAACTATTTTCAAGTTGACGAAACGGTTTCTTTTTCAGAAATTAATTGGATTTCTAGAATGGATTTCGGCTGATATTATATAACGTGTATCGTTTCGTTGTCAAGCAGAATAATGTAGATTTGACTGATTTGGATGGTCTTCCTTAATCGATTTCTTTATTTTTTTCTATTTTTCTATTATTATTGTTGTTGAGATGAAACTGAATTCAAAGAACTTGTTGTCAATTCTATGTTTTTTTGGTCCCTATAAATCACTCGATTGAAAATGTTGTAAAAGAACTTTTCTTGGCAATGAAAGAGGGTTTCGTACTTTGCTTGATTGTGTTTTCAAAAGGGTCAACCTTGTAGACACTGTTTAAAAATAATTTTGTAAGACTTTGGTCAAAAATATTTCCCCAAAAAACTGTTTTTTCTTCTCTTTTATGTAAAAATATCTATCAAACTGGTAGAATTTTTGCTATTAATTATGCATTATATTTCACTTGTATTGTACTATTCAATCAGAAACTCTTTATAAAAGTCAGTTTTGAAACAAATCAAGAACTAATTTGTGAATATCCCCACCCAATTTGTTCCCCTAAATGTGTAAAACTCATTGAAGGGTCATCCCCACTACTTGTGCTGCATCCCTCCTTTCTAGAATCATCGCTGGCATTAGCAAGCATATTATCACTTAGAAACTGTATTATATTTCATAATATAACAGATGATCCAAAATAATAAGTATTAGAATCTCTCTCGAGCACCACTCCCCTCTCCCCCCACTTCGTAATAACCATTAACGTATATCGTCAACTAGAAGATTACCAGATTTGCTTAAATTGCATTAGTATGCTTCTATTGTTTCTGAACTACAAAATTAACTAAAAAAATGGGAGATTTGAGAATAATTATTGTACATAACAAACAGGGTATGTGTCTTGTCGAATCCAATGTATTCAAAAAACTATATACAGCCTAGAAAATACAACATAGTAGACTTCCATGAATCATTGTAATATATTTATATGTATATATTGTTGTCATCATCATACGATTCACCTACTGTGGACATTAAACAGAGTTCTGCTTTTTCCGGCCTCCCTGTTTTTTAGAATTTTTGTTCTCGTGGGATTTGTATTACTAATATAAACATGAATGAATGAATTGTGGTGCATTCCTTTTTTTTTTTTTCTTTTCTTTTTCCATTATCCTTCCATTAGATCTTAATAATAGAACAAACCAACACCATGACAAACACATTTGAAATAGTATTTGCTGTGCCTATGGAATGTGACTCTTGTGTCGACTCAATTGCTAGTGTATTAAAAGGCTTGGATGGAGTTGAAAAATTCAACATCAATTTGAAAAATAACCTTGTCAGTACTGAGGGATCATTGCCACCGAGTGAGATATCAAAAGCCATCCAAAGCACCGGTAAAGATGCTATAATCAGAGGTACTGGAAAACCGGATTCCGCTGCTGTCTGTATATTAGAGTCTTTTGATCCCAATGACATTCAACACCCCGTGAAAGGATTAGCAAGACTTGTCGAGGTCTCCCCAAACGATTTATTTGTTGATTTAACTGTCAATGGATTACCCAAAGGTGTCTACTACCCTTCTATTCGAGTATCAGGGAACTTGTCACAGGGAGCTTTATCTACAGGTCCAAACTTTTATGAATTGAGTCCAATTGAAGTGAAAACACCAGTGAATGCAGAAACCACCATTAGTTCAAGAGGTGCAAAATTAGAGGAAGATTCAACTTTATATGCTGGCCAAGCTTTTCTTCATGCTAAACTTAATATTAATCAGTTGATTGGTAGAAGTATCATATTGTCGAAAATCAAAGACCAAGTGGCACCAGATTCTTTGTGTGGAGTTATTGCCAGATCAGCTGGAGTTTGGGAAAACGATAAACAAGTATGCAGCTGTAGTGGCAAGACAGTATGGCAGGAAAGAGTCGACGCCAGAGTTAAAGGGGTACATGTATAAAGATAAATAATGACAACCTAATTTCGTTTTATTTCATTTTTGTGTTTTTTCTTGAAACAGTGGAGTTACTCTTCCGTGTATATTAAGTATTGTTAGAGTACATACACACTTGTAAGAAGATGAATAATATTATGCCTCACATTGGTGTGAGATGTAATAATACTGATTGTTTATTGCCCGTGTAAAGCCAGAGTTAAAGGAATATAGTGGATGTTGTAGCAGGGTAATGGATACAAAAGAAGACGAAGAGCAATGCATATTCGAGCTTATTACTATTGGTACCATGTCGATTAAGTTGATAATCAATCAACGCACTAACTCTCCATCATCTAACTGGAGATTAATTTCTATTTTGTCTATGAAAAATTGAAATAGTTGCTAAGCTCCTAGTTTCACTTTACATATCAATTTATTCAACCATCAATAGATATTTTTATTTGGTTTTGGATCACCTCTGTTGTTTAGAAAAATCACCACAAAATCGTACAGTCAAGAACAGTACAGAGAAAGAGTAGTAAAGAGAGAGAGAGAGAAAAAAAAGACGGAGTGAGACCAGAAGCGGAAGAAGAAGAAGAATCTGTACAACTAAAAAAAATTATAAAATATAAAACAATCTACAATAACTAGAGAAAAGAAAAAGAAAAATCAACCATAAAACTTATTCAACTTAAAAGAGCCATCTACAACAGTACACCACCGGCATTTGCATTTACTCCTGATTACATTATTTATCAACTAATAAAAGAGGGACAGCTCTGTTAAATCTATTATTTTGGTTTGATCGTCAGTTATGAGTAGATCTCAAATAGTTGCGTTATTGAAGGAGCAACTTGATACCATTAAACAGAAGAAATCAATCAAACTAAACTCCTTACCATCTACCACCAAACCGTCAGAATTGATAGATACAATATATGAGTTTTTAACTAGTTTTGATCCGTCTTTGGAGTTAGAGAAATTGGCAATACAAAACAGCCAACTCATTGAACTACCATCAAACTTCCACAAAATTGCATCGTCTATAAAGTATTTGGATTTACACCAGAATTCAATTTCGTATATTCCTCAAGATTTTTTTTATGGGTTTGATAGTTTGGAGATCTTGGATTTAGCATCCAATGACTTGGAGTTCTTGCCTGACTCGTTGTCTTCTGTTACCACGTTGAAGGTAATTTCTATCGAAGATAACAGTTTCAAGTACATATCGCCACAGCTTGGAGAATTACCAAATTTAAACTTAATCGAAGTGTCAGGGAATCCATCACTACTTCCTTCGAACGACATAATTCGAGCATTCCAGCAACAAAAGCCTGATCTAGATTGGGTGGGAGAGTTGAAGAATTATTTGGTCGCCAATAGAATGCTCATTAATCTGAAAATTCAAGAGGCCATGGAAAAGTCGTCGCAAAAACGACAACAAGTACCAAAAGATTCGACACCAGAAACGTCTCAAACCACGAGTGATCCAGTAATAGCGAGAAGTAAATCCGGATCTATATCGACCTCGTTTTCATCAAAGGCATCACGGAGAATGGGGTTGATTATCAAGAAATCAGACGAAAACAGTGACGGATCCTCCAAAGAAGATGCCAATAATAGTTTAATCTCTGGGGCTGTACCAGATCATGTAACCACAGAAGGCATTCCTCATGTTGACTCACCAACAGACATCTCCTTCCAGTTGCCAAAGTCGCCACCTACATCTACACCAGGAACAACCACACCGTCAACACAAACTGCACCTGCTACGACATCTACTAATAAGAACCTTGGCGTGACACTGACATCATCGGCACGAGGACGTTCAAACACTTTTAAAGAGATCGATCGGATGCTTGAAAAAAGCGAAAGTGTCGATACTGAACGTAAATCTAATGCTTATTTCAAACGTTTGTCCACCTTGCAAGAACTTCCTGGTGATGAGTTATCGGAGTATTCTCAACCCAAAAAACCCGCAGCAGAGGGCAAACAAGCTTCTGGAAATGTGTCAAAATCTAATAACACCGCTGCCAGCGAAAATTCCCCAGCCAAACCTCAACAGCAAAGTAAATTGCACACCAATCCAGTCATTATTAGAGTATCTCGTAAAATCCTTTTTTCATTTAGTGAACTACATTCATCCATTCGTAGATTCACTTCGTTTTGCTCAGATAAAAAAGTCACGATGAAAATGGTGTCATACCTTTATAGCACAAAATCTAACATTGATTCTTTAGTGGAGAATCTTGAAATCATGGAAGAATCCGGCGACAATTCAGAACAAATAGTGCAAGCTTTACACAATTGCATAAGCTCGTTCAAATCGATTATGAAGCTTCTCCATGAGAATATCCAGTCTTTTGTTGGAAATATAGAGGTTTGCTTTATAAGAATGGTCTATTTATCTGTGTTTGGATCGTTGAATGAACTACAAAATGCTTACTTGTTGTTGTGTCCTAAAGCAAGTGCAAAGTCTTCTTCAACTGAAATGAAACAGAAGCTTTCCATCAATACTACTACGGATGCAGATGAAAAGTTGTACAGTACAATTGAACTGGCTACTAGCAGCACACAGACAATATTTTCCGAGTTGAATAAAACAATCAATAAAGGTGCAACAGCTAGTGCCAACGGAGGGGTAGTTCACCCAACAGTCGCTTCCAAGATAAAAGAACTAGCCAAGGTGTGTGCAGCATCACTAGACATTATAAAAAGACTCAATACAAAGCTAATAACTATCAGAAATAATCCATCGGTCACCACGAAAAAGTTGTTTGCTGAGGATATTAATCAATTTATCAAAACTGTTGTCCAGACTTTAGCTGCAGTTAAGGCAATAGTTAAAGATATACCTATTCTCGACGACATTCGTGCATCAATGTCCAATTTGACAAAGACTGCAAAGGAGGTGACATACTTTTTAGAGGTTTCGTCGTACAAATCATTGCTTCCGGACTCTTCGTCCACTGGTGTCTCTCAACAACCACAATTGATCTCAGTCCCTAGTGTATCAAACTTGTTTACACCAGTAGCTGCACATGCACCTTCCTTACCCACTAGCGGAGGACAAGCAGCTAGTAATGGACCAACCCCAATACGCAATCCTTCAACAAATTCCTCCATAACTACGACAACATTAGTGCTTCCTCCATTAAACTTACAAGAAAGTGCTCCGTTGACTGCTCCGGTACAATCTTCTGGTCAAATGTTTGCAAAACACGGACTCAATCCATTTGATGGGTTGATTATGGCAAGAAATAATGATAATCAAGGTTAGTAAGCATTGTGCGTTAACAGGTGTGTACGTGTATAGCTCGATCTCTTTTAGTATTCTTATTTTGAAATTTGTACAATGCAGTAAAATAACCAAAAGAACGTTTTTTTTTGGTACATGGTGCCTATTACATTTCTTCTCGATGATCTCGAAATATTGAGGATAGATTCTTGGGGTTAACTTTTGCCAACCCAGTCAGTGCTCAATACTAGAATGTGGCCAATGAGGTTAGGTGTTAATTGGATTACTTACATTGATGTGGTTGATATTTTCAAAATAGTCGTGTTATTATGCACAAAACGTTTTGAAGCCTTACAAGCATTTGGAGACAATGAAGACATGAGTGTCAAATATAGTGTCCTCAATTGAGTCGATAAGTTTAGCTCCTTGGAGATAGAGTTAAGACATAGTCTGCACCTCTTTTTATACCATATAATTGGTGAAAAAAAAATAAAACATATGTTACTATATATCTAGCTGAAGCAATTTCTATTGTTTACAATTCCAGACTTGCTTTCTCCGGGTCCACATTTGTAGCGGCTGGATCAATGGCCTGCGGATTTACGCATATGACTCTTGCCTCATCTTCTCCCAATTTTTTTTTTCGCTCGCCCATTGTTTGCCTTGCCTTTTTTTTTTTTGATTTATGAAAAATTTTGTTGGATGTTCCGAAGGTTTTAAGATAAGCATCTTCCCATTTATAGTATGACCATTGAATTAGAGGAGCCGCCACTCACACAGGACAACAAACAGGTTGCAAAAGACCTCTTTGCAGGAACGATGGGGGGTATCGCCCAAGTTTTGGTTGGTCAACCGTTTGACACAGTAAAAGTCAGATTGCAATCGGCCCCAGAAGGAACATATAATGGATCTCTTGATGTTATAAAAAAACTTTTGGCTACTGAGGGGCCAAGAGGGTTCTATAAAGGTACATTGACACCGCTAGTGGGTGTAGGGGCTTGTGTGTCTGTGCAGTTCTCGGTGAATGAATACATGAAACGTTATTATGATAAGAGATTAAATGGACAGCCAATGTCTATTATAGATTACTTTGTCTGTGGTGGTGTTGCAGGTTTTGCCAATGGATTTTTAGCTAGTCCAATTGAACATATCCGTATTAGATTGCAAACCCAAACCGGAAACTCAAAGAATTTCAATGGTCCTTTGGATTGTGCCAAAAAGATTTACCAAACAGACGGAATTAAAGGTATTTACAAAGGGTTAGTCCCAACTTTGATTAGAGAATCTGTTGGATTGGGAATATATTTTGCCACTTATGAGGCATTGATTGCCAGAGAATTGAAGACACATCCTAAATTAACAAGAAATGATATTTCAGCTTGGAAATTGTGTACTTTCGGTGGGTTATCTGGATATACTCTCTGGATTGGTATTTATCCTATAGATGTCATCAAGTCAAAGTTGCAAACCGATTCTATAAAAGATCCAAAATATAGGAGTTCATTGGCGGTCATAAAAGATGTTTTCCGAACACAGGGTATAAGGGGCTTCTATAAGGGATTCTTACCGACTATATTGAGAGCTGCTCCTGCAAACGGGGCAACATTTGCAGTGTTTGAAGTAACAATTAGACTATTGGGATAGAATTTACAAATCTTATATAAACACTATGTAAACATAATTATAAGAAAAAAATGTTGGTATTCATTAAATATGTAAAAAGTATCGTACTATGTACAATCTGTATTATAACTCTATTCTCGCTTCGTTAAATTATGAACACCTTCTTGGTGTAGCTCGAAATCTTGCCCGATGTAGCCTTCGTATTGATTGGGAGCTTGTATAATGTCTTTTAGGTCATCATCCTCATAATCCTGGGGGCGGATAGCCCTTATGAACTCCATGAAATCTAGCATAAACTCTCCATTAAACTCGTATCCATCAGTACCCTGTAGCTCGACTTGTTCCCAGAAACTCATTTGCTCTGTCGAATTCGACATATGTGGTACAACCTGCTGTGGTGAAGTCTGCGATTCTAGTTCCTGATCAAGTTGTTTCGCTTTGAGCGTCTTTTCTCTTTCTCGCCTATTAAAGTCCTTATCAATTCTTAAATGGAACCCTGGAATCAAATCAATCAAGTATAAGAAAACCATTGACATGATGAAAACATACGCACTTGTCACCACCAATCCTAGCAACTGATATCCAAACTGTTTCCAATGACCTTTCACCCACCCTCCTTTTGAATCATACAAATCATTAGCAAAAATACCGGTTAGCAAAGAACCAACAATTCCCGGGATACCATGAACTGCGAAGAGGTCCAATGCATCGTCGATATTAAAGAAATACTTCAATCTAGTAGCTAAATTACCAGAAATTGCACCTACGACACCAAAAATAATCCCTTTCCAAAATTCTGCATTCGAAGAAACGTATCCTCCTCCTGGTGTAAAGACAACCAACCCAGTCATGATACCTGACGAGAATGATATCATGGAAAACTTTCTTTTTTCAACAAAATTCGATTTCGATTCATGTAGTCTTTGATTAATGGACACCCCGGTTCTTGATACAATGGCTTGCAACATAGGTGAGTGGTTATCTCCCAGAGAATTAGATAACTTACTATCTCCATGCTTCAATCCAACACTTTCTCCCTCCAATGGAACCGACGAGAAGAAAAAGTCAATGGCAGTCCATACAATGCCACTTGCACATGCAGCAATAAGTGTATTTAGTATAATGTATATGGAGTTGAATGAGAATTTAAAATCACATCCAGCAATGTAGCCTATCCATCCCATAAATACCAAGAATGTGCCAAATATAATATGTCCGGTGTTGGAGTTGCGGTAGTTGTAAAGTAATTTCGGATTTCTTGGTCCCAAAATGTACGAGTAGGCCAAACAGGTAAACCCACTAACAATATGAACACAGTTCCCCCCAGCAAAATCCAAGACAGGTAATCTTCCTAAATCCACTGAGAGCCACCCGTTCGAATTCCAGAACCAATAAGTGACCGGGTTATAGATTATGACTGACCAAATAAATGCAAATAGAATCATCGGCAAAACTCTTCCTCTCTCAGCAATACATCCAGGGAAAGTCAATGAAACACAAATAAGCTTGAAAAACATATTAAAAAGTACATGTGCACCAGCTAATACATGGCCTCTGGTATTTGTGAATTCAGCAGTCAAAGCATTACGAAACTGTCTGAGTACAACATAGTTTAAATTTCCAATAAAATGATTCGAAGATGCAGAATAACATAATGAATAGCCCCATATGAACCAATCTATAATAATCATGGGAGCTAGTAGAAACGGCACGGCAAACATGGTCAAAGCTGATCTTCGTTGGGTTAATCCTGAATAAAAAAATGCTATGCCTATCACAACTAGCGGTAATGGAGCTGTGCAGTATAGCATATACAAAGAATTTAGTCCAGTGGTAACATCTAGACTTGTCATGGGTTCAACATCTGTAGACATGGCTGACGGGCTAGGTGATATCAAGCAATTTATTATATGTTATTTTTTTTTTTCTTCAATGGATCTCAGATAATAGAAGGATTCTTAGTATGACGGAAAAATATTATTATTGGTGATTAGCAACAGCCAAGAAGAAACGTGACAATCACGTGATTAAAATGATGTATTGTGTAATTTCCATCATAGCTGATGCTACCATTTGACTAACATCAAAACACAGATTCCGAAAACAAGAAGCACGGTTCGTTCGTTATAGTTTCTGACAATTCGATATTAGATCAATGTAATTAGATAATCGGCTGCCAGTGGTATTTGTCGTGAAATTTGCTACAGCAAGGAATTAGTACAACGAATTTAACAACTAAGAAATCCAAAGGAAAACATTGCTTCGCTGAAAGTGTAGACCCTTGTCTTTGAAATGTAAACACATATGATCCTTTTGAAATGTCTCTGGTATGGAGATGCACGGTTAAAAGGAAAAGAAACTATCGTCTGAGTCAGTATAATAACAAGTTGGAACACACACCAGGATTTATAGAACTATCTAATATACATGTTTCTCCTCACTAAGAAAAACAACCAAACTAATAAAAGTGCTGGGTTTTTTCATTCTTGAAAACTAAAGTTGCGGGCTGAAAGCTGGGGAAGTGAATTTATGCCAATTTGGGGTATTGAGAAGCGCGATCGTCTAAGTTAATTTAAGCGAGCAGTGAAAAAAATAAAAGAAAAAAGTGCAACCACCAATAAGTTCTAGAACTACCCCCCCCCCTTTCTTAGCAGTCCATTTGTTCCATTCATCCTTTTAAAAATACTAACCAGTTTACAATATTGTCTAAGCAACCTAGAAAGAAAAATGGGAAATAAACTATAAATAAAAGAAAAGATAGAAAATTAACTTATATTATCAGCTCAACAACAATGAAAATAGAAGAATGTTGGAAGTAGTCGAAATCGTGACAAAATATGTTGTTGTTGTTGTTGTTGTTGTTGTGGTGGTGGTGGTGGTAGTGGTGGCGGGAGGAAATTATGAATTCAAAGAAGAATCGCCACACATACATTGTGTTTAAAAGATGAATTGGCACCGTGTTATATGTGTGGATCCTATTGCCACCTGTTTGTTTATAAAAATGCCGCAAATTGCAAAAAAAAGAACACACATTGTGTGGCGAATCGGTCTGGCGGAATGGAGCGCTCTTGTAATTATTTGCTACGTATTAGTCAAAATACCAAGAAAAAAAAAAGTTTTAAAAAAAAGAAAGAAAGGCAATTTTAAATATAGCCATTCAGCATCGAGATGCTCTCTTTTTAGCTTGTTTTGTTGGTGTTGCGCTAGTGACAGGACGAGGCGGCTCCACATAAACTTTGTGGCAATTTTTTTTTGCTCTCAATGTGAAAGGCCGCAAGAAAAAAAAAGTAAACATCCACACACATGTGACCAGCTCGGACTTAAATTTCCTTAGTGTGCACATATTACCCCATACTTTAAGCAAAATATAATATATAAAAGTAAACCAGATGACCATAAAATAATTTTCAAACAAATTTATATTTATTTCATTTTACTTCCATTCACCACTAGAACAAGTATCATAACATATACTAACTATTCATATCATGAATTCATTGACTGACTTGCCAATAGATCTTCTTCAAAGGATAATAGAAGAGACCAACCGTTTGGATAACCACAAAAACCCCAGTTACTCATCGCTATTTTCGTTATCACAAACTTGCAGGTTTTTCAATCGTTTGATCAACCAAGTGTTGTACCAACATATCACGATATATGATAATGACAATAAATCAATAATCCAGACAACTAATCAAACATATATTCATATTGATCATCTTTCCAAATTTATAGAGGGGTTGTCTATGTCAAACTTCCAATATATCAAATCTATTCATATTCATTGCAAATCCAACTTTAGCTCGTTTAATTATGATTCGTTGTACACAAAATTGAATCAATACTGGAGTTATTTGAATCATCCCATAGAGTTTATCAACTTTGACGTGGAGAATATTCGTCAAAAGCAGTCCTTAGATCAATTTCTTTCGAATAATAACTGTACTAATATCATGGAAGAAAATGACGAGGTTGGTGGTGTGTGTGATATCCACTCTTCGGTAAGCAAGCTCTGCAATCTTTCCAACTTGTCTATTTTGAAAGTGCAGGAACTAAATCAAATACCTTGTCACAATCCAAACTTGAAGAACCTAAATCTATTTATTGAAGGTAATTTTATGGATGAGTACATTAAAGATCGGGTACTCAATTTGGAACAGTTGGAGATATTGCAACTTAATACAACATTATCAACCAAAGTATTCGTAAACTCCAATATTAATTGCCCAAACTTGGAAAAGTTGTCAATCTGCTACTGTCATTCCTTAAGGGAGTCTCCATTAACATTTTCACAATTTGCTGCTATTGATTTTGGTAAGCTAATAGAGTTGGAATTAAAGTTGAACTGCTTCCACCGTGACTGTGATTGTATCAATCAATTCTATAATGATTTGACAAAAGCACAACACGCCAACGAGTTCAATAATTTGCAAAAATTGTCTATTATCAATTACAAATCGAAAAACTCCAGCAATAATTTGTGTCAGTATAACTATGTGATTAATTGCCAATTAGAATCGATATTCCGCAAATTCCCGAAATTGGACTATTTATATTTTAATTTGAACGAGTTCACTAAGAATGATCAATTCAAGATTAACTGGGCCAAGTTTGCTGAATCGCTTCAAATCTTGAAGAATTTGAAAACATTAATAATTTACGATTTTTTCAACTATTGGTTACCATCGATGAAGTCAAATCAAGCTACATCGGAAATTCTATTAAACAATTGTAAATGCGTGGAGTGTAACCAAAGAAGAAGTGCTTTCAATTCAATGGCGGAATATGATGCTGCAAACAATTATGTTCATAATTTCAAGAACTATACTGAACCAGAATTGTCGGCTGAATCTGGTAACGAATATCAACCTATTTTACTAAATAAGAAATGTAATGCCAAACTTTTATGGTTCATTTTTAGTCAACTTCAACTGCAACAATTCAAACAACTGCCAATATATTCAATGAATTTAAGCTACTTTAGAGAAGATAAAGAGTTGTTCTCTCAGTTCCAAGAGTTGTTCAAACATAATTGCTTAAACAATTTGTGTAATGATATTAAAATAGGCAACAATAACACCAAAACCATAAATTTGGGTGGAATTGTTAATTGAATCTTTCATAGTAAACTAATTAGTAATAAGTAGCTAATATAATAATAATAATAATAATAGTTTCAATACAATTAGTTAATAGCGCGTTGCTGATTCTCTGTAATTATATACTATTGGCGTTGTCACGAGCACTGGTACCATTTTGAAATTGTGTCACACGTGATAGTACTGGTTAAAAGGTGATCTGCGACCCGGAAAAAAAAGTGTTTATCTGAACTGTGAAATGTCGAAATTTTTTGGTGAGACAACATTTTCTTTTTTTGTACATTCCTTCTTATCATTCTATTAATCACATTTGTTATAACCCAATACATTCCGTTTCTAATGTCAATTAAAATTACTTCTAAAGACCAAGTGAACCAATTACTTGACAAGTACGACTACTTTTTATTTGACTGCGACGGTGTCTTATGGTTGGGCGATCATTTGCTACCTTCTATTCCCGAGGCTATTTCATTGTTAAGATCCAAAAATAAACAGGTTATATTTGTTACCAATAATTCAACAAAATCCCGTAACGATTATTTGAAAAAATTTGAGAAATTGGGGATTCCGGATATAAGTAAACAAGAGATATTTGGATCGTCATATGCATCAGCCATTTTCATTGATAAAATCTTAAAATTACCCAAAGATAAGAAAGTATGGGTCTTAGGAGAAAAAGGAATTGAACAGGAATTGCACGAGTTGGGATACACCACTGTTGGTGGGTCTGATCCTGATTTGATTTCTTCTGGAGTTGATTTCGATTCCAATGATCCTAGATTAAATAAACTAGACAACGATGTTGGCTGTGTTTTGTGTGGGTTAGTGTTCAATTTGAATTACTTGAAGTTATCATTAACGTTGCAGTATTTGTTGAAAGATAAAAAGACAATCCCATTTATTGCCACTAACATCGATTCCACCTTCCCTGCTAATGGAAAGTTGCTTATTGGTGCTGGTTCAATCATTGAGACAGTGAGCTTTGCCAGTGGTAGACAACCAGAAGCTATCTGTGGAAAGCCTAATCAATCAATGATGAACAGTATAAAAGCTGATTTTCCTGACTTGGGGAAGACTCCAAAAAGAGGGTTAATGATTGGAGATAGGTTAAATACTGACATGAAGTTTGGTAGAGATGGTGGTTTGGACACATTGCTAGTTTTGACAGGTATTGAAACTGAAGAAAATGTCAAACTGTTGAATGAAAACGAAACACCTACCTACTACATCAACAAATTAGGTGATTTCCATGAGCTTAACAATTAGAAACATATGCCTTGCTATTTTTTTAAAATATATCTTAGAAGTAGTTTAATAGAGACAATTTTTTTATAGAGATGCAAATTAATATTATACACTATATATTGGGTCACGTGTAATTCCATTTATTATTTTGTTGGTCTCCCTCTTTTCAAAAGTGTCATTACGTCATTGAGGTGGAGTGAGGTTGTTTTCTTTGTTTTCTTTTTTTTAAAAAAAAAGATCTTTTGAGTCTAGACTTTTTTCCCACACCACACAACAACAGAAATACCTATCTCTTCTTCTTCTTCTTTTGCCCTTTCATCATTAACAACATTTTTCTTCCTGATAATAAATGAAACCAACTATTGCCAGCTTGTAATCTTTCCCATTTCTTTTTTTTTTTTTTTTTACTTTCTTAATTCAATTTTTGTGCTTAAACATTGCCACTGAAGATTATTAATGACGTTCTTAGTTTTGCTTGCATTTCTTTTCTTTTGTACTTAGCGGCTACCTGTACCAATAGAAAACTCGACCGTTTGCCACTTTTCACTTCGACCTACCATTGCTGGCAATGTTGGCGATGCTGCCCTTTCCTCCCACTTCTTTCTTTCTTTTAACACGCTTTCTCTCCCTTTTCCTCTCTCTCTCAGCTCCTCTTTTTCTTTGGCGCTAACAGAATGAGCGAAAAAAAAAAAAATATCATAAAATAAAACAAGAATAGAAAAAAAAAACTAGCCTAAGAAAACAAAAACAAATTCGATTAATCTATATTAAAACATTTCTTTTATTTTCAACTCTGCAGTGATAACCAATCAAGACGGCACTACATTGATAATCAATATTTGAGAAAGTTCTTGGAATACTAAGAGGAAACTTGAAACAAAACTTTCATAATGTCAGAAGATAAATTACAAAAATTACAAGACTCAGGACTTGTCGACTGGGCAGTGTTTAGTGAAATAGTGACCATGGACGAGGATGAAGAAGGGTTTTCCAAATCACTAGTAGAAGTCTTTGTTAGCCAAGTGGAAGAAACATTTGAAGAAATTGATAAATATTTAAAGGAAAAGAATTTGGAGAAATTGTCATCGTCGGGTCATTTTTTGAAAGGATCTGCTGCTGCTTTGGGGTTGACCAAAATTTCAAATCAATGCGAACGAATTCAAAACTATGGCCATAAGATCAACTTTGACAATTTTCAATTGGAAGATATAAAAACTAAAGGCGATTCGGCCGTAAGTGCGGAAAATGTGGCCGTTAATGATGGTGAAACTAATCCAGAAAATGGATCCAATGGCAACGAAACAAGTAATAACAAAACAAATACTAGCAATATACCGGATGAATCAAGCGATGACTTTTGGATAGCATTAATTGAGGATGCATTAGCCAAGGCGAGAGATGGATTCGACCAATCTAGAAGAGCATTGGACGAATATTACGAATAGTATATACTTATTATAAGAATGCCACGAGATTTTTATATTTTAGTTTTTTTTTAGTTTTTTTCTTCTTATTTGCTAATGCTTGATATGGTATTACCACTATTAAACCTAGTTAACCCCCTAGCACATATGGGTGTGCTTTGTTAGAGCAGCTGAATGGTGTTACACTGTATCTTCTATGTCTTGTTTTTTCAAAAGACAAAACTCCATATACCCAACATCATACGGAATTATCCCTCTTAGCCACGTAGGAACATACAATAACTTTCCAATTGTGCTATGCTTCTCATTTGGATCTAACATTTTATTACATGTGATTACCTCCCATTTACCAGTTGTAGACAAGTTTGGATAGACTAATTGTGGGTAACTGTTGAGTTGTGAATTATCAACATAATAATGGCAATTTTCAAGGTCAATTACCTTATCCTTTTCAAATTGGTTCTTATTGTTCATGTTTTTGGGAATAAATGTAGTGGAATCAATGACATTCGTCAGCTCAAAAAAATCTCCAGGTAATAAGCCATCAAAGCCACTGTCAACAAATCGTAATCGATAGGAATCCGGTAAAAAGAAAGATGCAGGGAAATGGTACCATTCTTTCCCCATGCACACATTTATTGGAGACTGCAATGATTGGCCCAAGTCCTCTAGTTGGGCAACTGTGTTGAATGTTTGCAATGGTGCACCATAATTCTCGACCAAATTCAAAATCCTTAAACTGGACACAACGACAATAGATAAAATAAATCCTAGCTGAAATACGCGGTAGATTGGCTTCAGGGCAAAATTTTTCAACCCAATAGTTAATTTGCTCAATAGTATTGCTGCCAGTAATGTGATCAAGGAATAAACAGGATACAAAAATCGTTCTTCCTTGTGTGGCTGGGCAAAGAAAATTCCAAACCAAATGACCAACTGTAAGGAAACGAAACTTGAAAACGCTTTAACATGGGTTAGTATTGGATTCCAAAATACCCCTATAACAGCCAATGGGAAAATAGCATTGAAATTAAGAAGAAGGTTCATAATATAGTAACTGAAGGGTTCTACACCAAATATCTCAGGTCCTTCCCCTTCGCCTCCAAATACGTTGTACAATACAATGTTAATCGGAATAAACAGTACTTTCTGGTAGAAAAACGAGTCAATTATCATTATAGGTACAACAACAGTCAATAAAACAGATAAAACTCGAAACAAAGCTGTCAATGGAAGATTGCCGATAACAACTGATTGATAAATGGTGTAAAATCCAACTGGTAATCCCAAAGCCAACGCAAATGGCCATCCTAATATTCCACCAATAAAGTACCAAAATGTTGCCCTTAATATGCTGGTTTGTTTTTCCTGGTGGTTCTTTGATTTGATCGCTTCAAGAATAAAGGAGTTGGCCAACATCGTGGTTTGCATAGCCAATGACGAAGGCAATAATGCCACTCCTGCGTGACTCATACCGGGTGCAATAGTGTTCAACAATAGGAACCAATTGGCAATAGATGCTGAATAACGTCGGAGCGAACAGAACAATTTCCACTCACAGTAACACGTGAATCCAACTATCCCCAAAGTACGAATAATGAAGAAGACTGTTGCTGGTTGAAAATCAAAAAGTTGACACACCTTTCCAAGAATAAAGTACGGAATGAGATAAGCATATGAACGGATTTTGTACTCGGGGGAGTATTCCCATGTTTGCTTCCCAAAATTTCGAAGTAGCAAATTCAACGGCTCCCAATAATTGAACGTTTCATCGCAATCAGCAATTATCATATATAACCCAGAGTATAATCGGTAAAGCAAATTCAAAAATAACAACCCATATTGAACAGGCGTGAGACTCATAGTTATAAAATGGTCGAACTTATACTGATAATGAAGTGGATTGGATGAAGAAGCAAGAATGTTTTCTATGTTGTTCTCCTATAAATACTATAAAATTTCAAATCGTCTGATAACGCGCCTTAAAAATAAGTAGCAGAAAAAAAAAATTTCTCTACGAAATGCAATACGTCTATTTCAAAACTATTTACCTGGCTCCAGTCATTTTCATGTAGGACATCTTAGACTTTTCGTCGTCAAACTGGATTTCAATGTCTTCTTCATCTTCTTCCATCCCCGGTTGTTCATCATCTGAGACAACCACTCTTTTCCTTTTATCTACTAGTGTAGCGTGTGTTTGCTTTCCTACAAGATTCTGTAACCGACGAGAGGTACTCAAGGAGTGGCTGGCAACTCGTCGATCGTAATTTTGTAAAGTTCTGATATTCGTGTTCCATTTTGCAACTTTCGACTGGCGATCTTGTTTAGACGAAGACAACGACTTATGACCAGATGTTTCAACACTCAAATCATGCAATTCCCGTGCTCGAGATTTTTCCATCAGCTTGCTGCCAAGCAGGGTACTATTTTGGTTCAAAGATGTACCTGTTGGATCAAACCCAATATGTGAAATCATTGTGTTGGTGAATCCTTTGCTCTTCAGACGATCACTCGCAAGTTTATCTGTTGCTTCTTTCTTAGATAATTGTAAATTGTTCAATAATGAAGCCGAACCTAGTTTCGATAGCTTTTGTTCAAGCATCTCCTTTGCCTTGTCGTCTATTAGTTTGCGCCGCTTGATTTGGTTCTGGAGTACTTTCGGGTCTTGGTACCTTTTTGGATCAAGAGGAGAACCGTAGCTTGTTCCTATAACAGTACTCTCCTCGTTATATTGCTTAATAAAGCCAGACCCATTTTTATTCATGTACATCTTTTTCTTGTTTTTTTGCGGGGATCTAATCGAAACACTTCCATTTAATTCCATTCTTGTACTAGACTTAAACTTCATATCCAAATGTATATCGCAGAATTCTTGCGTCCTTGTGTTGATGGCCCTTTTGCATCTGCTATTATCTAGCTTTCTAGTAAACTTGCAAAACCCAAAATCTCTCAACGATCCTATCTCTAAAATACTTGACACATTGGTGTTTTCTACTTTCAAATTGAACCCAGACTGAAACTGGCCCTTGCCAACTTGTATTTCATACTTGTTGATCAATGGATTCAAAATGAATAATAAATCACCCGGTTGGATTTTCCCGTTTTTCTGAAAAGCCTTATCAAAAAGCATCAAGTCTACAGAATTCATAAAATTTCCAACCTTCAACTTGATGTATTTAGAGTTGTTGGCAGCAACCTGCACTGGGTCCTTGCGCACCACAAAGGCAACAAGACACCAATTACAATACTTGGGTTCAGCATAGTTGTTTGATTTATGGGTTTTCGCTAAAAACTTGTCAATTTTAAGGAATTTCATGTTGCTATCAGTTTCGGCAATAATGTCGGCAATTTGCAGTTGGGCAAGGTATCTTCTGCGCAAGTAAAGCTTGGATATCGGTTCTAAATCATCAACAACGTCTTTTGGCGTAAAAGTATACTTATCCAATTGAAACTCAAACCTTCTTTTACTGAAATCTATTTTATGGGCATCTTCTTTATCATGCTTATTACTTGTCTCGTAGAGTTTGTTTAAGAAGTTTGATTCTTTTATCTTGGAATCCCGAGGCTCCTTCTTGGTAAAAATTCTTTGCTTTGGTTCTTCTACTACCTTATCCAAATGGACTTTAGCTTTTTCTGGGGTTCTGGGGACCTCCGGTTGATGGGGTTTCTGTTTATTCAGCATGTCTTCCAGTGGTGACTGTGAACGACGTTTTTTCAAGGCTTTGTTCTTCTTTAATTCTGCATATTTCAATTCAAACTCCTGCACCAAGTCCTTCAATTCATCAGATGAATCTTCTGTTAATACATCATCGGAGTCAATTTGTTCATCTCTGGGGTCGTTCATCTTCGGATTAGTTCAAATTCTCTTTCTTTGTTGTTGCCGAGTATGTTAGCAGATATAGTGCACGCGTCAGAAGTTATGTATGGAAAAAAAAAACTATGAAAAGAATCATTGCGCTGTTTCATTTTTAGAACAAGACAAAATGCTGGTAAAAAAAAAAAACAAACACACACATCACACACCACAAATTTATTTGTTCCAACAAACCAACAAAACACGCTGTTAACTTGTTATTTCCATGACTAGAGGTAGAAGCAAATCAATTGTACAAAAGATAGCTAATGATGTACCGAAACTCAACAATTCAGAAAATGCTTTAGACTATTTGCTAAAGGAAAACGGTGGTGAAAATAATCTTACCCATACCTCTACCACTTACAAAATGTCACGATCAAAGTCTCTATCGCAAGAGGGTAGGAACAACAATATGGAGTTAGAGAAAGTCCATTATGCGGATTCAATTACATATCCTTTTACCAAAAGTGAATTTCAAAAGGCTGAGTCTGACAACATTAACTCATACGACTACGATACTATTTTGAAGCCCAGAGATATTTCACATATCACGGATTTGCAGTTGGATAATATATTGAATTTTAAAAACATGGTCCAAAGGAACAAGGTTGAAATTGAGGTTTTTGTTAGTGAAACAAATGACGTTTTGTCTAGTGTTGAAACACTTTTATCCAAGTACAATAGAATCTCGAATGAAACTCTTGATTTCGACAAAAGAGCCAACGAGCTATTGGAGTTACAGAAGCACAACCAGACGAAATATGACGAAATCAATAGCTATTTGCAACATTTTGAGCAATTGGATTTTATAACGAAAAATTTGTCTAGATCAGGATCTCATTTATTGAGCCTGAAAAGAGAGTTTTTCATCAATGTGGTTTTGCGCAAGCTTGACACTGCGTTGGATTTTATTGCGCAACACCCACTGTTCAAGGAATCTGAAGTATATGGTAGTAGGTTCCGACAATGCATGACTCGTGCCTTGACGTTGATTAAAAACTATCTAAACAATGAGTTGAAATCAGTTGCCGATTCTATAAATAAAAAGTTGCATCAAAATATGCTGGATTCACATTCTGTGAGCTTGACCATTGACTTGTTGATATACAATGAATACAACAGCTATTTGAAGTACAATCAAAGCAATTTTAATGAGCTAATTTGTGAAATGCAAAAAAGAGCCCAAAATCATTCAGAATACAATGGCTTGATTGAAGAAGTTTTGAACAAATATTTCGAGGATAGATTGGTTTTATTGAGAGAGTACATTGACAAAACATCTAGTGTTAACTCAGTATTCACTGGCAGTAATTTAGATTTAGTTCAGACTTGTCAAGATCAGATATATTATTTTGAAAAGTTGATCGAAAGAGAGTATTCGTTGTTCAACAAATTTTTTGTTCCTGGACAATCAGCTGAGTATATTGAATGTGCATTTTATGAGTTTTTGAAAAAAGTTTTGGAGCCTTTATACGATGCTGAGAGACTACTCGTTTTAAAAGAGCTGAATATTGGTAGTTTGTGTCAATTGACGACATTGTTGCAAAAGTACTACGAGTTTGATGATGGCAACTATCGTAGCGATGTGTATTTAGAAGATGCAAACAGTTCTGTTGCAGCAAATGGAAAATCCATCAAATATGGAGTTTTGTTCCAACCACTACTAGACGAAGCTCAAGAAAGGTTGATCTTTAGGGTACAGAATTACGTTGACAATAAATTGATGCATTTTAAACCAAGCGCACTGGATCTAAAAATTGGAAATACCTTGAAGCGCTCTTCAGGTGCAGAGGACAAGATAAACCCTTTAGATGTTGACTATGCTGAAAATCTATTTCCTGATTTATATTTACCTTTAGGCAAATCATTGACTTTGTTGTCTAATATCTACGAGCTAATTAACTCAATGGTTTTTGATGATTTGGCTCATTATATTGTGCATGCATGCATTGAGTTACTCAAGGGCGGATTCTTACCTCTCGCAATAGGCCACATGGGCCCTATTGATGGACAATTAGTTTATCTTAACAACTTGGTTATTTTGCGAAACCAAATCAACAATTTTGACATTCAATATACCAGGACTGACTATACAATTGATTTCACGAGTGGCTTGAGTGATATCTGGCAGTTAATAAAAGATAGAAAATTTGGCTTTAACAATGGTGGTATTTTAGATTTGGCGTCCAGGGCAGCACCAAAAATTATTAATAATATGATAGATGCCAACTATGAAATAGAATTTGAGCTTAGAAATGCAGTAACTCAGTTTATCGATGAGTGCTCAAGAACAATATGTTATCCATTGTTGGTTCACGATTCTGAATCTGGTAACCTAGTCGCGGTTACGTCTGCATTTAAAGACAACTTGATTTTAAATATACCTGTCTATTACGGTCGTATTAAGCTGGTGATTAAGGATCCCGTTGTAACCCAATTTTTAATGAGCAATCTATCAAGTTTATTGGTTGCAACCTACGAAGACTACTACAACAAAATAGATGAAAAGCTGGAAACTATGGATGTTTTGCTGAAAGATCAGCTAAACGATATCATGGATGTCGATACAACCTATGCATTCATAACCGATATGATAACACAGCTTGGCGATGATAGTGAGTCGAAAAGCAAAGCTAACACTCCAGAATTCAACGAGGAGATCTTAAGTAGTCTACAACTCGATGAACCCATCTCTACCAGTAAACCAGCATCCCCAAAGACAGAATTAGCGGATCCACAGTAAAGAAAATGTACCATTTTTATCGTAATATATTTACTATTTATGCGCTATGTTTATTTTATTCCTCTTCAAACGGATTGTAGATATTTTTGGATAGCAATCGATTTAGTTCGGATTTAACAAAGTTCACTTTATCATGCTGAATTAGTAAATGTGTTTCGTCTAATTCCTCTAGAATGATTCCTGAGCTTGAGCTATCAATCTGAATAATCAAAGCTTTGATGGATGGATCACATTGAACTAGCACTCCTTTACTTGCTACTAACATTGGTTGGGGGTTGGTTTTGGATGAAACTGTTGCTTAAAAGTATACTGTGTGATGAATGTGCAGATTATATCTGGGTTTCTTGTATTATTCTCCTTTATATTTGGTCAAACCCAATTCTTGAGACAGGATCTGTTTGCAATAGAAGATATTTCGATCAGAAAAAGGTCAACTATGCTAGTTTTCAATTACTTTTCTGTCTTGATTTCGGTTGAGTTTTTTATTTCTGGTTTTTTTTTTTTTTTGGTTTACTTTTTTTACGAGTACACTATATAATAAGAATCAACAGAGCAAAAACTACCAGCAACCACATTGCAGCATTTCGTGTTCAAGTCCCGGCAGCCTCATTCATCCGCCTCTTGATAATCAAAGTAGCTTTTCTTTTCAAACAACTCGAGTGGCTGGATTTATTTGTTCACAACAAAGGTTTTTTGGAATGTGTATGTCTAATTGCCTTTTCAAGAACATGCACTTTTAAACTCACTCCTACTAGTCTTTGACTTGTGGCTATGCATTAATACTGTTAATAATGACATATGGTGTTTGGTTACAATAAGAACTAGTATCCCCATGATGACTAGCTAATTAATACCAACAGTGTGGTTTTTTACCAAGCTCAGGGCAAAGTCAACAAACCAACAAGCATTTGCTAAACTCTTTCAATATACTCTCATATCAAGTTAACTTTCAACCTAACGATTATCTGCCAAATTCTGTCAATGAAAACGATTGTATGTTTTGTATCACTGGTGTTCGTACATTTTCTGCTATACTGATAGTATTCTTTACAAATCTCTACTGTTTCTAGCTCTGTTATGACCTGTAAATGAACTAATTGCCGTATTTTTTGAACCACCATAAAACACCAACTTGTCAATGTATAATTCCAAGCATCTTCTGAGTTTAAGATGCTACCAATTTTGCTCTCACTTATCTTTCAAGTACATTCCAATTAGAGTCATATACATCATATAGAACCACATAGATTATACGTATTATCTTGAGTTACACGATATTGTAGTAATGAATATTTTGAAATTGTGGTACTACATTCTGCTGCTCGCCATGCGGAAAAGATTGCCTTGAAGATCAAACAAATCTTTTTAAGCATGTCTATTATTTGTAAGTGCTATCGATACCATAGTCATCCAAGCTGGAAGCAGAACTAGGTGTATTATCTATTAAAAGTTAAATCGATGCAATGTGATCTTGGTAGAAAGATATCAATAAAATTCAATGTTCACTCTAATAGTTTTGTATGTTGACAAACATGTGAATATTTACTCCTGAATTTTGTATGAAAAATTGCTCAAATTTTCTACCACAATTGATAAAACAACATCTTGCTAGTACCATTTGTCCAATACTTTATAAAGTTGTTGTTTCATTCAAACCCAACCTCAATCATCTCAAAAGCACATTTTTTTGAGATTTCGACCACAATTCCCAACAACTCCAAACTTTGGCCCGATACATACACAGACAACCTTAATACAAGAACTTCGACCTGATACGACAAAAACCTACTAAGAAATCAGTACCATCATGTTTGAACCCGTTCAAAACGTAAGTGACACATCTCTTGAAGCAAACACCACATACTTCTACTCAACTAATAAACAAATAAGCTCGACTACCACTATAGAATAGCCCAATTAATAAGAAATAGACTCTAAGCGATGAACCCTCCTTCCTTACACTCACTATTTCCTAGTTAGATGTCAACCATCGGCAAATCTAATATACAAATTTAGCACTCCCACCTCAAATATCATTCTTTACTCAACAGAACAGAGCCATCCCGAAATAGAATTCCGGTTCTCAATCACTCTTGAACCATGTAAAATTCCACCGAAAAGACAGTCTCTCAGATAAAACAACTCAAAGCAATAATGACACCAGAAATCCACACGGTAATTCTGCAGAAAAACAACAGTACCTAATTTGTATCAATCAATTTCATCCGGATCAGAAACAAACTTCCATCTACCCATTTCTCATATCAAAGCATCACTAAATCATATAAGCGCTACCATATAAAGCTACCTGACAAGAACCGAAAAGGTGAGCTATCCACCGTCAAGTATAACATACATAAACACCCAATATAAACATGTAAGTAGCAAAAGTATGCTACCATTTAGCACCGCTCATACAACGCCCATCTAAAATGCTCTGTATAATTACCATACCCTTCTGACCTTCCATAAACAGCTCAATCTAGCGACTATCTATCGACAATTTTACAACATCTAACTCTTCATCATACCATTGCTCCCTCATCACCTTCCCGATTAGAAAACATTTTTAATCCAAGAGTACAACTACCAAAGTTTCAAATGCTACAAGCAACA